>WNFX01001118.1_pt1 | contig 27366 bp, 30 predicted proteins | sample 5400111 | NCBI WGS metagenome assembly WNFX01 (sample SAMN13153363, study PRJNA577476) | soil metagenome | isolation source: 40 cm soil or saprolite under grassland replicate 1 | place: USA:California | collected 2016-06-15
GAGGGCTCCGAAGTCAACTTCGTCTTGCGGCCCGTCGCTTTCGAATTGTTCTGGTACTCGGCGGCATCTGGATGGCAGGTTCCCTGGTCATCCGCCTTGCCTTCTCGACAGGGCCGGTCCTCGACTACGGTCCGTCTGTGCTCGCGATCTTCCTCGGAGTCTTGTTCATGTTTGTCGGCCGGGACCCGCGAGTATCGGCGGCGTATCCGTCGACCGATCGGAGAAAGAGCTAGAAGAGGATTTGATGCGGTTCTCTCTAATGCATCAGCCGAAACACGACAAACATCAGGCGGGACGCTCTTGTCGGCTGGCGCCGGCCGATGTCACCGTTTGCGACTGGCATTGCTGTAGGGCCCAAGGCTATTCAGTCCGAAGCCGTTTCTTCTGCGATCACAAGCCGAGGTAGGCCTTCCGGATGTTGGGATCGTCCCTGACCTCGGCCGCCGCGCCAGAAAGCACGATGCGTCCGTTTTCGAGAACGTAAGCGCGCTGAGCGACGTCAAGCGCAACGAGCACATCCTGCTCGACGAGGAGAAGGGCCGTACCGGCGGCGTTGATCTCCTTGATTACGTCGATCAGGCGGTCGACGATCTTGGGCGCGAGCCCGAGCGACAGCTCGTCGACCATCAGCAGCTTCGGTCGCGCCATGAGCCCGCGCCCGATCGCGACCATCTGCTGCTCTCCCCCTGACAGCGTGCCCGCCTCCCGGTTCAGCTTGTCCTTGAGGGCGGGGAAGTATTCGAGAACGTTTTGCAGCTCGGAATCGATGTTCCCGTCTCGCCGCGCGTACGCGCCGAGCCGGAGATTCTTCTCGACCGACATCGTGTCGAAGAGACGCCGGCCCTGTGGCACGTGCGCAACGCCCGCCCTGACGACGACTTCGGGGCGCAGGTTCGTGATCTCGCGGCCCGCGAACGCGACCGTCCCTGCGCTCGCGCGCACGAGCCCGCTCAGCGTGCCGAGGAGCGTCGACTTGCCGGCGCCGTTGGCACCGACCAGGGCGATGAGCTCGCCCGGCGCAACGTCCAGATCGATCCCGAACAGTACCGGCCCGGCGGCGAAGCCGGCGGTCAGGCCGCGCACGCGGAGCAGTGGCTCAGCTGCCATGCTGCCGCTTTGCGTACCGCTCGCCGAGGTACGCCTTGATCACGCGCTCGTCGCGCAGGACGACCTCCGGCGGCCCATCGACCAGCGCGCGACCGAGATCGAGGACGATCACCCTCTCGCACACGCCGACGATCACGCGCATCACATGCTCGATCAGGACGACGGTCACACCGGTCGCGTGGACGGTGCGCACCATCTCGAGCGCGTCGTCGATCTCCACGGAGTTGAGGCCTGCCATCACCTCGTCCAGGAGCAGGAGCTTCGGCCGGGTCGCCACGGCCCTGGCGACCTCGAGGCGCTTGCGGTCAGGGATGGTCAGCGCGCTGACGGGCTGCGCCGATTTCGCTCCCAGGCCGACAAGCTCGAGGACCCTGTCGGCGCGCTCGAACGCCTCTCTCAGCATCGGCCGTCCTTCATCGCTGCCAAAGAGCGCGCCTGCGGCGACGTTCTCGCGCACCGTCATCGAGCCGAAGGGCTTGACGATCTGAAAGGTCCTGCCGATGCCCAGCCGCGCCACCTTGTAAGGAGCGAGCCCGGCGATCGACGCGCCCTGCCAGCGGATGTCCCCGGCGTCGAGCCTGTACACCCCGCTGACGCAGTTGAGCAGCGTAGTCTTGCCCGCCCCGTTGGGGCCGATGACCCCGAGGATCTCCCCCTTCGCGACCGAGAACGAGACGCCGTCGACGGCCGCCACGCCGCCGAAGCGCTTGGTGACGCTCCGCAGCTCGAGCTGAGCCTCCACCGGGGTCAGATTGAGGTCTCGCGAAGCGATCGACGCAGATAGGCGATGCTCAAGCGGCTGCGGCCCCCGAAGAAGTCGATCACGCCGCGCGGCGCGAAGACGACGACGAGGGTCAGCAGCACGCCCAGCACCACCTGGGCGAGCACGGGCATCGCGTCCTCGGGCACGAAGGGCAGGTCGAGCGTGATCGGGAGGCTGCCGCTCAGGAACTGGATGAGCAGCTGGAGGACCACAGCTCCAGCCGCCGGCCCAAGAACGGTCCCGGTCCCACCGAGCAGCGCCATCAGAATCATCTCGACGTTGTACGCGATCGGGAAGGAGTTCTCCTGGTCGATGAAGACGTTCCACTGCGCGAAGATCCCGCCCGCCAGGCCGGTCAGCGCCGCCGCAAGCGCGAACGCGGCGACCTTGTACGCGGTCGTGTTGATGCCGATGACGGCGGCCGCCTCCTCGTTCTCACGGATCGCGATCAGCCCGTAGCCGAACCGGCTGCGCAGCACCAGCCAGGTGACCCCGATCGACAGGCCCGCCGCGCCGAGCATCAGATAGAAGAAGTAGAGATCGCGGTTGGGGACAGGCAAGATCGGCATGAACAGGCCGCTGGCGCCGCCGAAGATCGGCTCGCCGCGGAAATCGAGGTTCTGGACGAGCTCACCCACGGCGACGCCGACGCCGAGGCTCGCCACCGCGAAGTAATGGCCCCGTAGCCGAAGCAGCGGAACGCCGATGAGGAATGCGAATAGCGTGGCGGCGACGGGCGAAAGCGGGAGCGCGAGCAAGAAAGGCCACTTCGCCCTGGCGACAAGCATCCCGACGGTATAGGCGCCGATGCCGAAGAACGCGACGTTGCCGAACGCCGCGTAGCCGGTGAGACCCCCGATGATGTTCCACCCCGTTGCCATGACTACAAACATCGCCGTTATGGTGGCCAGCCGGAACCACAACTTGTCCGTCAACAGGGGAATGCTGAGCGCCTGGGCGGCGTCGAGGGACGTCAGCGGAGCCAGCACCGCGTAGGCGAGAACCAGCAGCGCGAGGCCGATGAAAATCCGGTTCCACGTCCGCGAGGCGGGCATGCCGATCACCGGAGCCGACCCATCAACCCCTGCGGCCGAGTGACCAGGACCAGCACCATCACGCCGAAGGCGATAGCGTTGGCGAAGACGGACCCGGAACCCGGGATCGACTGGCCGAACGCCTCGACCAGGCCGAAGGCGAGGCCGCCCACGACGGTGGCGCTGACGCGGCCGAGGCCGCCGAGGATGACGACCACGAAGGCCTGCAGCGTGTACGGCTCGCCCGCGGTCGGGGTGATCGCCTGAATCATTGCGATCAGCCCACCCGCCACCCCGGCGCACGCCGCGCCGAGGCCGTACGTCACCGCGTAAGCGTGCCGCAGGTCGATGCCGACCAGCTGCGCCGCGTCACGGTCGGAGCCGACCGCCTGGATCGCGAGCCCAACCCTCGTCCGACCGAGGAGGAGCGCCAGCGCCGCCGCCATCACGAGCGCCACACCGAGCGCGGCCAGCCGGATGTACGGGACGACGATGCCGCCCAGCTCGAGCCCCGCCCCCGAGTAGGCCGTGGTCACGGAGCGAAAATCGGACTTGAAGATCAGCAGGAGGACGTTGACCGCGATCAGGTTCAGGCCGAACGTCAGCAGGAACGTGAAGAGCAGCGGCGCGCGGATGATCCGGTTGATCACCCCTCGCTGCACGGCGTAGCCGAGGACGAACAGGGCGACCGCGTCGATCGGCAGCGTCAGGAACGGGTCCAGGCCGAAGGCGCTGAAGATCTGCCAGGTCAGGTAGGCGCCGATGATCACGAGCGCGCCGTGTGCGAGGTTGACGATGTTGAGAACGCCCCAGACCAGGCCGAAGCCGACCCCGACCGCCGCGTAGATCCCACCGGCCAGAAGGCCGATGATCACCAGCTGGACGAGGTCGGCCAACCTCTAGCGGAACATCAGCGCTGGTCCCAGCTGGGCGTCGGATACATTGGCTGCTTGTCGGCGACGTCGGCCGGGAAGACGGTGTGGTGCTCGCCACCCTGGATCTGCTCGACCACCATCGGCTTGTAGGTGTTGAGGCCGCGGCTGTCGAACTTGATCTTGCCGTAGAACGTCGTCACATCCAGTGCCGCGAGCGCATCGCGCACCTTCTTCGGGTCGAGCGACTTGGCGTTCTCGATCGCCCGCTGCAGCGCAAGGCAGGCCGCTGTGGATTCGGCCACGTGGTAGTCGGGATCGCCCTGGTCCGGGTACTTCTGCTTGTAGGCGGTGACGTAGTCGGCCACCGAGAGGTAGAACTGCGCCTTGTATTTGACCTGCGGCGTCCACTGCGACCCGTCGTAGACGTAGTCGGCGTCTTTGCCCAGCGACTTGATGAAGTCGGGCGTGGACGGTCCGACCGAGTAGGCGAATACCTTGGCGTTCAGCTTTTGCTCTTTCGCGGCCTTGTTGATCGCGATCGCTTCCGCCAGGTGCCCCGAGTTGAGCACGATGTCGGGGTTCGCGGCCTTCGCGGCCTGGACCTCGGCCGTCAGAGCCGTGGCGCCGTTCTTGTACTTCTTGTAGATCACGACCTCCATGCCCTTCGTCGGCGCGTAGTCGACCACGCCCTGGGCGACCTCGAGGCTGAAGTTGTCGTCCGCGCTGAGCATGGCGATCCTGGTCGGCTTCGGGTTGAGGGTCGCCGCCATGTCGAGGACTCCCTGCAGGTACTTGTTCGCCGGGCTCAGCACCCCGAACGTGTACTTGTAGTTCTGGTTGAAGATCGACTGGGCGGCGCCGTTCGCCTCGACCATCGGGATCTGGTTCTGCTCGGCGATCGCGGCGTCGGTCGCTGTGGCCGCGCTTCCATATGGGCCAAGCAGGAAGTTGGCCTTGTCCTCGGTGATGAGCTTCTGCATCAGGACCGCCGACTGGTTGGCGTTGCTCGTGTCGTCGTAGTACTTGATCGTCACGGGATGCTTGGTCCCGTTGATATTGATCCCGCCTTGCTTGTTGATCCAGTCGAGCCAGAGGTCGTAGCCCTGCTTGGTCAGGGCCGACTCCTTGGTCAGGGACCCGGTCAGGCCGAGGGGGGCCCCGAGAACAATGGTCGAGCCCGTGGTCGCCTGATTGGACGTGCTGCCGCACGCCAGCGCGGCCAGACCCGCCACGGCAAACAATGCCAGGATGCGCATCTTCATTTTGGCCACCTCCCGTTCAGCCCTGACTGTCCGCCATCTTATCGCGCGGATCGGGTGGCGATCCTTCGTCGAACGCCCGGAAGAGCCGGCGCGCGATCACGGTGCGGAGGATGTCATTGGTCCCCTCGCCGATCGCCATCAGCGGTGCGTCGCGGTAGAACCTCTCGACCTCGTATTCGGTCGCGTAGCCGTATCCGCCGTGGATGCGCATCGCATCCAGTGAAGCCTTGATGCATATCTCGGAGGCGTAGAGCTTCGCCATGCCCGTCTCGAGGTCGGCCCTCCGGCCGGCATCGAGCGCCGCGGCGGCCCACCAGGTGAGGAGGCGCGCGGCCTGGACTTCGGTCGCCATGTCTGCGACCTTGAGCTGGATGGCCTGGAACTCCGCGATCGGCCGGCCGAAGGCGTGCCGCTGGCGCGCGTAGGCGAGCGCGCGGTCCAGGCACGCCTGGGCGACGCCGACGGCGCGGCCGGCGATGTTGACGCGCCCGAACTCGAGCGCCGAAAGCGCCTGCTGGAGGCCCCGCCCCTCATCGCCGCCAAGCAGGTTTTCGGCAGGCACGCGGCAGTCGCTGAGAAACACCTCCGCCGACTCCGTGCCCTTATAACCGAGCTTTTCCAGGTCCTTGCCGACGGTGAATCCCTCCGTCCCGGACTCGATCATCAGAATCGACATCCCTCGGTGCCGCGGCTCCGCGGCCGGGTCGGTCTTCACGAGCACCGGCAGCAGATCCGCGTGGCGCGCGTTGGTGATCCACGTCTTGGTCCCGTTCACCACGTAGACGGCCCCGTCACGCCGCGCCACGGTGGCGATCCCCTGCAAGTCGCTGCCCGCGCCCGGCTCGGTCAGCGCGATGCCAGAGCGGCGCTCCCCGGTGGCCATGCCGGGCAACCACCTGCGGCGCTGCTCCGGGGTGCCGAACCTGGTGAGCATCCAGGTGGCGAGCGAGTGCGACCCGAGGATGCCCGCGATCCCCATCCAGGCCTTCGAGATCTCTTCGAAGACGATCGCGTAGGAGACGGCGTCGACCGCGCTGCCGCCGTATTCCTCGGGCACGAGGATGCCGAAGAGGCCCATCTTCTTCATCTCGTCGATGATCTCGGCCGGGTAGCGTCCGCCGAGCTCCCATTCGCGCGCCACCGGGGCGATGCTCCGGCGGGCGAAGTCGCGGATCAGGTTGCGGAACTCCGCCTGCTGGGGCGAGAGCTCGAAGTCCACCTCTGGTCAGCTCCGCCGCGGCCGCGCGGCCGGCGGCCCCTGCCCGCGCCGGTAAGCCAGCGCGGTGCGGCGGAACGAGATCACCTCGACCCCATCCTGATTGAAGCCGGTCGTCAGCACCGAGACGCTTGACATTGGCCGCCTCAACCTCTGCGCCGCAGCTCCCGACATCGACCATCCATTTATAGACTTCCCGAGATGTCGAAATGGTCGCGGTCCCGCGAGGACTCGACCTACGCGTGGGTGGTCGTGAGCGCGCTGGCGGTCACGGTGACAGTGTCCTATGGAGTGCTGACCTACACCTTCGGGATCGTGCTCGTCCCGATGCAGCGCGAGCTGGGCTGGTCGCGGATCGAGCTGACGGGCGCGTTCTCGCTCGCCCTCGCGGTCTGGGCTGTCGCCGGTGTTGGAGTCGGGATCGCCATCGACCGCTACAGCCCGCGCGTCCTGCTCGCCGGCGGGTCGGCGCTTGCCGCCGGCCTGGTGTTCGGATGGTCGCAGGTGCACGAGCGTGTTCAGCTCTATTTCGTGTTCGCGGGGCTGGGCGTTGCCATGGCGACAGTGCTCTACAACTCGGTGTTCGCCGTGGTCACGAAATGGTTTCGCATCCGCCGTCGCGAGGCGCTGACCGCGATCACGCTGGTCGGAGCGTTCTCGAGCTTCATCTTCTCGCCGCTCGCCGGCACTTTGACGGTGGCCTTTGGCTGGCGAGAGGCACTGGCGATGCTCGCTGTCTTGCTGGCCATCGTGACGATCCCCCTCCATGCGGCGATCCTCCGGCCGCCACCGATCCCGGCGCAGCGCGAGAGCGATCCCGACCGCGGCGGCATCGCGCGCGCGGCGATCGCAAGCCCACGCTTCTGGTTGCTGACGGCGTCGCTCGCGCTCGGCAGCTACACCTGGTCGGTCGTGATCGTGCAGCTGGTCCCGTTTCTGTCCGACTCGGGGCACAGTCTTCAGTTCGGCGCCCTGGCGGCCGGTGTGGTCGGGCTCGGCCAGCTTCCGGGCAGGCTGGTGTTCGTATTCTTTGGTCGCGCGCTGGGGGGCCGAAGGCTGCCGGCAGCTACGTTCGGGCTGGCAGCGATCGCGCTCACGATTCTTGGTCTCAACCGCTCAGAGGCGAGCGTGTTCGTGTTCGCGGTGATCTTCGGGACGAGCGCGGGGATGATGACGTTGATGAGCGCCAGCGTCCCGGCCGAGCTCTTCGGCAGGCAGGTCTACGGCGCTGTGTCGGGAGTGATCTATGGCTTTTCGAACGGCGCGCGGGCGGTGGCGCCGTTTGCAAGTGCCACGATTGCTCTGCTGCCAGGCGGTTACTCCACGCTGCTTGGCTCGCTGGTCGCTGTCAGCGGCGTGGCCGCACTGCTGGGATTCCTGGCGTTCACCGTTAGCGAAGCCCACCCGGCCCGCCACTGCGTATAGCGAAGCGCGCGCGTTTGACCGTGAGCCGAACGCCGGGGGTCCTGAGGTGCGGTAGTCGTAAGGCGTCCCGGACGGCGTCCTCAAATGGCGACACCGGTTCCGGAAACTGGGTCCTCCTTAGTGGACGCTCTTCGAACTTTTCTGCTAGTCCCGAACTCCGGTCTACGTGAAGTTTTCGAGTATTCATGGGCTAATCGACAGCTTGGCTCGCCGTTTGGCACTTGAGACGTCGCGTACAACAGGCCGCCATATCGAGCTGGAGGATCGCGTGACCGGCTCAGCTGAACGCACTGGGAACCACAAGCGCAGGCCGTTCGGCAAGCTGGCACGACAACCCTTCGCCGCTATGAATCAGTCGACCACATAAACGAACTTTGTTTACGCTCAGCCGGACATGATCCCCGAGGCTCCCTTCTTCATAGCTGTCGCGACCGTCAGCATGACGCTCGCCGGTTTCTCCGGCTTGCTGGTCGCCTTCCGCCGCGGCGATCAACTGCGGAGCGTCGACATATTTCATTTGCGCGGGATCGCCGAGACGGGGCTCGCGACTGCCCTGATTGCCCTCACAACCATCGCTGTCGCCACGCTTGTGGGTGACCTGCGTGCGGCCACCCGTGCAATGGCAGCCGTTGTTCTTGCGTTCATCTGTTTCCAGATAGGCGTGTTCGCGTTGCGGCAACGGCGCACGTCGGTCCGAGTAGACCGACTGCAGGGCGCCGGAGCGATAGTCATAGATCTGGGCTCCATCGTGCTCGCCGTCATAACCATCGTCATCCGAGCGGTGGGGACCTACGAAGCCCTGCTGCTCCTGCTGCTCGCCAGGCCGATGTGGGATTTTGTCCGCGTCTTGCGGGAGATGGGCGGCCCCGACGACAAGACCAGCCGTGGCAAGTGATTTCGGTTTGCCATCGCCATTGCTGTAAGAACGGCCTCGGTATCGGGCAACGGCAAACGGTTTTGACGATCGCGACCTCCTGGACAGGAGGGGGCCAGGCTTTAGCGGCCCTTCCATCGCGCCGGGCGCTTGGCGAAGAACGCTTCGATCCCCTCCCGGAAGTCTTCGCTCATGTAGGCCTTTATCAGCAGGTCCGAACCTCCGTCTGGCGGCGTCATCTGCACGCGGATACGCCGGAGCGCCTCCTTGGACGTCTCCAGCGTGAGCGGCGCATTCGTGGACACCGTGCGGCAGATCTCCATAACGCGCTGCTCCAGGGCCTCTTCGGATGGGACCACCTCGTTCACCAGCCCGATCGCTGCGGCCTCGTCGGCGCCCACCAGCCGAGCCGTGAAGATCAGATCCTTCACGCGGGCAGCGCCGATCAACATCGTCAGGCGCGCGAAGTTTGCCATCGACAGCGTGTTCCCAAGCGTCCGCGCGATCGGGAAACCGAACTTCAGCGACGGTGTACAGATGCGGAGGTCACATGCGGCCGCGATTCCCGCACCACCGCCGGTGCAGGCACCGGCGATGGCTGCGATCGTCGGCACCCGCACCCTTTCCAGCGCACCCAGCACACGGTCCATCCGCTCCTCGTAGGCGAGCGCGTCTTCCTCCTTGTCGAAGGCGCGGAACTGCGAGATGTCGGTGCCCGCGGCAAACGCGCGCCCACCAGCGCCTGTGAACACGACGGCCCGGACCAATGGATCCGCGTTGACCTCGAGGCAAACCTCTCCGATCCGCTCGTACATGGGGAACGTGAGTGCGTTGAGCGCCCGCGGGCGGTTGAGCGTCAGCCAGACAATCTCGCCCGAGTCCCCACGGCGCTCCTCGAGCAGCTCCGGCTCAGTCTGCTGCGCCGCGTCCTCGCTCATGTCCCACCCAGCACCCCCTCTGCTTTGAGTACCGAAATCTCGGCGTCCGTCCTTCCGAGCGCCCGCAGCACCTCCGAAGTGTGCTCCCCCAGCATCGGGCCGGCCCGGCCCTGCCGCACCGGCGTGTCCGAGAAATGGATCGGTGAGCCGATCTGCTCGACGTCGCCGAGCTTCGAATGCAGTCCCTTCCAGAAGAAGTTGCGAGCCTGCAGCTGCGGGTCGTTGAACACCTGATCGTAGGTCTGGATCTCGGCGCAAGGCACGCCGGCCTCCTGGAGCAGCGATACCCAGTACGCCCGAGGCTGGCGCGACGTCACCTCTTCGATCATCGGGATCAGGATGTCCCGGCGCGCGTGCCGCGAGGGGTTGTCCTTGAAACGCTCCTCGCTCGCCCACTCCGGGTGGTCGAGCACATCGCAGAACGACCGCCAGTTGCGTGGCGTGGTGGCGCCGACGGTGAAGTAGCCGTCGGCGGCGCGGACCGCCTGGTAGGGCGCCGAGGTCTGGTGGGCGGAACCCAACCGCCCGGGAATCTCCCCGGTCGCGAAGAAGCGCCCCGCCTCCCACACCTCCAGAGATACTCCAGCCTCGAAGAGCGACACATCGATGAACTGCCCGCGACCGGTCTGCTGGCGTACACGCAGTGCGGCGAGGGCGCCGATCGTGCCGTACATGGCGCAGACAAGATCGCAGATCGGCACGCCGACCTTGACCGGGTCGCCGTTCGGCTCACCGGTGATCGACATCAGCCCACTCATCGCCTGGGCCATGATGTCGAGCCCCGCCAGCTGAGAATAAGGACCGGTCTGGCCCCAGCCCGAGGCGGCGATATAGACCAGGCCTGGATTGAGCGCCGAAAGACGCCTGTAGTCGAGCTCGAGGTCGCCCATTGTGCCCGGTCGCAGGTTCTCGACCACCACATCCGCGCCCCGGACCAGCTCGCGGAAGAGGTCTTTGCCTTCGGGCGCCTTGAGGTTCATCGCGAGTGAGCGCTTGTTCCGATTGAGCCTTATGAAAGGTGATGACTCACCGTCCAGGAAGGGCGCCGAGTCGCGCGCGATGTCGCCGCCATCGGGATTCTCGACCTTGATCACGTCGGCGCCCAGGTCGGCCAGCTGCATGGCGCAGAAAGGACCGGCCATGTAGATGCCGACCTCGATCACGCGGATTCCAGTCAGCGGATGGTTTGGTAGCTCGTCGCTCAACGTGTCGTCTTCGGCCGTCGATGTTAGCCCCGACCGATGAACGGCATCTTCGTCGCCATCACGGTCATGAACTGAACGTTGGCATCGAGCGGGAGGCTGACCATGTACACGAGCGCTCGTGCCACGTGCTCTAGCTCGATTCGCGGCTCGACCGCGATGTCCCCGTTCGCTTGCGGAACGCCCCTCACCATTCCCCGCGTCATTTCGGTGGCGGCGTTACCGATGTCTATCTGACCGCACGCAATGTCGTACTTGCGGCAATCAAGCGAAGTTGACTTGGTCAAGCCCGTGATCGCGTGCTTCGTTGCGGTGTATGGAGCAGAGTTCGGCCGCGGAGCGTGAGCAGATATGGAACCGTTGTTGACTATCCGTCCACCCCGAGGCTGCTGGTTCTTCATGACCTTGATCGCCTCTTGTGTGCAGAGAAAGGCACCGGTGAGGTTGACGTCGACGACCGATTTCCACTGTTCGAACGTCAGGTCCTCAAGCGGTACGGGCGGCGCTCCTGATCCCGCGTTGTTGAAAAGGAGATCCAACCGCTCGAACGCCTCGACGGTCTGGGCGAAGAGAGCCCTCACGGACCCTGGGTCGCCGACATCCGTCGGCACGCTGAGCATTCGCACGCCGAGTCTGGACCCCTCCAAGGCCGTGGATTCCAAGGGCTCCTTCCGGCGGCCGGCTACGACGACCGAATACCCCTCGCCTGCGAGAGCAAGGGCCACAGCCCTTCCAATTCCGGTGCCGCCCCCGGTGACGACGGCTACCTTCGGCATCGAACCCATGCTCATCCCCTCCTAGAGTTTCTCGCCGCGAGGGTACGCTGCGGTGCGATCTCTTGCGTGATAGCCTGACGGCCGGTGCCCGCCCGTATCGTCTGCTTGTCCCCTTATTCGAAAAAGCAGGTCGAAGACCTCTTCGCCGGCCGTCATTCGGTGGACGTGGTGACCGTCCCCGACCCGCCGGCCCCCGATGAGGTGCTCCGGGAGTGCACCCTCGCGGAGCTGGTGATCGCCGACAAGCGGCATAAGCACCGTATGCCACGCGAGGTCCTGGAGCAGATGCGGCGCTGCCTGCTGATACAGATGCCGGCGGTCGGTTACGACATCATCGACCACCACGCGGCCGCAGAGTTCGGAATTGCGGTCGCCAATGCGGCCGGCTACAACCGGGACGCCGTCGCCGACTGGACGGTCATGGCCATCCTGAACCTGGTCCGTCGGGGCTCGTGGGGCGACCGGGCGATGCGAGATGGCGGCTGGCCCAAGCCCGAGATGTTGGGTCACGAGCTCGGTGCGCTCACGATAGGTATCGTGGGGCTGGGCAACGTCGGCTCGGCGCTTGCCACCCGCCTCCTCGCGTTCGGCTCGCGCGTCCTCTATACGGACATCGTGGAGAGGAGCTTCGGCGGCGTCGAGCGCGTGCGGTTCGAAGATCTGCTGCGGCGGGCTGACGTGGTCTGCGTCCACGTGCCGCTGGACAAAGACACGCACCATCTGATCGACGCTGGGGCGCTGACGCGCATGCAGAGTGGTGCGTTGCTGGTCAACGCCTCTCGCGGGCCGGTGGTGGACGAAAAAGCCCTCATCGCCGCTCTCGAATCAGGTCACCTGGGCGGTGCGGGGCTGGACGTCTTCGACCAGGAGCCGACGCCGGCCGAGAACCCACTGCGCCGGATGGACAACGTTTTCTTCTCCCCCCACGTCGGCGGCTTCACGCTGGAATCGGAGGCACGGGCGTTGGAAGTGGTGGGCGACAACCTGACTCGCGTGCTGGACGGCGAGGAGCCCTCCAACGTCGTCAACGGCGTGCGGTTGGGAGCTCGGCTCAGGCGGTGACGCTGCGAGAGCTCTGGGAGCGGGGCGAGCCGACGGTCGGCGGGTGGTGCGTCATCCCGAGCCCGTTCGCGGCCGAGCTGATGGGACGCGCCGGCTATGACTGGGTCTGCATTGACACGCAGCATGGAGTGATCGGCTATGACCAGATGCTGCCCATGCTGCAAGCCCTCTCCGCCACCAACACTCCGGCCTTCGTGCGCGTGCCCTGGAACCAGCCGTCCGACATCATGAAGGCGCTCGACGCCGGCGCGCAGGGTGTGATCGTGCCGATGGTCAACTCCGAGGAAGAGGCCCGCAGGGCTGTGGGCGCGTGCCGGTATCCGCCCCTTGGCATCCGCTCGTGGGGTCCAACCCGGGCCGCGCTTCAGGTCAGCGGCTTCGGGCCGGAAAGCGCCAACCGCGCGGTCGTCTGCATGGTCATGATCGAGACCGTCGAGGGCATCGCCGCCCTCGATGAGATCCTTGCGGTGCCGGGCGTGGATGGGGTCTACGTAGGCCCCAACGACCTGGCCGTAACCCACGGGATGAAGCCCGACGCCACCGCGAGCAACCCGGAGCACCGGCGTTTGATCGAGAAGATCCTCGACGCCTGTGTGCGCCGAGGGTTGATCGCGGGGATCCACTGCGCAGGATCGGAAACGGCGATCCGCTGGCGTGAGGCGGGGTTTCGGATGCTCAACATCGACAACGACTCCCTCTTCCTGCGCGCCGGCGCGGCCAGCGTGCTCGAGGCGATGCGCGGTGTGAAGCGCGAGGTTGCCAAGACTGGCTACTGACGGCGCCCTGGACCCCGCCATCGATCCCGCTGTCTTGGCGGCGCTGAAGAAGTTCGATTCGCCCACCCTGAGCAACGCCATCGAAACCTTTGCCATCCGGCCCATGGACGAGGGCTATATGTCGATGGACGTGCGCTGTCTCTTCCCCGAGCTTGGCCCAATGGTGGGCTACGCGACGACCGCAACCATCCGCGCGCGCGGGCGGCCGGACCACAGCGACCAGACCGCGCTCTATCAGCACGTGCGCGATGTGGCGGGCCCGCGGGTCGTGGTTGTGCAGGATCTCGACGAGCCGCCCGGCCGCGGGTCGCTGTGGGGCGAGGTAAACGCCACCATCTTCGGAGCACTCGGGTGCGCCGGCTGCGTGACCGACGGCTGCGTCCGCGACCTGAAAGAGGTGCGCGCGATCGGCTTCCACTTCTTCGCCCGCGGTCCGGGCGTCTCGCACGCCTACATACGGGTGGAGTCCACGGGGCGGCCCGTGACGGTTGGCGGTCTTTTGGTCAGCCCTGGCGACCTGATTCACGCTGACCAGCACGGAGTCCTGCTGATTCCGCGCGAGATTGCGGGCGAACTGCCGGCGGCAGCCGAGCGAGTCATCGCCTCCGAGCAAAGCCTGTTGAACTGGGTGCGCTCGTCCGAGTTCGACGCCGACGAGCTGATCGAGAGGCGGCGCGTCAAACACTGACGCGGGTCTAGAAGACAGCCTCCTCCGTTTCGGAGTCGAAGATGTGCAGCCGCTGCATGTTGACCCCCAGGCGCACACGGTCACCGACTGTGACCTTGAGCTCGGGATCCACCCGCGCGATGAGGTCGTCCGACCCGACTCTCCCGTAAAGGTACTGGTCCGCGCCCAGGACTTCGAGCACCTCGACCTTGAAGTCGATTACGGCGTCGTCGCTGGAGACGGTCGGCAAAAAGTGCTCGGGGCGGATGCCCAGGATCCCACGCTCCAGGCCGGGAGCCTCGGGCAAGTGGAGCTCGAACCCTGACGCTTTGGCCTGGTGGTTGGAGATCGTGACGGGAAGGAAGTTCATGCGTGGGCTGCCGATGAAGCCTGCCACGTACATGTTCACGGGTTTGTCGTAGATCTCCCGCGGCGGCGCCACCTGCTGCAGCACGCCGTCCTTCATGACCGCGATGCGGTCGCCCATCGTCATCGCCTCGACCTGATCGTGGGTGACATAGATGAAGGTCGTGCCGAGCCGCTGATGCATCTTCTGCAGCTCGATCCGGGTCTGCACGCGAAGCATCGCGTCCAGGTTGGACAGGGGCTCGTCGAGCAAGAAGACCCGAGGGTGACGGACGATGGCGCGGCCGAGGGCCACACGCTGCCGCTGGCCGCCCGAGAGCTGGCGGGGCTTGCGCGTGAGCAGCTTGTCGAGCCTGAGGATGCGGCCCGCCTCCTTGACCAGCGATTCGATCTGCGTTCTCGGGCTGCCCCGCATCTTGAGGCCGAAGGCCATGTTGTCGTAGACGCTCATGTGCGGATAGAGCGCATAGGACTGGAAGACCATGGCCACGTCTCGGTCGCGGGGAGCCATCTTGTTGACCACCTGGTCATCGATCTTGATCTCGCCGGCGGTGATGTCCTCCAGGCCGGCCAGCATGCGCAACGCGGTTGACTTGCCGCAGCCGGAAGGCCCGACCAGGACCATGAACTCGGTGTCCCGAATCGAAAGGCTAAGGTCATCCACGGCCGTGGTTTCGGCCGAAAACTTCTTGGTGACGTGTTCGTAGGTGACGGACGCCACAGAAAAATCCTAGTCGACCACGAAGCTAGCCCTTGACGGCGCCTGCGGTCATGCCCGCGACGAAGTGGTCGACGAAGAAGGAATACAACACGGCGACCGGGACGGAGCCCAGGAGCGCAGCCGCCATCAGCTCGCCCCAAAAGAACTCGTCACCGTGGATGAGCTCCTGCGTGACGCCGACCGGGATGGTCTTGACCAGGCTGTCGTTCATGAAGATCAGCGAGTAGAGGAATTCGTTCCAGGAAAGTGTGAAGGCGAAAAGCGCGGCGGCCAGAATGCCCGGGAGCGCCAAAGGGATCGCTATCCGAATCATGGCCTGGATGCGGGTGGCGCCATCCACCAGCGCCGCCTCCTCCAGCTCGCGCGGTATGCCCTTGAAGAAGCCCATGAGCATCCAGGTGCAGAAGGGGATCAGGAAGGTGGGATACGTGAGGATCAGTGCCCACAGGTTGTTGAACAGGTGCAGCTCTCGGATGACGAAGGTCAGCGGTAGGAAAAGCAGCGTGGGCGGCACCAGGTAGGTGACGAAGATTCCCCAGCCGATGGAATCGGCGCCCCGGTAACGCAGCCGTGCCAGCGAGTAGCCGGCCAGGATGCTGCAGAAGAGCGAGATCAGGGTGGAGACAGTCGCCACCACCGCCGTGTTGAACGCCCAGTGCGGGAAGTTCGTTTGGGTCAAGAGGTGCTGGTACCAGTCCAGGGTGGGCTGCCGGACCCAGAGCGGGCTGACCGAGAAATCGAACAGCTCGGACGCCGACTTGAACGACGTGACCGCCATCCAGTAAAACGGAAACAGCGTCACGACCAGTAAGGCGAGCAGTGGAAGGTAGATGCGAATCGCACGGCCGACAAACTTGTCGCCGATGACGCGGCCGGTCCCCGGCTTGCCGAATTTGATCCGCGCCAGAGATGCCATCTATTCGGGCCTTCGGAGCATGAAGAGCACGCCGGCGACCACGATGGTGAGCAGCGGGAAAAGTACCAGCGAGATGGCGGCACCCAGGCCGATGGCGCCCCCCGGGATGCCCCACTGGTAGGCCCAGATGGAGAGCAGCTGGGTGCTGTTGTAAGGGGCTCCGTTCGTGAGCACAAACGGGCCCTGGAAGTCGGCAAAGGTCAGAATCGTGGAGAGGAGCAGGACAACCAGCAGCACCGGCCGCAGCATCGGCAGCGTGATGTTGGTGAACTGCTGCCAGCGCGTCGCGCCGTCCACCCGCGCCGCTTCGTAGAGGTCGAGCGGGATGACTTGCATGCCGGCCAGAAAGGCGATGGCATAAAAGGGCGTGCCGCGCCAGACGTTCACGATCATCAGCGCCGCCATCGCGTTGGCGGGCACTCCGAGCCAGTTGGGTCCTGGATATTGCACCAGGTGCGTGTTCACCAACAGCCAGTTGATGACGCTAAAGGTGGGGTCGAACATCCACCTCCAGGCCTCGTAGCTGAGTACCGTCGGGATGATGTAGGGAAGCAGCAGGGCCGCCCGCACGAAGCGCCGAAAGGGGAAGACCTGGTTCAGCAAGAGCGCCATCACCAGCCCGAGGGCGAACTTGAAGACGGTCGTGATCCCGGTGTATAGGAAAGTGTTGACGACGGCTCCATAGAAGACGCCGTCTGTATTGCGCAACTCGAAGCGGTAGTTCCCAAGGCCGATGAACTGGCCCAGGCTCCCGAGTTCCGAGTCCGTGATCGAAAGCCAGATCCCGAAAAAGAACGGATAGAGCAGGAAGATGCCCAGGACGACAAGGGTCGGTACGAGCAGGAGGTAGCCGAGGGGCGCTTCGCGGTCATAGATCCGTACGCGCCGCCGGTGCCAGACGGAGACCGCATCGGCGCGGGTCGCGGTCCCCATCTCTATGCGCCCAGGCCCGCCAGGTTCAGGGCCGCTCGAAAATCGCCTTCAGCGACGTTTCCGCCGCCGTGATCGCGGCCTCTATATCACCTGTGCCGCCGTTGGCCAGCGCCTTGGCGAACATATCGGCCACGATGTACTGCGTCTGCGCCTGGGCCGTCTTCTTGCTCGGCTGAGCCGGCCAGCCCGGCCATTTGCCCGGTGCCACGACGTCCTGAAAGGCCTTCAGCTTGGGGTCGCTGCTGAATATGGGGTCGCCGTGGAACGTTTCGAACGGGCCGGCATTGTAACCGGAGGCGACGGTCGTCCACTTCAGGTATTGGTCCTTGTCCATGAGGGCGAGGATCATCGCCTTGGCGGTCTCGGCGTCCGGCGACCACTTCATCACGGCGTGGTTGAAGATGAGGTTCATTGCGAACGTGCCCTTTGGACCACTGGGCATGGGCGCATTGTTGGTCACGTCGGTGTACTTGTGAAACTCGATTTTCTCCCGGATGTAGATGCTGGCCCCGTTCAATGTCCCGCTGATGCGGTCGGCGTGATAGGCCTGGTTGTTGTCGGGGTCTAGCCATTCCGGGTGCACCACAAGCCCTGCTTTGACCGCACCCTGCGCCCACCTGATGGCGTCGCGGGTTTCCTTGGAGTTGATGGCGACCGTCTTGCCGTCGGCGTTCACCTCTTTGCCGCCGAAGCCCCAGAGCACAGGGTTCCACATGGTCAGCGAGTCGCCGTAGGCGTGGCCGTCGGTTTGTGAGATCGGCTTGCCGGTGGCTTTCAGCTTGGCAGCGGCGGCACTGAGCTCATCCCAGGTCTTGGGGAAGGTGGTCACGCCCGCCTGTTGGAAGTAGTCGGTGCGATAGGTCCAGGCATTGGGCACGATCGTGTATGGGATCGCCCGCCATGTGCCGTTGACTTTGCAGAAAGCCTCGTTGACGGGGTCCGGCTTGCCGAGCTTTCCGATGAGGATGTTGACCTCATTGCTGACATCGAGGCACGCATCGGTGTAGAGCTGCGGCCAGCCGTACTGCATCTGGATGATGTCGGGACCAGAGTTTGCTTCGACCGCGGCAGCTGTCTTGGGCTGCAGCTGGTCGCCCGTCACGGTCTCGACCGCCACCGTGACTCCATTGGCGGCACCCCACTCGGCAGCCTGGCGCTTGAACTCGGCGTCGGCCGGCTTGACGAAACTGGTCCACTGGAGCAGCCGGATGGAGGCACCCTTGCGCGGCTTGGGAATGGTGGCCGTGGGGCCCCCAATAGACTGTGGACCGCACGCGATGATTATCTCGGGGAACGCGAGGGCGGCCGCTGCCACCCCCGATGTTCTCAGGAAGTCTCGACGCGACCAGCCTGACTCGGCCCTCTTGTTTCCTTGCGGCATGGCAGGAACCCCCCTCACCTGTTCAACGTGGGACCCCGGGAGAATCCAATCTTAACCCTGGTTGGGTTGGCCGGCCTGCTCCACCTGGCAAGCGGGTCGCGCCACTGATATACGGGCCGAGCTGCTTTTAGGACGTTCGCTCGGCAGGTGCGGGCGCCGTGGTCACGTATTTGGGACGGCCAGGGCCGTCAGCACACCGATGCTATCGGTCCCTCGCGATGGCACGATCCCGCTACGCGCAGGGAAGCTCAGAGATTTGGCTCCCCTTAGTGGACGCTCTTCGAACCATGCTGGTGAAGCCGCCCGACGCGCTCGGCGAGGCACCGCCCCAAAAGAGACTCGTTGCGCCGCCCGCACCTGGGTTAGCGCTTACGGTCCATCGTGCTTGAGCTCTTCCCGGTCGGGCTCACCTCGCCTCGACTACGACGCATTGCAGGAGGGCGGCCAGAACATTCGCCGCCACATCTTCGGGGACGCCGTGGTCCCGAAGCGATTTCCAGACGCCGAAGTCGGTCAAGGCGAGTGTGAGTTGGACACGGGACTCATCGTCCTCTTCCAGGGCCAGCGCCTCGCGGGCCTGCGCCTCCAAGCCCGCCTCGACCCAACGAAGACTCTCATCCAGTTCGGGAACGCGGCTGCGCTCTTGGCGTGCACTATCCAGTGGCAGCCACGCCCGCCGGTAGAACTCTGAAACTTCTTCGACGAAGCGGTGCAAACGCTCCCGCGTGGTACCCAGCCCTGCAAACAGTCGCTCAGAGTCCTCGGGCCGGGGCGGGCTGACTGCCGTCCAGATCTGTGTGCCGCAAGCGCGAACCAGAGAACCCAGGGTGGGGAAGTGGCGGTACACCGTGGCCGGTGCTACGCCAGCCCGCGTGGCGATGTCTGCCTGTGAAGTGGCGGCCGCTCCCTTCTCGGCGTGAAGCTGCATCGTGGCCCAGACGATCTGGTTGCGCGTCTCCTCGAGGGCTTCCGCGCGCTTCTTCATTCGGTAAGGACGAGAAGCCACTAGTTTATTGACAGAATTCATATTTCATGAAATAGTCCTTTAGTCAATTGTACCGAACGGATCATGCTGGGCGAGGTTGCTCACGCAGAGGAGGCATGTCCAATGAAATCTTGGCTCAAATGGTCGCTCGTGACCCTCTTCGTCGGCGCCCTGGCATTTGTGCTTACCCCCGTCTGGCCGGTTCCGCCTTCAGCACCCCAGCCACCGGGAAGCGTGCTCCCTCTGTTCATCTTGCTCAGCCTCGTCGAGTCGGTGTCATTCGGTCTCGGCGTCGCGTTCGTGATCTTCGGCCGTCCGCTGCTGGGCAGGATGGGTCGATCAGCACGGCTCACCACGGCCGCCTACCTCGCGATCGCCTTCCTCCTGATCAACTGGTGGCCGCACGACAACCTGCATCGCATCACCAATGGCGACTGGAGCCGATTGGTGCTGGTCGAGTACGGGTTCCATCTGCCGCTGATGCTGGCCGGAGCGGTGCTCGCGTGGTTCTTCGTCAGCATTGGCGAGGCGCGAGTCAGCGTCGGCGGGAAATGACTCACGTCGGCCGCTTCTACCCATCAGGCGTTCCTGGTCGTGTTCCAGCGCTGATCGAACGGCTGATCCATGCGCGCTTCGGCGGTGTTCCAGGCATGGCGCGGATCGAGCTGGCGGACCTGCGCCTGGCCTGGTTGATATCGCGCCTATTGCAGCACGTCTACGGCCGCCGGCAGTTGGCGCTTACTGTCATCCAGCGCGAAATGGTTGCGACCGTCGTCAATGGCCTGATCGGAGGCGCGCCTTGACTGGGCCTGCATTCGGCGGCCTTGCGCCGTCTCACCGGACTTGAGCACCTCGACCATGAGTTCGCCACCACCTGGCCGCTCTTCGATCTTGATTCGAAGACACGTGCATTACTGACCTACGCCAAGAAGTTGACCGAAACGCCGAGCGCTGTCGAGGATGCCGACTTCGAAGCGCTCCGGGATGGCGGCTGGGACGAGGACGGAATTTACCAGGCGACCGCGCTGATCTCGTTCTTCAACTTCAGTGGCAGGCTGGAGGCGGCATCGGGGCTGCCAATGGACAACGCCCAACTCGGTGATCAGCTCGCGAGGACGCTCTGAACTGTGCAGATGAAGAGCGCTTGATTGCGATGCCGCGCGTCAGTGATGTTCGAGCGCGCTCCTATCAGCGAATTCGCTGACTGCCGCTCGATGCCGCCAAATCGCACCGTTCGCCATGGCCGTTGCTGTACGGAATCGCAGCGCCTGTGAGAACCTGGGGACTCGTGAATCGTGGCTGGCAGACGATCGTTGCAGTCATCGTGCTGCTATCAGCTTGCCAGCCGCCGTTTGGCCCGCAACAGCACCCTGGGCCAACACCCGTACAAGCAATATGCAACCACGGCACATACAACCACATACCGGGCGACTTTCCCGAGTACGGGCCGCCACAGACCTTGTACGTGGGGACTACGCCCAGCGGGCACGGCTCGGTCTTTCGAGTACGGGCTCCGGCCGACTCCGTCACGAACTTCTATGCCAACGGCGCGGGTCAGGTGAACTACATCTTCTACGTGCAGACGGCATCAACAAACCCGGCACGGCTACTCTGGCGCGAGCAGAGTGATTTTCAGTGCCGCGGAACGCTAGTCATCCAGTCCGATCCTTCCGATCCCGACTACACGATCTACGCGGCGGAGCCGTCGACGGCCGCCTATTCGTTTCCGAGCACTAACCCTTAAACCGAGCGCCGGTTAGGTTTCGCGTCGGCCCGGCTGATCCGATCCCGCGCGAGCCATCCCACCGCGTTGCGCTTCAGGTGGCTTTCGAAGAATTGGTCCCCTTAGTGGACGCTCTTCGAACTTTTCTCCTCGCTCCCCCCTGAAGCGCAGGAGATCCTCAGTCATTCTTCGTTGTCGAGCCACCTTGCGCGGCCGATCGGCAACATAGATTCATGAACTCAATCCGATCGCTAACCCTCTGAATGCCATGCACACGGTTGACCGTCCACCAGAGTCGTTGTCGAGTCCAGACGGTCTTGAGGGGCACGACTCGTCCACCGGAGTCTACCGTCCACTGCATACGGGGTCAAACCTCCCAATCGGATCTTGGCCGTTGTGCCAACACCAAGGCTCGGGTCTAGTCGGTGCTTGGCCGTCCCGGCATCTTCCTAAAATCCGTGTCGGCTGTGTAGGCCGTCAACGAGTGAAGCGACGGTATAGAGCTCATCAGCCCACTCCGGTTGGCATAGCTTTCTGACCGATACGTGGGGCGCGGCCGAGTAGAACAATGCTGACCGCCACGAACCAAACAACCACCGGCGTGGCGCCGAGAATGATGGGCAGCAGCCCGACGGGTCCGTTGTTGCCAGTGCCCCCGAAGATGGTCAGAGCTGCGACCACGTCGAGAACGGCGGCGGCGGCGCTCAGCCAACCCACCCAGCGCGGCAGTATCGCGGCGCGGAGGACCGCGTAGGCGGCGGTCCCAAACGCTATTGCGGCCGGTAGATAGAGGAACGTGAGCGCCATCCAGGCCCCGGCCCAGGCAGCGCGGACGATCGTGGGATCGGTCCCGGGCCCGCTTATGAATACTGCGGTCGCTTCTGCGGCGGAGCCAACGATCAGAATCGCGGCCGTTACCAAACCGGCCCCGAAGAAGAGAGCGGCTGCCCACTCCCAGTCTTCACCCGCACCTCGAATGACCGCACGAATGCCCGTGAACTGCATCAGTAGGACAACGGTGGCCACATTGGTCAGGAAAGCGTCGCCCATGAAGAGGCCGCCGTTGGAATTGATCCAGCTCGCGTACTTGTTGGCGTCTCCGAAGTCAGGCGGGTTGCCCGCCACAAGGAAAAGGACAAGGGCGGCGACCTGAATGACCACATAGACGATTCCAAGGACACCGGTCCACCTACGCCAGTCCCAACTTTTCACGCTCCCTCCTTAGGATGCGACCAATAGCGCGCGGCCAGCATTTACGGCGGCTGTTGAGTGAGCCGACAGGAGACAACGATGCCGACTGCTAGCTGGAACACCAGGTCCATATCTGACGAGCTAGTCCAAAACGTCTGCTTCAGCGACACTGGGTCGGCGCCGCCAAATGCCACTGTTTGCCACCGGCGTTGCTGTACCCAGAGTAGGAATGTGGGAGGTCAGTCCAATTCGCCCGCAGGCGCCGCGGACAATGTCTCGTCCAGCATTCTCAGCATCAGGGTTCGGGGCAGAATGCGTGCGAAGGTGTCACGAATCGCGCACAGGATTGGGGCGTCGATCTGAACCCCGCGCGTCGCTTGGCGCGATGCTTTGACGACTCGATTGGCGCGACGCAGACGCTGGCGCTCATAGAACTTGAAAGCGTCGGCGACGGTAGTTGCATGTGCGAAACCCCTACCCAGGGCGACTGCATCTTCCAATGCCTGGCAAGCGCCCTGCCCCTGATTTGGGGTCATCGGATGCGCAGCATCTCCGACCAGCGTGACTCGACCGCGGCTCCAATGATTGACCGGCGGCCGGTCATACATGTCGTTGCGTAGGATCGCTGCATCGTCATTGGCGGCGATCAAAGCCGATACCGGATCCTGCCAACGGCCAAATCTATCAAGCAGATCTTGCTTATGACCTCCCGGCCCAGACATCTCACCGCGAGGTTCTTTGGTCACAGCCGCCCAATAGATCCGATCATCCGGAAGATGGAACGCCAGGAATTCGGAGCCGGGTCCGACCCAGTTGATGCCTTGCCCACGATCGAGCGGGATGCCTGCGCCGTCCACCACTCCGCGCCAGATGGTCGATCCCAGATAGAAGGGATCGCCATCGCGAAGCAACTCGTGGCGCACAACCGAGCGAATGCCGTCTGCACCGACCAGCAGGTCGCCCCTCACCGGTGAACCGTGCTGAAGTCTGACCTCAACCTGGTCTTCGGCCTCCTCGAAGCTCTGAACGTCGGCGCCGAGTCTCAGCGCACCCTCGCCGAGCGTCGACATGAGGGCTGCTTGTAGGTCGGCACGCGAGACAAAAGCAACGGGGAAGCCGTACCGCTCCGAGATGATGTCCATCGGGATCTCCATGAGCTCACGGCCGCGCCAGCTTCGGAATGAGATCCGCTCCACCACCAATCGTCTGACTGCGACGCCCAGGGCTCGCAGCGAGCGCGAGCCGTTGGGCCAGATCATCAGCCCGGCGCCTGTCTCTCGGAGTTCTTGCGCACGTTCCAAGACTTCCACAATCAGGCCTGCCTCGCGTAAGGCAATTGCCGTCGCGAGGCCACCGATGCCGGCGCCCGCGATCAGGGCCTTCACGAGGAAGTCGAGTTCAATCGGTCAATGCGGCGCGGGACCAGACCTCCGTAAGAACGTCCGGACCAAACGTGGCCTTGGAGATGAATGCGATCGCGCCGGCACCGGCGATCCGATTCGAGAACTCATCCGGATCGTAGGTCGACAGAAGCAAGATGGCGATCTTGGAGTCGGCCGCGCGGATGCGTCGACTCGCCTCGAGGCCGTCGATGCCGGGCAGGTGGACGTCCATGAGAACCAGGTCTGGGTGCAGCCGGTCCGCGGCGACCACCGACTCCTCACCCGTCTCGACCTGACCCACGACTTCGAATCCGACAGCGGCGTCGACGACCTCGCGCGCCGCGGTGCGAAAAGCTTCCTGGTCGTCGCAGATCAAAACCTTCACCGGCATGAGCCGTCTGCAGCTTAGCCTGGTCGTTCCGCGCGACCAAGGGTGCCTGCTCCATAGGGAAAGGTGGGGCCAGCCCTATTCTTTGCGCGATGCCGATCAGGGTTGTGCTCGCCGACGATAGCTTTATCGTGCGCGAGGGCATACGCGAGCTGCTGCAATCAGTGGACGAGCTCGACGTAGTGGCGACCTGCAGCGATCTGGATTCGCTGCGAGCGGCGATTGCCCGCGAACGCCCCGACGTCGTGCTGACGGATATCAGAATGCCGCCGACCAACACCGATGAAGGCATCCGAATGGCGGGGGAGCTCAGAAAGAGCACACCGTCAATTGGCGTCGTGGTTCTCAGCCAGTACTCCGATGCGGAATATGCGCTGGCGCTCCTCGATCAAGGGGCTTCCGGCCGCGCCTATCTGCTCAAGGAGCGGGTGTCGGACCTCGACCAGCTCGTCAACGCTGTCCGCGAGGTAGCACGTGGCGGTTCGGTGATCGACTCCAGGGTGATCGAGAACCTCATCGCCGCCCGCTCCAGGAACAAGCGCTCAGCGCTGGCCGACCTGACTCCCCGCGAAGCGGAGATCCTGGCCGCCGTGGCCGAAGGCAAGAACAACGCGGCCATCGCCAAGGCTCTGCACCTGACAGAGGGAGCGGTCGAGAAGCACATCAGCTCGATCTTCTCGAAGCTCGGGCTGAGCGAAGAGCCTGCTGTGCATCGTCGCGTCAAGGCAACGCTGATCTATCTGGCTGAGGAGCGGCAACCCGAAAAGCGATAACCGGCTGGTGGCGGCCTTTGACCATGGTTGGGCCTACTTTTTCAGCCGAGAGGACCGTCCTCAAGGCCATTCGGGTCGCGTCGCTGAGCACCGTCTCGCCGCCCAAAGCGAGCTGTTGCAGTCGCTGAGCGAGGTTGACCGCATCACCGACGAGCGAGTATTCCGCACGCTCCTCGCTCCCGATCAATGCGGCCGCAACCTGTCCGGTTGACAGGCCTATGCCAAGGCGGAAGATAGGGAGTCCATCTACCTCCCATCGCCGGTTCACCGCCAGCTGCGCTCTATGCAAGGAGTTGGCGGCGGCGAGCCCACGGTCGGCGTGATCGGCGAGGGGCTCGGGGGCGCCGAACACTGCCATCACCGAATCGCCCACGTACTGCATCACCGTCCCGTGCTCGGCGAGGACGGCGTCGCTCGCCGCGATGCGGTGCTCCCTGAGCTGGCCCGCAAGCCGGCTCGGGTCGGAAACCTCAGCGATCGCCGAGTAGCCGCGGACGTCGGAAATCAGGACGGTGACGACCAGTCGCTCGATATGACCCAGAGCCTGGCCTCGCTGGCGCAGCCGCTCCGCGATGCCGCCGGGGAGCAGGCGGCTGAGCCTCTCGCCCTGCTCCTCGCGATCGACTATGGCCTGATGCAGCCGGCGCAGGTTGCGAAGACCCGCCTCTCCGCCGCCAGTCGCCTGTCTTGCAAGCTTGAGGAAAAGTTGCTCGACGGACGCGGCCACATCGGCGCCGGTGGTCAGTCGTTTGAGTGCGATTGCTTTGATCGACATGCCTTCTGCGACCCATGTGAGCAGCTCGTCTTCCGGTGAGGTGAGATCCGCATCGCCCACGGGCAGGACCAGCGCCTCGACAATTTTGGGATCGAGCATTGAGCCGCCGGCGCTCACGCTTCGGACCGCTCTGGCCAGCTCGTCTCCTGCCGCCATCCCATCCTTGAGCAAGTAAGCGCAGCCCGAGGCTCCTTCGCTGAGCAGCGCGACCGCGTACTCGGGTTCGTCGAACTGGGAGAGGACCACGATCCCGGTGCCGGGATGCCTCTTGCGGGCGAGACGGGCAGCGTCGATTCCCTCGCGCTGGAATGTCGGCGGCATGCGGATGTCGGTCACGATCACCTGCGGCTCGAGCGCGTCCGCGCGCGCGACCAGCTCGTCGTAGTCGCGAGCGACGCCAACCACGTCAATGTCCGCGGTCATCTCCAGCAGCGCCCGAAGCCCCTCGCGCACGATCACGCTGTCGTCCGCGAGCAACACGGTGATGCGCCCCATTGGATAAGTGGACCTCACGATCCGAGCCGCGGGCAACGGAGCCAGCGTCAGCGCGACGGTGCGGCTGGCCCTAATCAAAGAGGCCAGCCGACACCATCGACCACAACTTCTTTGGGCCCTACCTTGCAGGGCGGAGGTTGATCAAATGAAATACGAAAGCTCTGTCACCGCGGTTTCCTGGATTCCGTTCGACGCCGTCAAGGGATTCCTGGCCATGCCTTTCGACATGGGCCTGGCGCATTACGACGAACCCCTGCCTTCGCAGCTCGACGATATCGACGGCTGGCACCGTCAGGACCTCTTCCGAGAGGCCAACGAGCTGCGCGGCTGGATCGAGGTCGAGGACGGGAGGATCACCGGCTACGGCCAGGACGGCAAGGGCCGGATCGGCGCGACCCGGCTGAAGCTTGGTCCCAAGACCGTGACCGTGAAGGCCAAACCCATGCCCGACATCCGACAGCTGCCTGAGGTCACCGACACATACGTCCGCTTCACCCAGACGTGCGGAGGCCGCACCGGCGTGCCGGCGCCCCGACCTGTTGCGCGCAAGCCCTTCCTCCAGATCGACTCCGCTGTCGCATGGACAACGCTCTCGCTCACCATCCACAGCGACGGCCGCGTTGAGCACGGATTGGCCGGCGCCAGCGCCTTCCCGCGTCACTGGATCTACGACCACAGCGGCAAGCTGGTGGAGGAAACCGGCCTGACCGACTTCGCCACGTGGATCAACGACGCTTTCGGCGAGCGCACACCGTGGGGCGCCTATGACTCGCCGGCGCTCACCAAGCAGGTCGAGAGCGAGCTCGAGCGCGAGCTCGGCCGGCTGGTGATCAAGAGCGGCAAGCCCAAGGGTCGCAGCCTGGCCATAGGCAAAACCCTTGTCGAGCAGGGCCAGGCCGCAGATGACCTTTACCTGGTCCTCGACGGCACGTTTGCCGTCGAAGTCGACGGCAAGCAGGTGGCTGAGGTGGGTCCGGGCGCGATCGTCGGAGAGCGCGCGACTCTCGAAACGGGACTGCGAACCGCCACACTGAGGGCCCTCACCCCTTGCCGGGTGGCCTCGGTTCCGCGACGCTACGCGGACGGAAAGGAACTGGTCGAGATAGCCGCCGGCCACCGGCGGGAGGAAACGCGCTGATGCTTTCACCGACACACGCCTCGATCGTCCAGGCCCGGCGCCTGCGCAAGGTCTACCGGGGCGCCAACGAGGTCGAGGCCCTTCGCGGCATCGACCTCGAGGTCGAGCGCGGCGAGATGGTCGCCATCGTCGGTCCCTCCGGCTCGGGCAAGACGACCCTCCTCAACTGCCTTTCCGGCCTGGACGCATTCGACGGCGGTCAGGTCGTGGTCGACGGCCAGG
>WNFX01001404.1_pt1 | contig 27358 bp, 39 predicted proteins | sample 5400111 | NCBI WGS metagenome assembly WNFX01 (sample SAMN13153363, study PRJNA577476) | soil metagenome | isolation source: 40 cm soil or saprolite under grassland replicate 1 | place: USA:California | collected 2016-06-15
CTCCCATTTCCTGCCTTTTTTGGCTCTTCATTCCTCTGTTTTTGCTCTCTCTTCCCGACTCGTCACTCCGTTGTGCATGGCTTTCGCTCATCCGACCCGAGTAAGCTCTTCTATTCCTCGTTGCGCACTTCGTGGGCATTGGCGTGTAGCCTGCCTCGCTCTCATGGCGTTCCTCTGGCTCATTGGAGTCGAGCAGACCTGGCCCGCCATGCGACCACCATCCCGACTTTGCCGACCATTTCGGCCAAGACGATTGGACGTTGGCTCACCGCTGAGCAGATCCGTCCCTGGCGTTTCCATTCGTGGCAGCATCTTCAGAATCCGGAAACATTCCTGGAACGTGCCCGCCCAGTCCTATGCTTGTATGAACAGGCTCCCTCTTTGCTCAAACAAGGGATCTGGGTGGTCTGTACGGATGAGAAAACCTCGATTCAGGCACGGGAGGCAGAGCAAGCTCCCCGTCCAGCCGGACGCTTGCACCCAGTCTCTCAGTCCCCCCGCTACCATCGCCGGGGAGCACTACACCTGATGGCAGCCTTAAGTGTGGCTGACGGGTTGGTCTATGGCCAATGTCATCCGCGCAAACGCTTCGTCGATTTCCGCACTTTCTTGGAGACGGTCGTCATTGCGGAAGCCCACCGTCGTGGTGTGCAAACGATCGCTCTGGTCCTCGATAATGGTCCGACCCACGCATCCAAGCAGCTCCCACAGTGGGTTCGGGAACTAGCAACGACATCGGAAGAGAAGCTGACGATGCAGCTCTATTGGTTACCCACCAATGCCTCCTGGTTGGATCAGATCGAGATTTGGTTCAGTCTCCTGCAACGTAAGCTCCTGCAACCGAATCATTTTAGAAGTCACGACGAGTTAGAGCAGGCTATTGTGGACTTCATTGCTCACTACAATCAGACCGCCAAGCCCCTCAAGTGGTCCTACACCCTTCTTACGCACCTATGGCCTTCCCCCCATGCTCACCTTTGATCGTGATCCCAGGTGGGTCGGCAGTGCCAGTGGCCGTGATTTTCCCTCGGCCCTTCGCCGTTTCCTGTTATGTCTGGGCATCCAACCTCATGTCTGCCCGCCGCGGCGACCAGATAAAAATGCCTACGTCGAAAGATATCATCGCAGTTACAATCAGGAGTGCTTGCAGATCCATCGGCCTACCACTCTACAAGAGGTGCGCGAGGTCACCGAGCAATTCATGCAGCATTACAACCATGAAAGGCCGCATCAGGGGCGCTCGTGCAAGGATCAGCCGCCGCGCGTGGCCTTTGCGACCTTGCCAAAACTCCCACCTGTACCTGAAACGATCGATCCTGATCGCTGGCTAGAGAGCATTCATGGGCACGCCTTTCCGCGTCGCATCGGCTCTGATGGCTGTGTTGATGTCGATGAGGAGCCCTACTACATCAAACAAGCTCTTGCCGGGCAACACGTCGTACTCCTGGTTAATGCGCCAGAGAAGCGCTTCGACGTCTACCAGAACACGACGCTCGTCAGGCATGTGCCGATCAAGGGGCTCCATGGAGAAGTCTTGCCTTTTGATCGCTACGTGACGCTCATCAAGCAAGAAGCTCGCTCAGAGCAACGACGTCGGATGATGAGCGGGCGTTCCTTCCGCCAGCTTCGCTTGTGGGCCTGAGCCCGCAGGCAACAGGGCGATTTCTCCAAGACCCATCACCAGCATAGTCGTGGGGAAGCACCACCTGTTCTGTTTTCTCCTTTTTATACGTGAAGTACCTGTTATATATTATTTACAAGAGAGGGGAAAGCCCACTGAGACGCCACTGCGTGATGCGCGCTCGCTTCGACCCTCCCTTCTCGGACATCGTTTGCTTGCTCGGACACGATGTTGGGTAAGCTCAGCGGTCTTGATGACGGAAAACAATACACCGCCTGGGTCGCATCTCGAAACGAGATGCTCTCCTGCGCCAGCTTGGCGAGGAGAAACTGCTCCACTTCCTGGGCCACGACCAGGATCTGCTCATCAGGGATATCGGGGCGTAGGGAGGGATGCCCCGGTGTCATGGCGGCTTGCATCTGTGCTCTGCTATAGGGCCATCTGGCAGAAAAGTCATACGTGTGTGCCAGCAGCTGGGCCAACTCGATCTGCTGCGTATGAGGAATGGGAAGTCCCTTGCCCTGTAAGAAGCCGTAGATCTCCTCGACCATGAGCAGCAGGGCCTCCAGTGGGTTCTTCGCTGGCTGCGCCATCAGGCGACGAAGCACTTGTGGCTCTGCCTGTCGTGCCAGTGCCAGCAGCTCGTCCCCGGTGAACGAACGCAGGACCATGTTGATCCCTGGCGGAAGACGGTCAGCAACCTCGGGTGGAACCTGATAGGTAAAGGCACGGTGCCCACTTCGCTTTTTGACGTGGAGTCCCGGTTTCACGGTGTGTTTGTGCTGGTTGACTGACAAATCTTATCTGCCTTAGAAAAGCATGAGAACACTCGACAAAAGGAATAAGCATGCATGCCCGATTGTATGGATTCATGGAGGTGTCCCCATGAACGAAGCACAACAGATGCATGACGATCTCGTGAACGCGTTGCTGTCTCTCATCCCGCAAACGGCCTACCGAGATCTTCGCCGCCTGAACACACTGGCGTGGGCGATCACGGGTCTATGCCTAACGCACACAGTACGCCTGGGTGCCTGGGCCCAGGTGCTCCCGAGCCCCGCCCAGTCTGCTGCCAGCCGTGAGCGCCGCTTCTCCCGGTGGCTGCATAATAGGGCCATCCACCCGCAGGAGTGGTATCTGCCGGTGGTGCAGGCTGCTCTGATGGACTGGCCCGCGCAGACGCGCCTGTATGTTGCCCTGGACACGACGGCCCTCACCCCTTTTGTGCTCATCCGTGCCTCCCTGGTGTATCGTGGTCGGGCGATTCCTCTGGCATGGCGAGCTGTGCGTCACCGGAGCACCCAGGTCGGTTTTGAAGCTTATCAGCCGATACTTGACCAAGTGCGTGCTCTCATGCCGCCTGACATGCTGATCACCTTGCTGGCCGATCGTGGCTTCGTGCATGAGCAACTGCTTCACTACCTGCGCAAGCTTCAGTGGCATTTTCGCTTGCGGCTGACAGGCAAGACCCTCGTGCATCTGGAAGCTGGCACTGTCTCCGCCGTCAAAGACTTCTGTCCCCCTGCGGGTGAGAAACGTTTCTTCCATGAGGTAGCTCTTTTAGGAGCTGGCGTTGGGCCAGTCCACCTGGCGCTGGCCTGCCTGCTTGAGCAGCCAGATGATCCCTGGTTTGTGGTGAGTGACGAGCCCACCGATGTCAGGACTTTGGACGAGTACGGCTTGCGCTTCGATATTGAAGAAAGCTTTCTCGACGAAAAATCAGGTGGCTCCCAGATCCACCTCAGCGAACTGGCAACGCCCGAAGCCCTGGAGCGCCTTCTGCTCATTGTCGCCATCGCCACCGTTCATTGGACAAGTACTGGAGTCAGCGTCGTCCAGGCGGGGAAATGGCGCTGGGTGGATGCCCATTGGGGACGTGGCTTGAGCTATCTTAAGATTGGCTGGCGATGGCACTGGCAAGCGTATCAACGGGGATGGCCGATGTTTTCCCCGTTTTGGCTTGATCCTGCCCCAGACCTACTTCCCGTTCTGGCCTCTCGCCGAGACGCCGTCAGCGAGAGCAATGATGTCGACCTTCCAATGGCTGTGTAAACTCAGCGTTTTCTCAGTCAGATAAGATTTGTCAGTCAACCAGGTGTTTGTGCTTGCTCATGGTTTCTCTTTCTGACCTTTTGGCAACAATGCTCCCGAATACTGAAACGAATGGCGAGATCAGTCTTAACGTATATGTTGGCTTCGCTGCATCCCAAAGGCCACAGAGTCCATATCGTCTATCTACACGACTTCCTTCTGCTTTATTTACCACCATATAAACCGTTCGCTTTTATTCATCGCTTTTCCCGAACGCTTTGAGTGCATCAGATAGGAACGAGTCCAGCACTTCACGGATCAGACGACTAGCAGAGAGCTTCTTATCAGGATTCGCCTCCTCATAGAGTTCACAGATGTGCTGAATGTCATCAATCTGATCAACGTAGATCTCAAAGCTATATCGCTTTGTCGCTCGTTTTTCGAGTGTTAATACCGAATGTATATCTCGTTCGGAATAAATACGCGGCTTTCTTTTACGATTTATATACTCCTTTTTTTGTATCGCTCTGTCCGAACTCTTATTCCGAACGGTCTTTCCGGCACTTTCTCTATATCGACTATTTTCATCGGTATTCACTTCACTTTTTTCCGATGATATTTCCTCACCTTTTTTTCCGATGGCATTTTTTCCACCTATTTTTTCATCGGTTTGAGCGACCTCTTTTTCCGTTTCTTGAGCTAGTTCGATCTTCTTATCCGGTACTTCCTGCGCATTTTTTTGTTCGGTTTCTACATCTTGAGCAGCGGCATCGAGGATATCAACTGCGGGCACAGGTGTACGCTCCCGACGCAATGCAGCAGGATCTTTCTTCTGAAGCATCTCATTGATTTTATTTTTCGCCATGGCTATCCTCCGACATCTTCATCACAACATCAACCAATTCCATGTACTCAAGTGCCCCTGGGTGTTGGGGTTTCGACACAACAAGAGGCACACCTTCAAGTGTAGAATTGACAAAATCGACAAGAAGTTTGATCTCGACAGGAAGCACCAATCCAGGGTAATCTTCACGCGTTTTTGTAACAACACCGCGTGCTATATTTGTTGCTTGCACCATGCAGGGAATGATACCCATCACATGCAGATGAGGATTAGGTCCTCGATACGAATCAGTCGTGTTACCATGTTGTACTCTCTGAACATCGGAGAGAATGCGCGCAAGTCCTTCCATTGCCAGATAATGCGCTTGCAAAGGAATGAGCACGCCATCAGACGCAATGAGCGCACTAATCGACATGTAGGAGTGACCCGGCTGTGTGTCAATGATGATGTAGTCGAAGTCATCTCGTAAAGGATCGAGGATGGTTTTTAGCTCTTTGGTGGATGTAGCATTCATGCCAGCTGCGACCTGCTCTAGATTCTGCGTCGCTGGCAAGACAGAGAGCCCGAAATCCGTTGTAACGATAACCTCTTGAGGTTGCACCGAAATATCAGTAAAGAGGGTGCTAATGGATTGTTCCAGATCGAACGGATTGATGCCTACACACATGGTAGCATTCGCCTGGTCGTCTAGATCGACCAGCAACACGCGGCGGTTTCGCTTGAGCAGGCCCGCGGCCAGATTAACCGACGTAGTAGTTTTTCCGCTCCCGCCCTTGCGTAGTGCAATGGAAATAATCTTTGTCATCGTATCCTCCAGCAAAAATATATGCTGAAGTATATCATTACTTTTTCGTTCGCTATTTCCGAACGGAATTATACGAGCAAAGGGTAGCTCATCTGGGCTATCCTCTCTCTTATGAGTATTTCAGATACTACGTACAGTAAAACCATCATAACGAAATACGGGCCACTCAGAAGACCGCAGATGAGAGAACAGAGCCTTGCTAGCGCTCATCTGCTCCACACGATAGGTGACGGAATGCCCATCATGTGGAGCCTCTCTTCACAAACAGCAGACGACATCAGTACAGACGTCTTTATGAGGGCGAGTGTGAGAAACGGCTTAAGGCTCTTCCCGCTACTCCTGCTCTGACGGAGAGAGATGCGCCATTGATGTTTGGAGACGCTTTTGTGCCTCATCGAATGCCTGCTGTGTCTGCTGGTCATCCTGATGCCGTTCCTCAAGCCAGTCTCCAAGACCATTCGAGAGTTCATTGAGAGCAGCCATGGCGGCGTCGATACGAACTTTGATCATCTCGCGTATGGGTTTGGAGTCACCGTCTGCCTGCACAGGAGAGAGTTGCGTCACCAACGAGGAGAGCGCCTCGACTTGCCCTTGCAACTGCTCAAGCTTCCCCGGTACCTCAACAAGTTCCGGGGAAACGCGTCCTTGTTGGATTTCTCGCACCAGCACCTGCTCGACTGTCTTGAGCTTGTTCGTAAAGTCGGCACGCAGTTGCGAGAAATCGGGGGGAGTCCGTAAGGGTTGGATTTCTTTGACAAGGGCTTGCTCGGCGGCCTTCAGCCTGTTGGCCAATTCGGTACGGAGCTGGCCTCCTTCTCCAACCAAAGAACGCTCCAACGTCTGCATCCTGCCAGCAAAGTCCGTGCGGAGCTGATCGCGCATCTCAGCAAGAGACTGCTCCATCCCCTGTACCCCACTGCTGATGGAGGCCAGAGCAGGATTGAACGGCTGAATTTCCCCTGCAAGAGATCGCTCTAGCGCTTGCATCTTGTTGGCAAACTCGCCACGGATCGGCGAGAGATCGGGGGGAATGGTCAATCGTCGGACTTCCTCGAGAAGCGTCCGCTCTAACGCCTGTATCCCGTTAGTAAAAGCAGCACGGAGTTGGTCCCGTTCCTCGGCAAGAGAATGCTCCAGTGCCTGCATCCTACTGGTCAACTCGCTACGCAGTTGTTCTTGTTCTTCACGTTCGGTCTTTCCAGGAAAGAAGAGCCTCATGCACCATCGTCCTTTCCGTTAAGGGTATCGTAGAAACGAGCAAAGAAGGCATTCAAGGACAAATGAAATAAAAAGAGGACGATTGCTTTTCGTGTCTGTGCTACCTCACCAGGCCGCACTACAATGTCAGTCTACACGCTCCAGGTTCCATACACGCCAATCGATCATTCTCCCATCTAACCACTGCTCATCTGCCTCGCTCAATCCATCTGCCAGAAACAGCACCCCCTCTCGTCTTATATTGCGATGACCGCACAGGTATTCTATGAGGTCATCAATCTGCCACTGGAAGTGTGGCGATATCTCAATGTGAGATGTGAAATGCTCCGGGTACATCTCATCTAATCGATGCACTACCTAACAGCTCCATTCACGCGCTACTACGCGCACTACACGAACACGAGGTAGCACACACTTTCAGTATGCAGGAACAGGGGAATACTACACAAGAGGAACGCATGTTTTACGAGCTAGTTATGAGGGAGAAAGAAAAGAAAGAGTGGTAGAGGCCACTCCTGAAAAGAAGCTAACAACAAAAGAGGAGAGCGCCTGAGATGGGCTCCCCTCGTGCTCAAGCGTGTGACCGACGCTTTTGACGAACAGAGTTGCGAGCGCGATCGTAAGAAATGTTACAATAGGGGCAGAGACACCGCTGCTCACCCGTGTTACCGGATCAGCAGCACTGGTCGTAGAAATTCAAAAGGGGGGGGATATCGCATGGCAGAACAACGAACGGGCATCCCGCTCGCCGACGGTCTTTCCTGCACACTTGATGCCACCAAAGAGCACCCCGAACGCTATGCTACCATCCTTGGTGGTGCAGCGCCACTGTCGCTCAACAAAGTGCAGGCACTTGCACTTTTTCGGATCATGCTCAGCCACCTCGCGCAGATCGCAGGCGACGAACTGCACAACGAGACCCTGCTTGAGCAGGTGGACCTGATCCAACTGCTCAACTTCTCAATGGAGTTGCTCAGTGATTGGTCTGATGCTGACCTGGAAGACCGCCAGGTGCTCAAGGAAGCACTTGAGCAGTACTCCCTGGCCTATGACTTTCGGGCAGAATTGGCGGCCCAGATGGCAGCGTGGGAGACGACGCTCAGGCGAGAGTACGACCGGATAGAAAGCGCGGCCAGCAAAATCGATGTGGACCTTGAGGAACTGGCAGATGAAGACGAGGACGAGCTAGAAGACGAAACCACCGAGTAGCTTCTCGGCTCTCCAGTCCTCATGAACCATCTTTCTCTCTCTAGAAATCAGCATTGCCACAGCCCCTGACAGGCAGCGGCATGCCGTCTCGCTCCATCCCCTGTTCAGGCGCGGTACTGCCACAGTTCTCTTGAAGTGCTAGCAGGGTACAGATGGCTGCCACACGGTGTACAGTCCAAACGCGGCCACAATCGTAAGTATCCATGAGGATGTTTCTGGTTGAAAAGCGGTGTCAATGGCAAAGCCATAGCTTTATATTCATAACTTTAAAGCTTGTGAGCGTTACCTGCTAGAGTTAGTCACAACCATAACACACGACTGCCAACAAAAAGAGAGAGCCGGTAGCACTTCACTACCGACTCTCTCAACTGTGACTCTACCGTATGCAAATGTGTAATACTGGCATTGGTGGTTTCGGGTCGTTCCAATGGCGCAAGTTCTGAGGATGGCCCAGTATCACGCAAGCTGTCATGAAGTGCAAAGTGAGGGGAAATTCGCGCTGGACATGAGAAAATCAGACAAAACAGTACAGCTTTTCACGAATTTTTCCTAAGAAAACTGGCTCATTTCAGGGAATCGTACGACCAAAGGAGAAGTGAAACAGGCCAGGGAGGTCAGAGACATCCCGGTATTGCCTCTAAGTCATGCTCGATCCTCTCCTGCTTCCTCCTTTGCACTTCATGACAGCTTGTGTGATACTGGGCCTTTAAGGCCGTCCCTGCGAACAAACGCACGGCAATGTGAAATGTTCCTACGACTCTTTGGGACCCGCTGAATTCAGGGGTACTGGAATGGCTTCGATCAAGGCCCTGACATATGCCGCCGCGACAGCGGCAGCATATCCTTGCCATACTTTATTCTTGTGCGTATCGCAGTAATCACAGATACCACGGACAAGAAGATACTCAACCGTACCTTTCATCCATGAGGCTGTTGCAATTCCTGAACCTTCCATCTCAATAGCTTTGATCCTATACTCATCGCGCAAAAGATCTCGAGACACTGGCTCTCTCAAGAGTGTATTTGACGATCCGATCGAACCATAATGGATTTTAGGCTGCCCTGGAAGACGCTTTTGGTCCTCTGGGTGCGGAACAATGATTGCTGGCTCCCGCGAGTCGTATACTATGTCTGTGCTTTCTGGAGGCCGAGCTGCATCTTCGAGAACAGTTCCCAGTGCGATGTATTGCTGCCAAGGTCGTTCCTGCCGGACTCTCCGTGCTTCCAGCCTGCGCACAGCCTGCTGTAAACGAGCAGAAGGAGGCGGATCCGAAGCTCGAATCGTAAAATGCTTCCCCGTGGCTTTTCCTTTGCGGGTAATCTGCTCAAGTTTTCCCAGGTCGAATTGTATGACTCCGGCGTCCATAGATATGACAATATCTCCGAGCCGGACATGGTCTTCCACGCTTTTTGTATTTGGCACTCCACCTGCAATCCCAACCATGATTATCTCTCTGATATTGGGAAAGCTACGTAAGAGATTGCTCGAAACAGCGACAGCCAGGTTATTTCCCATCTTCGGGAGCACGGTCGCTACAACTGCATGCGGTCCAATGATACCAACAGTATAGAGGACAGGGTCGCCCGGGATTTCAATGTCCTGACGCTGGTCAAGCATCACCTCAACGGCTGCAAACTCCTTGGGCAAAGCGGTAACTAACGCCAGTTGATATTGATTCGGGTCTATGCCAGTTCTGCTTAAAGCGGACCTTTTTACCGCAGCCTCCTGAAAGGATAAACTATTCGATCGCGCCTGGGCAGCAGAACCGGTAAAACTGCTTCTCAGCGTCTGGCAACGTGTCCTCGACCAGTCCAGAAAGAGTTGGCCGTTGATCCGATATTTTTGGTAGAACTCATCATGCACTGCAATGCCGTGATTACATAAGGCTTTTAATCCCCGATCAACCTGTATATCGTGGTTATTGGCCAGGTGAATTACGTCGGCTAGTGTCATCCATTCTCTGAAGCGGCGCAAAATGCAATACACATGCTGCCCATCCTTTCCTATTCCCCTCCACCAGTTTTCTAAATCAGCACTCCTGTCGTAACAAAAGCGGCGATCCTCAGCCTGGACACTAGCAACGGTAGTTGTGGTACTACCATCTTTGTGAAGATAATGTAATATGTGTTGTATGATAAAGGGGTGTCCTCCGGTTTGCTTGAGAATTTCGTCAGCAACACGCTCATCTATTCCAGAGGCACGGCCAATGAGATCGCGCGCAGCAGTTTCGGTGAGAGGCTCCAGGAAGCATCCGGTAATCGCATTGGCTAAAGGGGATCCCTGGGCATCTAGATCCATATACCGCCCAGACCCTGACAGGATTAAGCGCACGAAATCTTTCATTTCCCCATCATATATCAGCGACCGTAGGTTTCCAAAGAATTGGTCAGTCCAAGGGAAGTCTATTATCCCATCAATTTCATCGATGAGAAACACGACTCGGAGTGTGCCCAGGATTGACTTGGCTGCGATCACAATCTCTTCAACGGTATGCTCAAGCTCCTGCAGAGTGGCGGGTGGAGAGATTTTTTGAGCGTATTCAGGAAGCCCCAGTTCTACGAGTGGGCTCTCGACTACGCGCCCTGCTTTTTTTGTCCCAGAAGTAAGTACGCGGAGCCTATGGACCATGAAGCCGAATATACTGGCCGGTTCAAGGAGATGGAGAGACTCGAGGGAAATAGAAACCGGTAGTACGTGAATGCTTTCATCTCCAGCCAGCTCGAGTCTCTTGGCCAGGCAGCTTTCCAGAGCCCGAAGCAGACTACTCTTGCCAAATCGGCGTCCCCCCACAAGACCAAATGAATCGCCATCCCAATCGCAGAGGTCACTCACGAGCTGTTCAACCGTCGGATTTCGCTCGACATAATGTTCTGGGCGAGTAGGTTTATCGAAGCGGAAAGGATTCCTCGACATTGCATTCACCACTCCAATCCCAGTTTGATACGCCTGATCCACGTTCGCAGCAGGCCAAAGGTGATGATGTAGTGCGGATCAGCGCTTTCTGTCGGCTCTTCCACTGGACGAATGACGTGGAGTTCACGCAGGGCGAATAAAGCTGACTGCCGAGTTGCCGCATCAGGCCCGCTTATGATGCTTGATTCGGCAACCGGGTCTACCGATTTGGCAAGCATGGAGAGTATTGCCTGGTTGATCTGAGCGACTTGTTCGCCCCATATTTTGTCGTGGGTGACCTCGCTCCAGAGTCCCGTATCATTGATGGAGGCCGCATACTTCGGGTCTAAGAGAAAGCGCTCGCTCGCTCGCTGGACAGCGGACAGAGTGACTTCGCCCGGCTGCCGGTCTCTCTGCCTATACGTCAGGCTGCATAACTGGCGTGCAAGAGCAGGATGCCCCCCACTCATCTGAGCGACATACATCGCCGCTTCATCACTGTAAGAAAGCCCGGCCTGAGTACCAATATTGCGAATCATCTGCGTACAGTCGGGCTCAAGTAACGGTGGCAGGTAAGACTCCTGCAGCGACAGAAAGAACGGATTCTGTTCCTGTTCCTTTCCCCAGCGGCTGATACGATTGATGGCCGGATCGAGGCCAGCCACCATCAACAGGATTCGTCCATCTTCTTGAACGAGACCCCGTAAGGTACGCATCAATGACAAGGATGTTTCTAGCACAGGGCCAACAGCGCTCCGAGGGGGCACGATCAGCTCGATTTCATCCAAGAAGATCGCGAGGCGCGCATCCGGTCTGGATAGGGCCAGCTTGTCGAGGAGAACTTGCACAATTTTGACAAACTCTTCCGTTACCCCTGTCGGACTCAGTCTGATATCGCTGAGACCAAGGTCAACATCAAAACGGACCTGCGCATCGTTGCTCCAGGCATGCAATATGCGCTCAAGCAAACCTACCGGTTCTGCCCCTGCCTGCAAGTCTATGCAGGCTGTTGGATAGGGCATCAACCCCTGCAGATATCGCATCAGCGAACTTTTGCCTATTCTTCGTAAGCCAAATAATCCGATCGGCTGCCCTGCTGTCATTTCTTCTAGCAGATCGCGGGCAAGAGATTCACGCCCAAAGAAATTGAGGACGTCGAAAACCGGACGTTGAATGTTGTAAGGATCAGCGCCTCGTCCGAGGAACCTTTCCAGATGCCTGTCTAAGCGTAGTTCAGGTGCTGTTGTCTTTGACAGAGCACGGCTTTCGAAGAAGAGCGTTGATGGCACAGGGATAACGTTGAAATTCTTCGCACGCAGCACTGCAATCTGCAGCCAGGCATTATCTGCAATAGGCTTGTCAACGACTACCAATGCGACTGAAATAGCTCTGTCAAGAGATCGTGCGGCTTCACGTATATCGAGGACATCATCTCCATCGAGAGACTGCCCCGTGAAGATTCGTACATAGCTCACCCGGTTGAGCAGCTTTTGCCACTTTGGCGTGACTGGCTCACAAAGGAAGTTGACCGAGTCATCGAGTATAGTGAGTCTGAAGCCTGCATTTTGAAAAAAGCGCGACGTTTCGGTGGGAAGTTGGCCGAATAGCTCAGCTTCATTTCTTCGCGGCATAGTCTCTTCAGAGACGTACTCTCGGAGGAAGAGTAGCAAATAGAGCGCAGAAGCACGCGCGGCATAGTCCTGATAGTCATCGTGTTTCTCCCTATCCGCATAGTCACACACACCTTTCACCACCAACGCGTGAATATCGGAAACAGCACCGAAGACGCCATAGAAAGCGCCGGCTTCCATGTCTAGCGCAACAGTTTTGCGGCCATATTGTTCTCGGAGCCAGGGAAAGGGATTATCCTGACGTACCGCCATTCCTGACGCCATCTGCCCGATATGCAGATGCGGTTCTTCGTCGGGCTCCAATACACGATCGAGCCGGGCAGCTTTCACCTCTCTCAGAGGCTGTTTCCAGCTGTCAAAGCCTCGTACATACTGGATGACTTGCCTGGTGGAAGCAGCTGTTTCCGTTTCCAACAGATGAGTCATCTGCCCACCGGCTGCTGCACTAGCTTTTCCCTCATGATACTGGAAAGCACTTTCGGCAACAATGAGATCGCCCAGCGCCACCCTATCCCGGTCACCTGCACAGATGCCGGTCATAGCAGCGAATCGGGGACGAAACTCCTGTAAAAGGGATTTGAGATCTAAACCCGTATGCTCAGAGCCCATGCCCGAGAGCCAGATCACCAATACCGTGAGAGGCTCTCCGCTGTTATTTCGGATGGTGGTATAGCGATACTGATACCGATTCGCGCGAGTGAACGCGCTGGAAAAGGAAACGCCACAGTGGGTCGAGAACTCGTCGATCACAGCCCTGGCTTCTACAGCTAAGGCACACACAATGCAGATATCAAACCATGGACCGCTCTCTTGCATCGCTCTGCTTTCAGTGTCTCGTGTGGGTGTAACGAGATCTCTACCAATCATATCAGACGTTTTTATGAGAAATCTATACAAATGAGCACCTGTGGATAGCCTTTTCCTTTGGGTTCTCAACCGTGCTCTTGTACTCTCCAAAGAAAATGAAAGGAAGCATTGAGTTGTCAAACTCACGCACCTCCTCGCAAGTTCCGCTCGGAACTTTCCACCTACGCATGAGTATATCCGATTGGCTCGATGAGCACAAGAGATATGCGAAGAAATGGGTGAAATGGGCGAAGTTCACTTTCCCAACACAGATTCGGAACTGAGGAGAGGATAGATGGATGCCCGTAGTGCCCGCCACTTCGCCCCTGGTGTCAGCTTGCGTAGAATGGGCCCAGGATAGAGCTTGCAGTAGGCACATTGTCCGCGCCCTTTGCCTGATCGCTCATAGCTGCATCCCTCGCAGTAGAGAGGCTTCTTCTTATCCCAGTTGGAGACCAGCTGCCACTCGCCGCAACAATGGCAGCGCACTAAAGTAACCATTATCTTCCTCCGCGCTTTCTCAGCTCATACTGCGCATGATCAAGCACCGTACTGACAGCATCGCGCCCGCGTCCTCTGATATACGCTTTCCAGTTTTCAACGCCAGCACGTACCATCGTGAGTTGCAGGCCCTCGCGATTGTCAGGAAAGTAGAAGATTTCAGGCCAGTCCAGCAGCGCGCCCACATTCATCAATGCGCGATGCAAGCCGCAGGCAGCGCACCAGTAATTCCCAATCACGTCATAGTCGCCCGGATCGCTCGTATTTGGCTCATGGCGAACCGTCCAGCCGGTCCCGTCCCATGTGGTTGTGCATTTCGTGACATCAGACTCCGGAGCGATCAGCGGTAATTGTGCGGCCCGCTCGCGGCTGCGCTGACCAGCTTTTCGACACCGATCTGAGCAGTATTCAGAGGTGTGCCCCCTGGCCTTCTGAGTCAGAGGCGCGCCACACGCCTTACAATCCATTGCTGTCCTCATTCGATGCCATCATCCGCTTTCCACAGAGGGAGCAACGGTCATCCCTGAAACGCTCACGTACTTGCTCTATCGTCAGACCCGGAAAGTAGAGAGGTTTCTTGCAGCTCGCACACCGGATACTGGTATCTTTTAACTCTCTGTACAGCTCTACCGCCCTGATCGCCGTGGTAAGCCACTCCGTCGTAGCCATCAGCGCCTGATGCTCCCAGCATGGCTTGCCCAGCTGCAACGCCTGATGTACCTTTCCATCGATGTGCCAATGGATAGGCCAGTACCCACACTGTTCTCCCAGCTCTAACAACCGCTTACGTCCCCAGGCAAGATCCACAAAACGAAGACCGACAGACACATCGACGATGAACTCACCAGAGGCGGCCCCGGGCTTCGTTTCGAGGATATCCCATTGCCGAACAGAGATGAAAGCACGCCCTACGTCATAGAGGCCAGGATGAGCAGCGAACTCATCCCACTTGTCCTTCCCAGGTCCGATACGTTCTAGCGACCCATCCCATTTGACGTAGCACAATTCCCACCAATGATGTTTTTTCGCCCAGACCAGTACTTCCTGCAATTCCCGCTCAATCTCATCATGCAATGACGTTTCCTGTACTGGCCTGACGGATTCTTCCTGATGTGTGGGCACTTGAGCCCACAGGGACAACTGCTCAGTCATGACTTCCCCCAATTGCGCCCAAATCGCGGTTTGAGCCTGGCACCTGCAAATGCGTAGCGTAACCGCATAGAGGCCAGATCGTTGCGGCACTGCTGGCAGGAGTGCCCGCCGAACTCATCCAGGTCTGCCAGTGGTGTGCGGATTGAGCAGATGTAGCACAATAGACCAGCCCCTATTGCCGCTTTCTGTGCATCAGTGAGATTCATCTTGTACCTCACGCTTCACACTGGCATACATGCTTAGACACCGCTTACAGCAGTCGCTATGAGGTTCACCGCTGATCGGTGTGAGTGACCAGTGAAAGTACTCAGGTGGTTTCTGTCCACAGAGAGGACGCACGTCGTCTTCAGGTTCGTCTGGACAACGAATCGTGCTCAAACGGCTCTCCTGGTTTCTCAGCTTTTGCGCGTCCTCTTTGCGCATGACGTGCGTCTTCTGAGAAAACTGCGTGTAGGCCAAGACCCAGGAAGCACGATCCCATTCCATCTGAGTGCGGATCTGTCTGAGACGTAGCAGCAATTCACAGACTTCGTTATAGTCTAACGAAATCTCTACATCGCCTTGTCCCTCGTCAATGTAGAGGTCGGCTTTGCCGTTCTGATTCAATTCGATCCCTACAACGGGATCGCTCGACTCAGGGTCAACGTTGTATCCTGCTACGCTCATGCCTGCACCTCCCCTGGTAAGATTTCCGAATCGAAACGCTTTGTCAGTTTGTAACTCTGGATCAGTTGCGAGTAGACCTGTCTGAGCAACTGACCAGGAACTAACGTGTTGACCTTGAGCAGTTCGACTTTGCATGCCATATAATCACCTTCAGCAGAGTCACCGAAGTCGAGCAGGATACCCGCCTCTTTCTTGCTCCCGAGCTTGACCCACACGCGAGCGCCTCTTTCAAAATTGAAGTTCATGCTTGTGCCTCTAGCCAGTCTAACAGCACCTCCCTGATATCCGGACCGGCACCGCACTCTGCACAACAGCCAACAGGTCCGATAGCGACGCCGGGTGCAATTGGTCGTGCAGGCTTTTCATAGAATGCGCAAAACGGACAAGGTTGAGGCAGGCCTGCCGCCGTGTTGAGCTCCCTGGCCATCACTTCGTATCGCTTTTTCGCTCGCTCGCTGACAAGGGACCAGTCTTTATGGATTGCGTCGGGTGTCGCCGCGTTGAAGGCTTCGTGGATCATTTTTCCCGTGATCATGTTTTTATCTCCCAGTGCAGGGACCGGGTGAGCAGTCCCAGCGCATCTCTTTTCTCCCGCCGCCGGAACCACCGTGGCAGTATGCACGCGTGGATCTGGTCACCGATGTGCCAGAGGCCGGGAGTGGCCCGGCCTTCGACTACTTACGATGCTTGTGCTACAAGATGGACGGTTGCAGGAGTGGCAAGCAGGCGGTCAACAGTTTCGCGTTTGATACGGTACGCCTCTCTTTTGTTGACGTGAGGCAGGACAATAGCCTCCAGGGCTCCTTGTTTGACCCAACGGCGGCAGGTAGTCGGGTTGACCCGTAATATTTCTGCTACCTCATTGATAGTTAAAAGATTAGGTTGATCATCCATGCTTTCGCTCCTTTGTGCGGTAGTTAATAACTTTCGTGCCCTTGCGTGAATTGCAAGAGCGGCAGAGTGGTTGAATGTTCTCGATGGTACTCTTGACCTCCTGTGTTAAAGGGACAATATGGTCGACAGTGAGCTCGATGTTTGGCTCTTGTCTTCCGCAGCAGACACACCTGTAATCGTATTCAGCTTTCAGGTTCTCCCACTCAGCCTGAGTGAAATGTTGTTGGTCGACTGCCTGATCAGGCACACCACGCTTATGGGCTTCCCAGGAGGTCTTTCTCCTGGCTCGCGTGACATCCGGTCGACGCTCACGGAATGCTTTATCTCTCGCTCTACCTCGATTACTACGGTTGTATTCTCCCAGGTATGTTTTTACCTTCTCAGGGTTCTTCTCTCGGTAGGTGCGTGCGTGCCCTCGTGCTCGCTCAGGGTCGGAGTGATACCTTGCGCGTTTCTTCTCATTGAGGTGTTCTGCGTTGGCTCTATCATGTTCCCTGCGCTTGGCTTTGAAATCCTCAGTACTGCTCTCTGCTTTTCGGCAGACTTTGCAGATGGAGCGCCTACCACCAGATGAGCGAACACGCTTATGAAACCCTTCGATGCACTGGAGTACTTCACATCCTGTACACCGCTTCCCTATACATCTACAATTAGATGTGAGATGAGTAATAAGTGTCTCCACGCAACACCTCATTTCTCCTCGACACGAAGAAGACGCGCAACTTCAGAGACCGTTAAGAGATCACTCATCGGGTTCTGCCTTTCTTTTCTCACAGTGGAAACGTAAGTAAAGCACTACGGGGACAATCAACAAAGCCTGGCCGGGGAGTCGAACCCCGGCAGTACCAACCCGGCAGGCTACCCCTCACGGGATTCGACTGGCATCTCCTTTGTCCAGCGTTGGATCAGCCTCACGTGCATGTTGGTCACAGACCGCTATCGTCTGTTGGAGTGACCAACTGCCAGCAGTGATCTGCGGGTAACAATTATAGGTTGCCCATTCTTCGCAGTCCATGATTTCGCAGGGTACCTGGAGGGCATCCTGTGGACGTGGAGTGCAGATGTTGACTGGGCACGGCGCAAGTGCTGCCTGGATCAGGTCGCAACCACGATAATCAACGTGTTTATTGTGTTTCCTGCAATTACAGGAAACACAAAGGGGTTGAATATTTGAAATGTCATTCGATCCGCCCATAGCGAGAGGTTTTACATGGTCAGGAACCAGTTTGATTTCAGGTTCTCGACGGCCACAACGCAAGCAGGTAGAACCATACTGCGCCTTCAGTTCCACCCATTGCTGGACCGTATAGGTCCCTTCAGCTTGCAGTTTACGAGCTCGGTTCTTCGCTTGCGAAATCCGGCCACGAAGTTTAGTCAGTTCGGGATGCTTTAACCTGTGTCGTTTATCAGCCATTCTCCCCTGAGCTGACCGTTTGTATGCTTTCTCTCTCGCCATCACACGTTCGCGATTCGCCTCTTGATAACGAAGGGTACGTGCCCTTTCTTGATCCCTATGTGAGGTATAATAGTTCCGGTGGTGATCCGATAGTTGTTGAGCGTGCTCGGCTCTAAACGCTTTATCGCACTGCTTGCAAGAGGGACGCAATCCGGACCTCAGTTTCTTTGCACGTCTAAAATCACCGCAACATCGCCATTCTTTACACTTGCTGCATGTTTTCCCTGTGCATTGGCAGCCATCCATCACATGAACGACCATCACATCACCTCTAGTTCTGGTAATAGTCGACGAATGAGATTTACAACCACCTTCCTATGGCATTGCTCGTAGTCCTTGCATGCGCAAAGAAGGACCAGAGACCAGCCTTGCTGCAGCGATCGCACGCACTTGTGCACCCACACGTCCGGATCTGCCAACTGGATCGGCAGGCCTGGCTTGTTGTAGTTGACGTTGCCTAATTCCTTGGCATGGTGGTAACGGATTGGGCCGTACTTATGCATAAGTGTTCTGCTGTTCCACGACGCGCTCCAACGGCTGTAGGGCGCGTAGCGGATATCCACGATCGCTGTACGTGGTTGCGCCATGAGCGCCTCTAGACGTTCTGTGGCATTGGGCTCGGCGTAGCCAAGCGTGTAGAGGATGCCTGATTTACGCTTGTCCATCGCGCTCCTCCCTCGGCACCGTCTCGACGGCGTCTTTGCTGCACAACCCATCCTGATAGGGATGGATGTCAATAAAGAGCGCTTGTGGCATCAGGCGCAAGATGCTCTTTGCAAACCTGCGCGTGCCATCCAGGTCGTAGCTTGACCCGGTGCTGTTGATCTTGGCTCCGGTTGCATCACGCAGAAGCAGCGCGTATTGCAGAGGTTGAAAGGGCGCGCTTTTCATTCTTCTACCTCCTGTTCGTCCGTCTCGATCTCCTGCATCGCCTGCATGAAACCAACCAGGAAGCCCGCAATGTAAGAGAGCAGTTGGCGCTCAGAGTACGGCACCCCTTGGGTTTCGTGATCTTGCACCAATCCAGCGTACGCGTGCTCTATCACCTCAAAGTACTCTTTGCCACGCCACAGCTCTGGGTGGTTGATGAATGAGCCATTGTGCTTGCCCCTGGCAAACATCGTTGCGTCCATGATGGCGGCGGCTGTTGGCTGTACAGAGCGTTGCTGTCGAAGCAGTGCATCACGCTCTCGGCGCTCGATGGCAAATGCTTGACGGGTCTGTCTGTCGATTTCTTGTGGGGTCATCTTCTTGTTCTCCTGTGCAGCTGGGACCGGGTGAGCAGTCCCAGCCCTTTCGCTATCGGTTGATACTACGCTCCACCTCAAACCCATTTGGGTACCGACGGTGCATCTTGGCCACATTTGCCTGCCTGATCTCTTGCAGGCTGAAGCCGAACGTATGGCAGAGTAAGCCGAGGTACCACATCACGTCCCCGAGCTCGTCCTTCACCTTGTTTGTGTCAATGGAATGGCCCTGAAAGCGTGCTTTCTTCGCCAGGTCCACGACCTCGCCAGATTCCCCGGCCAGGCCCATCACCCCTAACAGGAGCCGTTCGTCAAAGCCGATCGCCACGCAGGTGCGCAACACTTCGCCGACATACTCTTGCTCCGAGCAGTACTGTTCTGCATGCTGCTCGTTGAGAGAGACAGCCATCTTTTCGTAGTGCTCCTTCGCATCCTGAGAAACCTCTTCCCAGGGCTTGCCGCTGGGCCTTACCTGAAGGTAGGCACGGTGGATCATTTCTGCGGTAATCATGTTGTCTTCTCTTTCTTTGAAATGTGCATTTCGGCTACTGGGAAGGGGTTGTGGACGATACTGGTTCATACATTATCCTTTCTGGAAACCCCCATCTTTCAAGTGGGGGAGGAAAGAAAGGGCGGACACTTCGCTCCGCTCCCCTTGCGGCCATATGACCGCTTTTCACTATGACAAGAAGAAGAGTTCAGTGTACGAACAGGCTAGCGCAAAGGCAGACCTCTCAGAGAAGTCAAACGGTTTCGTGGTGTTCTACCAGCCAGACTGTTCACATGCATGGATCGGCACAAAGCCCAAAGGCTTGTACGCTAGACTCACCTGTGTACTCCTTTCCATGTCGGGCGTCTGCTCTGGCAGATAGGGTCTGGTGAGACCCAACGCACCCGTCCGGATGTCCCACGCACTTAGATTTCGCTGGCTAATCAGCGAGTTGGTTGAAGGGTAGGGACAAGCCCCTTTGCTTTAGCTAGGGGTGTGGTGACCCGCATTCATCCCCGAATGGATGGGTGTTGCTGGTGCTATCCGCAGTTGATTGCCCCACTGACTCCAACCTGCTCGATGATGACGGGCAAACACTTCCAGGTAGGGCCCTGGACTGCATTGCTCGATCAGGTCATACAGCTCATCGGGTTTGCGGGAATGCTCACGCTTACGACTTGGCAACACGTTGACCTGGCGGCGCCCTGGCGAGAACGTTCGTAGCGATCCGCGTGTCCCGAAGAGCACGAGTTCTGTCACGTTGCGAAAGTAGAACCCGACGCCGCGTCCGTCTGGTCCGCCATCCTTGCGCACTTTCACCCAGACGAGATTGGTTTTGTAGATGAACCCCCATGCCTTCATCACGGCGAGCCCCTCGGCAATCAGCGCATTGGGGACCCAGAGGTAGAGATGTGACTGAGGAGATGCCATCTCAGAGATGGGAAGATGCATGATCTGCTCCAACGACATGGTTGGATAGCGCATCAGTCGTTGATGCTCAGGAGCTACTTTCCCCGTCCTATTCGCAAAGCGCCAGGGGGGATCAGCGAGAATGGCTCCAAACCCACTCTTTTGTGTACTCAATGACCATTTCTGCTGCCCTGCATGAACGACTGATTGGATATGCATAGCACCATGATCCTTCCGAATAGCCAATTTCTTGAGATAGAACCATACAAAACGCACTACAACGACAATGCCAACACCTGCGGCGATTGGCGTAACTTCCAGAGGGCCCGCGCTTCAATCTGGCGCACCCGCTCCCGCGAGATCCCCAGATCCCGACCGACCTGTGCCAGCACCCGCTCGGGTTGGTTGCCCAATCCGAAATGGTTCTTGATCACCAGATATTCGCGCGGGGTCAGTGTCGAGAGGAGGATCTGCTCCAGATCCGCAGCGAGCACGCCCGCGGTCACTCGCTCCTCAAAACTGGCCGAGGGATCGGCCAGGATGCTCTCAAGCGAGAGATCGTCCTCGTCCCCCAACGGCTCATCAAGCGAAACCGTCCAGGGGGTTCGACGACACTCACCGATCCGCGTCACCGTCAATCCAGCCGCCCCTGCCAGCTCCTCATCGGTAGGCAGACGGTCCAGCGCAAACGCCAGACGCATCTCTGCCTTGCTCATGCGCCGCATGGCTTCTTGCAGATGAACTGGCAAGCGAATCGTCCGGCCTGTATCCTGGATCGCCCTGGTGATCGCTTGTTGAATCCACCACCAGGCCATCGTGCTAAATTTGTAGCCCCGCTGTGGATCGAACTTGTCGACCGCACGTATCAGGCCAATGTTGCCTTCCTGCACCAGATCTTCATACTCCAATCCATAGCCCTGGTACCGTTTCGCCACTTTGTGCACCAGACGTTGATTGGCCAGGAGAAACTGCGTCCTGGCTCGCTCTGCGGCCTCACCACCAGCGGCGATCATTTCAGCAAGAGCAATTTCCTGCTCTGCAGTGAGCAGCCCGGATGATGTTGCTACATCACCCGGATCGTCATTACGCCTGCTCATCGTCTTGCTCTTCGCGTGACCGCTCATTTGGTGAATGGTCCTCCTGTGCAGGGCTCTCGGCCTCACGCTGGGTGACGAGTGCCCGTTTGTGTTGTGGCAGTTCCAACTCATAGAGTTTGGATTGCACAGATCCTGTCGGCCAGCTATAGCGATCAGCGATCTCACGAACGCTAGCGGCCACGCTCTGCGCAGTACTTGCCAGGAAGTCCTTCGTCAGTTGCTCTTCCTGTTGCGCGTTCCAGTGGAACTTCCCAGTGGACTTTGCTCCCGACGAAACCGCAACGGGCGCGGCGGCGATCTGCATACAAGAGGTGGCCAGTTCCGGTGCGGCTGCTTGTCTATTGGAGATCGCGACGGGCGGCTCAGGAACGATTTTGCCCAGTTGCTGCGCCCAGGCGACTACGGTTTCGGGTGGCTGGCCCAGGATGCGAGCGAGTGCCCTGGTCATCTCTTCTGAACCATCAAATCCATCGAGCACGCGTCTGGTCACCTCATCAAAACGGTGTGGGGGCAAGGGAACATCGAGCCAGGGACGCGCCTGGGTCATGATCTGTCCAAGGCACGCTTGCAGGCTTTTGAGCGAGGTCATGAGCGTGATCAGCGCAGACCAGTGGGCAAAGTACTGCGTCAGGAGCAACCCCGCGTCAGAGAAGCTGGGGCGATCGCCGAGAATGGCTTGCCCCAATGCCGCGTACGTGAAGGAGGTGCTCCCATTGCAGGTGCCCAACGCGACCTGGTCCTCGCCCACCTCGACGATCGTGGCAGGCATGCCATCCAGAATCAGCGTTTCAGGACCAATCTCAAGCACATGAGACTGCTTCCGTTGATCAGCGATCAGGTAAGACGTTGATATGCTCACAGCACATCTCCTTTCAATCTTGCGAAAACCAGGAATCGAATGCCTCAGAAAGTCGTTTGGAGCGCATGCGCCAGGCGGTGGTAGTAGCTGACACACGATGCTCAAGGACCGGAGCCCTCGGCCCCTGTTGGGTACGCACCACAATGGTCTCTTCGCCTTCGGGCGTCAGGGATTGCACCCAATAGGTCTGGCCCTCAATCTCGATGCCCAGGTACTCCAGTCTGCCCGTTTGCAGGCCCGCATTGATCATCTGACACTGCGCGGCAAGCGTGCATGGCTTGTTGACCTCAGCCAACCATTCGGTCAGAAAATCCTTATAAATTTCATAGCCCACATCATGTGGTTGTTTTGCCATGGTGTGATCTCTCCACTGTGCAGATGGGAACCGAGGCCCGGCTCCCATCGCTCAACTATGCAGCGTTTGCTGCTTGCTTGACTTGTCCTTCTGACTTCGCACGACGAGCCGCCTGACGGACTTCCTGCTGTTGGAGAAGCATCGCTTCGTGTCTTGGGCAGATCGTCGGGCTGGCCGTCGGCTCAACGCCCGCTTCGGCGGCGCACCACGAGCAGTCGTTCATGAGGCACCTGCCTAACTAGTGCTCATGCGGCAGAAAGTCTCCGCCACAGGTTTCACACCAGACGTAGCCAGCATCTGAGAAGTTGCGACTCTGTTTCTTGGTCTGCTCGATCTTGGCCTCCGCCCGGCCTGCACCGAAGCCAGCGAAGAAGGTCATGCGTTCCTCCGTCTTCTTGAGGCCAAGCTGTTTTGCTGCCTCGCGGCCCTGCTGGTATCCTTCTTGTGGCGACGCGTCTGGTGACACTTGCTTGCCAATTTCTGAACCCGCTTGCAAGAGTTGCTTTTCGCGGCTACTCCTTAGCATCGCCGATCTCCTTTCGCAGAATGGAGAAGGGACGCACGACACTATGGAGCGGCCTGGTTGCCAGATCGCTTTCATCGACCGGATGTGCTGGCGCACTCAGCACGCGCCTGGCTTCAAGGGGTAAGGCATCCTGCTGATTGATCAAGAGGACATGATGCTCTTTTGGTTTCTGCTCTTTCCCTGACATGGTATACTATCTCCTGTGGTTGATGAACTTCTGAGGTACGAATTTCTGATCCAAGAGTTGCCACATCGGCAAGCCAGTGCTACTAACACTGGCTTGCTTTTTGTTGTGGCATGACGTTACGCGCTCCGTTTTTCAGCAGATGGCTCTGCGGTCTTCCCGCCACCAGAGCGTCGTTGCTCCACCAGATCGAAGTTCCGACTGATCTTGGTCAGATCCTCTGGCGTCAGGTTATCGTCAGGAATGACCGCGTGAAAAATCTTCTGGATGACACTTTCCCAGGACGTGCCCGCAAACAACGTTGCCGCACGTGCCCGCAACTGCTTCACCGTCGGCTGCGGTTGTGGCCTGCCCTGCGACTCTTCTGGCGATGCTTCAACGGTGCGCTCAACCGGTGCAGGAGTGACCGCCTGGAGGACTGGCTGCGCTACTGAACGAGGCACGCCTGCCAGTCCCTGCTTGATCAGCTTGACCACGCGCCCGTCCGGTTTGGGAAGAACCAGGCCAGAGAGTGCAGGATAGCGACTCTTTTGAATCACCATGGTGTTCATAACGTCGAGGTCCGCCACAATATCGGTCTCATACTCGACCCCGTCGCGTTGAATTGGTGCCATCCCGAGCTTCCTGACCTCGTTCTTGCCTGTCTGCTCGTTTTTTTCCTGCACATGGTCCATCTTTGAGCGTAGTGTGACGATGATGTGGAGATTGGCGGTAAGAATCGCTTCAACCAGCGCGTTCTGAATGAGTCCTGCGTCCTTCCAGGCATTGAAGCTATTGCCCTTATATTTACGAACGGCGATGTTGTCTACCACGTCCAGGAGCCCGCCCTTGCCATTCCAGGCATGACTGAGGCTGTCAATGATGAGCACGGCGTAGCCAGCCTGCTCAGCCTCGACAAGAGCGTCCATGAACTTCTGAGGATGGAAGGTGTCCAACTCCAGAACGTCGAAACTGAAGAGATCGGCATACAAGCTCGCAGAGCCATGCTCAGTATCGATCAATGCGACGCCTTGCCCGTCAGCAAGCGCCGTTGCAAGCGTGAGCGATGTAAATGTCTTACCGCTTCCGGCGACTCCTGAGAGCGACATTTTGAGGAAGGACTGGTATTTCACCGCTTTTGTGAACATCGAAGAAACCTTTCTTCCTTACTGCCATCCGGTCAAAGGGATGTTAAACTCTTCTAGTACTCGATTGACGACATCTGGATCAGTCGGTTGAAACCGGTCCTCGGTGTATTTCGTCTCAATCACAAACGTTCCATCAAGCTGCTGCTCAATGAGCGCCTCGGCACCATCGCCATCACGGGAGTTTCCAATCATGAGAGGGTCATCGAGCGCCTCTTGCCACTGAGGTCTTCCCATTCCCTTGCCTCATTTCCAGGGTGGTTGGGTTCCCCAGGAGAGACCCTGTACAGCAGAAGCTATCGAGAGATCAGAGTCACTGTGCCCACAATGAGTACAGTGAGAGGAAGAGCGTGTCCATCCCAACTCTCCACCTTCCTGAGTTTGCTGCATAATGGCGGCCTTACCACACATATTGCAGTCAACAGAGGGTGCTTCTTGCACCAGCGCGGTGAACATCTCTCGACGACGTACAAAGCGAGCGAGAGTGTCCTGGTGTCGCCCGTACCAGTTGAGTGCGACCACAACGAGCAAGGTGCTCGCGGCTACTTTGACCAGGTGTCTAAAAAGAGTGATCATCGAAATCCTTTCTGGGCTACATCCCAACTATCCAGGGGCCATCCCCCCGCGCTTGTGCACCCCCACGAGAGAGATGCACAAAAACGGGTGACAACTACCGTTGGACCGGCGGCGCAATTGGTAAAGGCATGGACGAGCCATTCTCGTAAGGACTGGCTGCCGCATACGCCGGGTAAGGTGCCTGATAGGGCTGACGTGTATCCGTGATCTGCGTTCACCCCGTCAACATACTGGCTGGCAATATGCGGCACGCTGGCCTCACCACGACGCGTCACTTCTCGTACCTGCTTTAACCAATTGCTCGTTTGACCGAAAAACATCAGTCGTTCCTTTCTGCCCCGAGGGGCATAGCTGAGGGAACCATCCCTCACATCAAGGTTGCTCTCACAGCCCTGGTGTGAGGGAGCCGCTCGGAGAGCGGCCCGCCCGTTATGCGCTACTCTTCTTCTTCCTGCTGCCAGACCAGCTTGCCGTTGATCTGGCCTGCATAGCTGACTGGCACCCACTGGCCGTCAACTTTGGCCTGTCCATTTTCATCAGTCATGTGCTCAACGCGCACGGTTGCCAACTCCTCGCCATCTTCGGCGATGACGACACATTTTCCGAGATTGTACATAGCTTGCTTCCTTTCTACCAGGGTGGTAACTCTACATAATCGCGCTCAATCGCCCGTCGCTCTTCCCAATACTGGTCCGTCTCGAACCAGGGCACATACTGCCGATTGTCGTTGATATACCGCTGCCAACGGCGATTAGGAAACTCACGATGTGCCCAGCCGTCAAAACCATCGATCAGGATGCTCAGAGACTTCGTGCTGTAGCCGTTGCGTCTCAATGTGAAACCACCCTGAAGGTAGTTAGTGTCCAGGGACAAACCATGATCAGAACAGTAGTTCACCGTGTGAATGAAGTGAGTCAGCGACCTCTGTACTTGCTGCTCTTCGCCATTCCTACGAGCTGCTTGAATGTTTTCGATATCCAGATTGATCGATTGGGCGTAAATGGTTGCGTCTAACATCGGTTGTTTCCTTTTCCAGTAGCCTGTCCACTTGAGCAGGCAACCGCATATCCAACAATTAGTGAGAAGCCAGCGAGGGAATGCCGATCTCTGGAGGTGCCCTCGCCGTCTTCGCCTCTCACTAAGAGAAAGTATAACTTAGCGCGTCTTATTTGTCAATACCTAGCGCGTCTTATTTGAGGTGATTTTTGAAATTGACAGCTAGTTTCAAAAAGTTGGTATCTCCCTATAGGCAGAGGATAGGAACTAAAATATAACGCGCTAAGCATTGTAATAAGACGCGCTACGTGTTATCCTATGGATACATAACAAATAACCACTAAGGAGATTCCAATGAAAGTTACTGAACTACCAGAGGAGGTACAATCCAGCATCTCGCATATCAAAAATTGGCAAACGCTCATCTCCGAGGACGTAGCCACTATCCTCGACAAACTCTCTAAAGGCGAAGAGTTGAGTAGGGCAGAGAATAATCTTGAGGTTACACCCTCAGAGCTCGCTGCAATCTGGTCTATCACCAATAAGCTTCCAGTAGAAGTTCGGTACGTGCGAGAAGTCAAACGCGATGGAAGAATTGAAGCTAGCAAGACGTGGGGCTCTGGACCTGGTGCACGTAGTCTCTACCGCGTCAAAGCTGTGAGAGACATTAAAATCACCCAGAGTGCTGGCAGGCCAAAGGGGAGTCGCAACCGAAAGAAGGAAGCAGCATAGCCGGTCGTACTGGCGGGGTTTGTCAGACACTAAGGCCAGTACGACCGAGAGCTCCTGTAGAAGAACCACGCTACTCTTTTACCAAAAGAGTGGAGTAGTTATATCCAAGGAAATTATAACCTATGAGGCATGGCTTTTTACAAGCAATCAAGCAAGTACGTATTATACACCATCAACAGCTTCGGCGCTCTTGTAGAGCCAGTTTACATGCTTTTTCTCTCATTTTGAGACCTGCACATTTGTCTGTACATTGTCAAACAATGTCAGGAGGTGGTGTCTGTATCCCTCATGGCTATATGCATAATGGGCAGAGTCGTTCCATCGGCAAAGCGACGAAGAAACGGCGAACGAACGACGACTTCTCGCCGTGGAAACGAGCCTGCCAGACCAGTACACTGCCTCTCAGAAATGTTAAGAGTCAGGAGGTAGCATGATGACTCAGTTGGTGAAATGCCTTTCCATTCAGCAGCCATTCGCGTGGCTCATTGTCCATGCG
>WNFX01001122.1_pt1 | contig 27356 bp, 21 predicted proteins | sample 5400111 | NCBI WGS metagenome assembly WNFX01 (sample SAMN13153363, study PRJNA577476) | soil metagenome | isolation source: 40 cm soil or saprolite under grassland replicate 1 | place: USA:California | collected 2016-06-15
AATTACCTGCTGGGCGCGTCGAGGTCGAAGCCAACAAGCTCCACCCCGTGCATGTCGAGGGAGGCGAATCGATCTACGCGCCCATTCCGGTGTCGCTATCCGTCGAGCTTGACGCGCGCGGCCGTGTCAAGTCGATCGACGGCGGCACGCCCGATGCGGCGGCGGTCGCAGATGCCACGCGCTATGTCAAGACGCTGCGCGACAGCGGGCAGCTGGCCGGCGCTGGAGAACAACAGCCGGCTTCCGGGCTAACTCACCAGATCGAGCGTGACGAGCAAGGCCGGCAAGTCCTGCGGCGCAAACGCTTCTCGATCAGCTAGGGCGATAGCCGGACAGAGGCGAGCTTCTACTTCCAAGAGCTGTCCTGGCGAGATTTGAAGGATCGAAGGGGGGTCCTTTAATGGAGCAGTCATCGTCTCTGCGGTTGTTCGGCCGCGTCTTTCTAGTCGCGATATTGGTGCTGATCGCGGTTTGGATATTGCGGCCGCTCTTGCCCGCGCTTGCATGGGCCGGTGTGCTCGCCCTCGCAACCTGGCCCGCTCGCGAGTGGTTGATCCGCAGAGGTATGACCACATCGGGCGCCGCGATTTCACTCACGCTTCTCGTCGGTATTCTGATCGTCGGTCCGCTCCTCGTTCTGGCCATCGAGATGGCGAGAGAAGCCGTCGTCGTTGTCCGAACGGTGCACGAGCTCAGGGAAATCGGACTTGGAACGCCGAGTTGGGTGCTGCAAGTTCCTTTCCTGGGCGACTATGTCGCATCGTGGTGGCGGGATCACTTGGCGGATCCGGATGCAGCCAAGGAGCTTTTGGGGCGAGCCGAATCCCTGGACTTTATTCACTGGACGCGAAGCCTCGGCAGCGAAGCAGTCAACCGGTTAGTGATCTTGGCATTTACGTTGCTGACGCTTTTCTTCGCGTATCGGGATAGTCCAACGATCGCGAACCAAAGCCGAATCATCGCCGATCGTCTCTTCGGTCCATCCGGGGAGCATCTCGGCGAGGAAGCCATCGTTGCGATTCGTGCAACGGTCAACGGCCTTGTGCTGGTCGGATTGGCGGAGGGAGCAGCGCTCGGATTCGCCTATGCGGTGGCGGGCGTGGCCCACTCCGTTCTGTTCGGCTTCGCGACCGCGCTTCTCGCAACGGTTCCATTCGGAGCGACGATGGTGTTTTTGATCGCGTGCTTCACCCTCATTATACAGTCCCGCATCACCGCGGCCGTCTTACTTTTTGTGTTCGCGTCAATCGTGGTTTTCGTTGCCGATCATTTCGTCCGCCCTGCGCTGATCGGCGCGTCGACTCGCCTGCCTTTCCTATGGGTTCTGCTGGGCATCTTCGGCGGCTTGGAGACCTTTGGCCTGATCGGATTGTTCGTCGGACCAGCGATCATGGCCGCCGTCATCGCAATCTGGCGGGAGGGCGCCAAGCCGGCTACGCCCGACGCGCCGGTTGGCGCGTGAGGGCATAAACGGGCACGTAGGACCCCGAAGCGGTCCCTGCCCGCCGTTTTCGCACCTTCAGGAGCAGTGTGCAGCGGCCGCTTGAGCTCGGCGTTCGGACGCTCCGCCAATGCTTACCCCTCTGCCGGTTTTGCAGCCGACAGCGACCATGCTTGTTCGCGCCGCGATCCCCTGTGGCGCTGACAACGATCCCAAGCACATCGCGGGCCATTTGCGCAAGATTGGAACAATGACAGCAAAACTACCAAAGCAGGCCCGAAACACGATGCGTTAGGGTGCGGCGGCAAAAAACCGCGACGGCGCTGCGTCGCCAGACGTATTGCGAGCACCGGACTTGCCGAGCAGAGGCGATGCAGGTCGACGCGCCCATGCACCGGTGGCATGAGGATGTTGCCACGCATTTTTCTTGCCTGGTTGGAACAAATTCAACAATCCCTCCGTTGGTCCGTGCCGGCCGCGAACGATGCACGAGCGTGCCGCTTCATCGTCATGTGCCCAGGCTAGTTCGGCATATTCAAGGGACGGCGAATTGGGCCCAGGGTTGCATGGCCCGAAAAACGGAAATCCGAAAGCCCCTCCCCCACACGAATGCCGGTGCGTCCAATTAGCAAATGGCGCCCGCCCGGAGACTCCCGATGGCTCGACCATCCTCAACGGCTCGCAAGGGGTTGGAAAAACTTCCTATCCCCACCAAGACGACGGTCACGCTTCACGTCAACGGCGTGGAGCGCAAACTGACAGTCGCACCATGGACCACGCTGCTCGACGCGCTGCGCCTCTATCTCGACCTTACCGGGAGCAAAAAGGGCTGCGACCACGGCCAATGCGGCGCCTGCACCGTTCTCCTCGACGGCCGGCGCATCTATTCGTGCCTCACGCTGGCAGTCATGAAGGATGGCGCGCGGATCACGACCATCGAAGGTCTGGCGCAAGGAAGCATGCTTCACCCGCTGCAGCAGGCCTTCATCGAGCATGACGCCTTCCAGTGCGGCTACTGCACCCCCGGCCAGATCTGTTCCGCCGCCGGTCTGATCGCCGAAGGCAAGGCGCGCACCGCCGATGAAATCCGCGAGCTGATGAGCGGCAATATCTGCCGTTGCGGCGCCTATCCCAACATCGTGGCGGCCATCGAAGAGGTCATGTTCGGCAAAGCCATGGAGGAATCAGCGGAGGCGAAACGATGAACAATTTCGGATATGCGCGCGCGAGCGACGTCGCCGACGCCGTGCGCCAAATTGCAGCGGATCCGGGCGCAAAATTCATCGCCGGGGGCACCAACCTGATCGATCTCATGAAGGAAAATGTCGCGCGCCCATCGCGGCTGATCGACATCACCCATCTGCCGCTCAACAAGATCGAGGAGACGCAGGACGGCGGCTTGCGGATCGGCGCGCTGGTGCCCAATAGCGATCTCGCCTATCACCCGCGCATCGAGGCACGCTATCCATTGCTCAGCAGTGCGATTCTCGCCGGCGCCTCGCAGCAATTGCGCAACATGGCCTCCACCGGGGGCAATCTCCTGCAACGAACGCGCTGCTTCTATTTCTACGATACGACCACGCCATGCAATAAGCGCGAACCGGGCAGCGGCTGTTCGGCGATCGAAGGGATCAATCGGATGCACGCGATCCTGGGGACGAGCGAGCACTGCATCGCCACGCATCCCTCGGACATGTGCGTCGCGCTCGCCGCCCTCGAAGCGCGTGTGCTGGCAACTGGCAAAGACGGCGAGCGCAGCATTGCGTTTGCCGAATTCCATCGTCTACCCGGCGATACCCCGCAAATCGACAGCAATCTACGGGCGGACGAGATCATCACGGCGATCGAATTGCCGCCCAAAGGCTTCGCCAACAACTACACCTATCTGAAGATCCGCGATCGCCTGTCGTATGCGTTCGCACTGGTATCCGTCGCGGTCGGCCTCGAAATCGAGGGCGACACGATCAAGGAGGCGCGCCTGGCGCTCGGCGGCGTCGCGCACAAGCCGTGGCGCGACCGTCAAGCCGAAGCGCAGCTCAACGGAGCGCCGGCCACGCGCGAAAATTTCCTACGTGCAGCTGAGACCGTGCTGCGAGACGCGCGCGGCTTCGGCCACAACGACTTCAAGATCGAGTTGGCGCGGCGCGGCATCTTGCGTGCGCTGACCCAGGCGGCGCGGGGAACCCCGCAATCGCAAGCGGACAAGCGGATCAAGTAAGGGGAAGACGCCATGTCCGCCACCAGCTACCTCGGCAAGCCGGCCTCCCGCATCGACGGACGCGCGAAGGTTACCGGACTTGCGAAATACGCCGCCGAATACAACGTGCCTGGCCTAGCGCATGGTGTCGTGGTCTCGTCCGCCATTGCCAAAGGACGGATCAAGCGCATTCATACCGGGGATGCGTTGTCGGTCGACGGCGTGCTCGACGTGTTCACGCACGAGCATCGGCCCCAGCTTGCGTCCTCGCACGAGAGATATACCGACGAGGTCGCGCCGTCCGGCTCGCCCTTCCGTCCGCTCTATGACGACAAAGTCCTGTTCAGTGGTCAGCCGGTGGCGCTGGTCGTCGCGGAGGAGTTCGAGATCGCGCGGTTTGCGGCTTCGCTGGTCCGCGTCGAATATGAGCGCAAGCCGCACCTCACCGACTTCGACGCGCAACGCGAACGCGGCGCGATCTCGAAGCGCGACCCGGCGCACTCCGTCGCGCGCGGCAATCCCGCGAAGGCGTTTGAGCAGGCCGCGGTGCGGACCAAAGCGGAATATCGCATGCCGGTCGAGCACCACAATCCAATGGAGCCATTCGCGGCGACGGCGGTGTGGGAAGGCGACGACCGCATTACCGTCTTCGACAAGACGCAGGGACCCCAGAACTGCCGCAACTACGTTGCCGGCGTGTTCGGGATGCCGCGCGACAAAGTGCGCGTGCTGTCGCCCTACGTCGGAGGCGGATTTGGATCCGGATTGCGCCCGCAATATGAGTTGCCGCTCGCCGTGCTGGCGGCGCGCGCACTCAAGCGCTCGGTGCGGGTGACGCTGACCCGCCAGCAGATGTTCACGCTGGGCTATCGTGCCGCAAACGTGCACGAACTGGCGATCGCAGCCAATGGTGACGGAAACCTCGCCTCGTTCCGGCACGACGCCGTGAGCATGACCTCGCAATTCGAGGATTTCCAGCGGGATCTTGTCAACTGGTCGAGCCTGCTCTACCGATGTGCAAACAGCGAGCTCGGTCAAAGGCTCGTCAAGCTCGATCAAAACACCCCTTGCGACATGCGCGCGCCGGGCGGAGCGGAAGGCGCCTATGCCATCGAATGCGCGATGGATGAGCTCGCCTATGCGGCAAACATCGATCCGCTCGAACTGCGGTTGATCAACTACTCGGACAAGGACCAGATCGAGGATCGGCGCTATAGCAGCAAAGAGCTGCGCGAATGCTATCGGCAGGGCGCGGAAAAGTTCGGCTGGTCCCATCGCAATCCGCAGCCGCGCTCGATGCTGGATGGGAACGAACTGGTCGGCTGGGGCATGGCGACCGGCATCTGGGAAGCGATGCAGATGCCTGCAAGCGCCAGGGCGGTGCTGACCGCCAATGGCAGCGTCGAGATCGCAAGCGCGACCGCCGACATCGGTCCCGGGACCTATACGTGGATGACTCAGCTCGCCGCCGAGATGCTCGGAGTCCCTATCGAGAATGTCACGGCGAAGCTCGGCGATTCCGCGCTGCCGGATGCGCCGGTCGAAGGCGGATCGTTCACCGTCTCATCGGTCGGCTCTGCCATCCACGCGGCCTGTCGCGCAGTTCAGAAGGAGCTGCTCGGACTGGCGCAGAAGGTGGCGCGATCGCCGCTCGCCGGTGTGAAGCTCGACGACGTGGTGTTCGCCGAAGGTAAGATCCGGCACAAGCAGGAAGAGAGCCGGGAGGTCTCGGTCGCAGATGCGATGCGGGCCGGCAAAGCCGATCGGATCGAAAAAGAAGCCAGCGCCGAGCCGAACGAGCGCAGCAAATACTCGCATTTAACGCATTCGGCGGTGTTCGCCGAGGTCAAGGTCGACGAGCAGCTTGGTGTCATCCGGGTCACGCGCGTGGTCAGCGCGGTGGCGGCCGGCCGCATCCTCAACCCGAAGCTCGCGAGTAGCCAGATTCTCGGCGCCGTCGTCGGGGGCATTGGCATGGCGCTGCATGAGGAGACCGTTACCGATCACCGGTTCGGTCGCTTCATGAGCCACAATCTCGCCGACTATCACGTGCCGGTGAATGCGGATGTGCACGCGATCGACGTCATCTTCGTCGAAGAGAAGGATGACGAGATCAATCCACTTGGCGTCAAAGGCGTCGGCGAAATCGGCATCGTCGGCACCGCCGCCGCGGTCGCGAATGCGGTCTATCATGCGACCGGCAAACGCGTGCGCGATCTGCCGATCACGCTCGACAAGCTGATGCGAGATCAAGGCTAAGCTCGAGACCTAAGTGGCCAGTCGCAGCGTCTTCGCGCGGCGAGCAGCATGTCAGCTCGGTTGACACGAAGGCAGATGCGCCCCATATAAGCGCATACGCACGCAAACTCAGGCGACAATTTACCGATGCGCTCCGACACCCGTCCGAAGCCCGAGGTCTGCAATTGCTTGGCGCTGCGCCAAGCGAGCCGACACGTCACGCAATTTTACGATCAATTGCTGGCGTCGAGCGGGCTGCGCACCACCCAGTTTTCGATCCTGATAAGGCTGAGGCTCGCGGGACCGATGACGATCAATGCCCTGGCCAAAACCTTGGTCATGGATCGAACCACGCTCGGCCGCAATATCCTGCCGCTCGAGCGCGAAGGATTGATCGACGTCGTGCCGGGCCGCGACGACCGAAGGAGCAAGGTCCTGCGTTTGACCAAGGCCGGCGCGGCGCGGCTGCGCGCGGCTCGCACGGGCTGGACCCAAGCGCAGACAAGATTTGCGGCGGCGTTCGGCGGCCGGCGCGCCGCAGGGCTACGTGCTCTGCTCCACGCGGTCACCGCGACCGATCTTGGTGCTGCGCCCTCCGGCGCCGGAGACTGAGCCGACCGCGCCCCAGACGTCCGGTCACCGCTTGTAGAGGCCCATGATCGCCGCCTTGGCCAGCGTATTGAAATGGAGTTGAAAGCCGATGACGGCTGCCGACGTATCCGCCGTCACCTGCAGGCTGTCGGTCCCGACTGCGAACACCGTGAACAGATAACGGTGCGGATGGTCGCCGGCGGGCGGACACGGACCGCCGTAGCCAGGCGTACCGAAGTCGGTCCGGGTCTGCAGCGCTCCCCGTGGCAGCTGCGGGGCCTTCGGATTGCCGGCATCAGCCGCAAGCTCGGTTACGTTCGGCGGGATGTTCACCACCAGCCAGTGCCAGAACCCGCTGCCCGTGGGTGCATCCGGATCGAAACAGGTAATGGCGAAGCTCTTCGTGCCGACGGGTGCTCCCGACCACGCCAGATGTGGCGATTGGTTGTTGCCCGCGCAGCCGAAGTCGAAGTCGGCTGACAGAATATGGGCGTTGGCGAGATAATCGCCGTCCTTGAAACTGTTGCTTCTGACCGTTAACGCCATGCGTCGTCTCCATCGTGTCTTCCAACAAAGCTGAGGTGGCCGCGATCTTGTTCCCCCGGCTTCGCAGTACGCGATATATGCCTTTCAGTTCTTCTTGAGGAATGAAGACAGATCGTAATTGAGCAGATCGCCAATGCTGGCGAGCTCGATATCCGCCGGCGGATACTCGGCCAGGCTCTTGAAGTCGAGCGCATAATGACCTTGTTTCGGAAACACAGTCGTGACGCTTTCACCCCAGAATTTTTTCACTGCGGATAGGATGCGCAATTTGTCGTCGATCAGGACGTAGTGGTCGGCGGGGTAGAGACGCCCTACATCGTCAAGCTCCTGCTCCTTGTGGATGTAAATGAGGACACGGTTCTCGAACGCCTGCCAGAGACCGGATCGTTCAACCTTGCGCGGTTGGAACACGGCATCACCGTCGGAGAGGATGACGATGGTCCCCCATTGCTGCACGTGCTTCACCGCGTCTAGCGCACGAGGATAAAGGCGATCGGCGAACGGATAATCGACGAGCCAGCTTGACATCCGCAGCACCTCCGGACGGTGCAAGTCCTCCACCCGGTAGCGCTCCAACGCGCCGAGGTAATCGGCATATCCGAGTTCGCTCCTCAGCTGCTCAAAAATTTCCCAGTACCGGTCGCGGGTCGCGGCGCCATAGGTCTGCTCGAGGTGCTCGCTCAGATGGGCCTGTACGCGATCGTTGTCGATGAGCGTGTTGTCGACGTCGAACAGGAAGACAACATCGGGCGTTTTGGTCATCGCATCCCAGCCTGTTTCGCGGGTGTTTAGCTCTTCTTGCCGAGCAGCTCTTTGACGGCCTCCGTGACGCGCTCGGGCTCGAACCCGTATTTTCGCAGCAGCTCTTTGAGCGGGGCCGAGGCGCCAAATGTCTTCATGCCGATGACGCGACCGGACCAGCCGACGTAGCGTTCCCAACCGAAGGTCGAGGCCTGCTCCACCGCGACGCGCGCCGTGACGTCGGGCGGCAGCACGCTGTCCCGGTACGCTTGCGGCTGATGTTCGAAAATGTCCCAGGACGGCATCGAGACCACGCGCGAGCGGATGCCCTCCGCGAGCAACTCCTCGTGGGCGTTGACACAGAGACTGACCTCGCTGCCCGACGCGATGAGGATCACTTCAGGCTTTCCCGCCGGGGGATCGGCGAGCACATAGGCGCCGCGCGCGACCCCGGATGCCGGCGCGTACTTGCTGCGGTCCAATGTCGGCAGCGGTTGACGCGACAGCGCCAGCACCGCCGGCTCGTGCCGCAGTTGCATGATATAGCGATAGGCCTCGACGACCTCGTTAGCGTCCGCCGGCCGCAGGACGACCAAGCCGGGTTCGGCGCGGAAGGACGCAAGCTGCTCCACCGGTTGGTGCGTCGGGCCGTCCTCGCCATCGCCCATGGCGTCGTGGGTGAACACAAAGATGGTGGGCAGTTCCATCAGGGCGGAGAGCCGAATGGATGGCCGCGCATAGTCACTGAAGATGAAGAACGTGGCGCCGAAGGCTCGCAGTTTCGACAACGAGAGCCCATTGACGGCGGCGGCCATCGCGTGCTCGCGGATGCCGAAATGCAGGTTCCTGCCGCCGGGAGTGCCCGGCTCGAAGTCTCCGGCGCCCTCGAACGTCAGCGTGGTCTTGTTGGACGAGCCGAGATCCGCCGATCCGCCCAGCAGCCAGGGAATATTCTGCGCAAGCACGTTGAGCACTTTGCCCGACGCATCCCGTCCTGCGATGCCCTTGGCGTCGGCCGGAAACACGGGAAGCCCGCGATCCCATCCTCCCGGCAGCTCGCGCCGCTGCATCAGGTCGATCTCGGTCGCGAGCTGCGGATATTTCGATCGGTAGGCTGCGAACAGTTCGGTCCACCGGCTGCGGGCCTGCGCGCCGCGCGCGCCGATTCCCGCGGCGAAGTGGGCGCGCACGGCGTCGGGAACCAGGAACTTGGCGTCCTCGGGCCAGCCGTAGTCGCGTTTGGTGAGGCGCACCTCCTCCTCACCTAGCGGCTCGCCGTGAGCCGCGGCGGTGTCCTGCTTATGCGGCGAGCCGTAGCCGATGTGGCTGTCCAGAATGATGAAGGTCGGGCGATCCTTGGTCTTGTGAAAGACGTCCAAGGCGTGCTCGATCCGGTCGATATCATTGGCGTCGCCCACGCGCAGAACGTTCCACCCGTAACCGAGGAACCGCGCCGCGATGTCCTCGGTAAAGGTGATGCGCGTGTTGCCTTCGATCGTGATGTGATTGTTGTCGTAGATCCAGCAGAGGTTATCCAGCGCGAGATGGCCCGCCAGCGATGCGGCTTCCGAACTCACGCCCTCCATCATGCAGCCGTCGCCGCAAACGGTATAGATGTTGTAGCCGAAGATCTCGAAGTCGGGGCGATTGTAGCGGTTGGCGAGCCACGCCTCGGCGATGGCCATGCCCACGCTGGTGGCGACGCCCTGCCCGAGCGGTCCGGTCGTGGCCTCGACTCCCGAAACCAAATGGTACTCGGGATGACCTGGAGCCTTGCTGCCGAGTTGCCGGAAGTGACGAATGTCGTCGAGCGAAACCGCGGGTTGACCGAGCCGCTCGTATTCGGCATTCACGGCACGGGTGCCGGTGAGGTGCAGCACCGACCACAGCAGCATCGAGGCATGACCGTTGGAGAGCACGAACCGATCGCGGTTCGGCCAGATCGGGTCCTGCGGATCGAAGCGCATGACGCGGTTCCAAAGCGTGTAGACGAGCGGCGCAAGCGCCATCGGCGTGCCGGGATGCCCGGACTTGGCCTGCTGGACCGCATCGATCGACAGCGTGCGAATGCAATTGATCGACAATTGGTCCAATTGCGCGTTGGTCATCGGTCGGGGCGAATTCACCGCGGGGCTGGCGATAGCACTCATTTTTGCGCCTCCAGTTTTTCGCTGCTGCCGGGCCGTTCGGCCGCGGCACGGTCGGCCAGCACCAGCGAGCGATCCTGACGCACGCGCGACGCCGGAATAGATCGATCGCCGTCGCGCAAGCGCACGAGCGTTGCGGCCTTCTCGCCGCCGGTCACCAGCCACAGGACAAGGCGGGAGCGGTTGATGATCGGAAAAGTCAACGTCATCCGGCGTCGGCCGTGATAAGAACCGGTCGCCGCGACGTCCGCATCCGTGATGTCGAGGACCGGATCTCCGGGCACCAGCGATGCGGTGTGGCCGTCCGGTCCGAGGCCGAGATGAATGAGGTCCAGCACCGGCGGGGAACCTGCCACGTCCCGCAGCGTGAGGGCGTATTGCTCGGCCGCGCGATCGAGGTCCGCTGCTTCGACCGGCATGGCATGGATGTGGTCGGGGGGCAGCGGCGCATGATCGAGCAGGCTTGCGCGTAAGTGCGCGAGGTTTCGGTCGGGATCGGCTGCCGGCGCGACCCGCTCGTCCACCTGAACGACGTGCACCTGCTGCCAGGGCAGCTCATCAGCGGCCAATGCGCGCAGCATCGACCACGGCGTGTGGCCGCCGCTGACCGCCATGATGAAGCGCCCGCGCGATGTGACCGCCGCGCGGGCGGCAGCGGCGATGACCGCCGCCGCCTTGCGGGCGACCACATCGTCATCGGGATAAACTTCGATCTTCACGCGACGACCTCCGCTTTCGCCCGCCGCCCTGACGCAGGCCGACCCTCAGCCCGCGGTTTTCTCCAGATGGCCGCCGAATTCGTAGCGCATGGCGGAGAGCAGCTTGTCGCCAAACGTAGCTTCGCCGCGCGAGCTGAAACGCTCGTAGAGTGCGGTCGAAAGCACGGGTACCGGCACGGCCGCGTCGATCGCGGCTTTGATCGTCCAGCGCCCTTCCCCGGAATCGGAGACCTTGCCGGCAAAGTTCGTGAGCGCGGGATCCTTGGTCAGCGCGGTTGCGGTGAGGTCAAGCAGCCACGACGCGATAACGCTGCCGCGCCGCCATACTTCCGCAATGTCGCGCAAATTGAGGTCGTAGCGATAAAGCTCCGGGTTGCGCAGCGGCGTCGTTTCTGCGTCGACCGCGCGCTGCTGTTCGCCGACATTGGCGTGGCGCAGAATGCTCATCCCTTCGGCGTAGGCGGCCATGATGCCGTACTCGATCCCATTATGGACCATCTTGACGAAATGACCGGCGCCGTTCGCTCCGCAGTGCAGGTAACCGAGCTCGGCGGTGCCGCCGATGCGCTCGCGCCCGGGCGTACGCGGGATGTCCCCCGCACCAGGCGCCAGCGTCTTGAAGATCGGATCGAGATGCCGCACGGCCGCATCCGGTCCGCCGATCATCATGCAGTATCCGCGCTCCAGGCCCCAGACCCCGCCGCTGGTCCCGACATCCACGTAGTTGATTCCTTTCGGCGCGAGCTCCTGGGCGCGGCGGATGTCGTCCACGTAGTACGAGTTGCCGCCGTCGATGAGGATGTCGCCGCTCTCGAGGTGAGGCACCAGGTCGACAATGGTCTTGTCCACGACCGCCGCCGGGACCATCAGCCAGACCGCGCGCGGCTTCTCCAGCTTGCGCACGAGCTCGGCAAGCGAGGCGGCCCCGACCGCCTTCTCGCGCACCAACTCTGCGACCGCCTTCGGCGACATGTCGAAGACCACGCACTGATGGCCGTCCTTGATCAGGCGCCGCACCATGTTGGCGCCCATCCTGCCCAATCCGATCATCGCGAGCTGCATGACATTCTTCTCCGTTAGCGCTGAACTGCGGCCCGCAGCCGCTGCATGGCGGCGGTAACACTTTCGCCGTCGTTGAAGATCGCCGACCCGGCCACCAGCACATCGGCTCCCGCCGCAACCGCCAGCGGGGCAGTGGTCGCATCGACCCCTCCGTCCACCTCGAGGCCGCATCCGGGCTTGATTCGATCGATCATCTCCCGCGCACGCCCGATCTTCGGGAGCGTCGCGGGGAGGAAATGCTGATGCCCGAATCCCGGGTTCACGGTCATGACCAGTATCTGGTCGAGGTCCTGCATGATTTCTTCGAGCACCGCGGCGGACGTGGCCGGGTTGATGGCAACGCCGACCCGCTTCCCCAACGCTTTGATGCGTTGCACGGTCCGCGACAGATCATTGTTACCCTCCCAGTGAACCAGAAATGAATCGGTCCCGGCCTGCGCGAATTCGTCGACAAAGAAATCGGGATTGGAAATCATCAGGTGCGCCTCCAGCGGCAGGCGCGTCACCCTTCGCAGCGATCCGACGACCGCCGCGCCCATGGAAAGATTCGGCACGAAATGTCCATCCATGACGTCGACGTGGATGCGGTCCGCTCCCGCACGCTCGGCCTCGGCCACCTGCTCGCCCAAGCGGGCGAAATCGGCCGCGAGGATCGATGGAGCGAGCTTGATTGCGTCGGTCGTCACATTGCGCCCCTGAGCGTGCGGTAGCGGCGGATCAGGTTGTTGGTCGAGCTGTCATGGCCGAGCTTGGGCTCACCCTTGCTTTCGAGCTCCGGGATGATGCGCTGAGCCAGGACCTTTCCGAGTTCGACACCCCACTGATCGAACGAGTCGATGTCCCAGATCGTTCCCTGGGTGAATACGCTGTGCTCATACAGCGCAACCAGCTTCCCGAGCGCGGCCGGGGTCAAACGATCCATCACGATGGTGTTGGACGGCCGATTGCCTTCGAACACCCGATGCGGGACGAGCCAATCGGGCGTGCCTTCGGCCTTGACTTGCTCGCGCGTTTTTCCGAAGGCGAGCGCCTCGGTCTGTGCAAATACGTTCGCCAGCAGCATATCGTGATGCCGGCCGAGCTTGTTGAGCGGCTGTGCGAAGGCGATGAAGTCACAGGGAATAAGCCGGGTGCCCTGATGGATCAATTGATAGAACGAGTGCTGGCCATTGGTTCCCGGCTCGCCCCAATAGATCGGACCGGTCTGATGGTCCACCGGCGTCCCGGCGAGCGTCACATGCTTGCCGTTACTCTCCATCGTCAACTGCTGGAGATAGGCCGGAAAGCGCTTGAGATATTGGTCGTAGGGCAATACCGCGACGGTTTGTGCGCCGAAGAAGTCGTTGTACCAGACGCCGAGCAGACCCATGAGCACCGGTAGGTTGCGCCCGAATGGCGCGCTACGGAAATGTTCGTCGACCGCGTGAAACCCTTCCAGCATGGAGCGGAAGTGGTCGGGCCCGATCGCGAGCATGGTCGACAGGCCGATGGCGGAGTCCATGGAGTAACGCCCGCCCACCCAGTCCCAGAACTCGAACATGTTGGCAATATCGATGCCGAATTCTGCGACTTTTTCGCCGTTCGTCGAAACCGCGACGAAATGCTTGGCTACCGCCTTGGCATCGCCACCAAGGCCGCGAAGCGACCAATCGCGCGCGCTTTGTGCATTGGTCATCGTCTCCAGCGTGGTGAAGGTCTTCGAGGAGATGATGAACAGCGTTTCCGCCGCATCTAGATCACGCGTCGCCTCGACAAAATCGGTGCCATCGACATTGGACACGAAGCGGAACGTCATGGCGCGGTCGCAGTAGTACTTGAGAGCTTCGTACGCCATCACCGGGCCGAGGTCGGAGCCGCCGATGCCGATATTGATGACGTTGCGGATGCGCTTTCCGGTGTGGCCTTTCCATTGGCCGCTGCGGATGCGGTTGGCGAACTCGGCCATCTTGTCGAGCACGTCATGAACCTCCGGCACGATGTTCTTGCCGTCGACGACGATGGACGCGCCTCTCGGCGCCCGCAGCGCCACGTGCAGGACCGCGCGATTTTCCGTGACGTTGATTTTCTCGCCGCGGAACATCGCGTCGATTCGTTCGCGCAGCCCGGATTGCTCGGCGAGCTCGACGAGCAAGCTCAACGTCCCGTCCTCGACGCGATTTTTCGAATAATCCAGGAACACACCGGCGGCTTCCACCGTCATCCGCTCGCCGCGCGCGGGATCCTCCGCGAACAGGTCGCGCAGGTGCCGGCCACGCATTGTTCTGTAGTGATCTTCGAGCGCACGCCATACGGCGTGTCTGCTCGTCGATCGCGGGCGAGGCATCTCCGATCGTGCAGCCATCTGTGGCACCTCTTCGATCAAGTCCGTGGTTTCGAGCGAGTCCCGGTGTGCGGGAGAGCGCGTTCTTCTCCCCACAGGCGGAATCCGCCGCGGAAGGCGTTGGCATTGTCGCCTGCGCGAGAATGCGGCGGCAGCGCATGGAGTTTCTTGACGTTGCCGCCCCCAATCACGGTTTCGTCGGGCTCGAGCGCGGCGATGAAGCGCGCCACCACGTCGGCAACGTGACGGCGCCATTCCTTCTTGCCGTGGCGCTCCAGCCCGACCCGGCCCACGTAGTCCTCATAGGTACCCTTCTTGTAAGGCAGGTGACCGAGCTCCATGGGCTCCACGATTCCGTTCACAATCATGGTCGATCCAAGTCCCGTCCCGAGGCCTAGAAAGAGCATCTTGCCGCCGTTGTAGCTCCCCAGAGCCTGCATCGCGGCGTCGTTGACGACTTTCACAGGGCGACCGAACGCTGCTGCGAAATCGAACCCTACCCATCCGCGTCCCAGGTTGTATGGTTCGGCCATTGGCCGGCAGTGGAGAACCGGGCCGGGATAGCCGATCGACACCACGTCATACGTCCAACCCCGGGCGAGCTTCTTGACCCCGGACACCATTTGCTTGGGGGTCAACGTCGGTCCGGATGGAAATGAGCGCTCCTCGTTTCGTCCGGTGGCAAGGATCTTGACCGAGGTTCCGCCCACATCGACGACCAACACCTTCCCGGCTGCGGACGTCTTTGCGACGTCAGCTCGATCTTGCCGCCGTCGCCGGCGCTCGGCGGCGGGCTGCGACTTCGCCTTCACCGCGCTAGCTCGCTCGCTTGAGTACGGCGGATTTGGAGCTGATCACACCCATCAGGTCGTTCCAGGAATTGACGAAGGACTTGGCACCTTCGTCCTGAAGCTGCTTCGCCAGGGCATGGACGTCGATCTTCGCCTCGGCAAACCGTGCCAGCTCCTCTTCGCTGTTGCCGCCGTCCGCCGGCATCGTTGCGCCGACATCGCCATGTTCGGCGAGGGCTTTCAGCGTGCCCTCAGGCATGGTGTTTACCGTGAATGGCGCGGCCAGCGCCTTGGCGTACAGGACATCCGAAGCCTTCGGATCCTTGGTGCCGGTGCTGGCCCACAGCAGGCGTTGCGGACGCGCGCCAGCATTGTAGGCGCGCATCCATCGCGGCGAACTCAGCAGGCCGAGATAGGCCTTGTAGGCCCGCTTGGCGATTGCGATGCCGAGTCGATCATTGAGTGCCTGCGGCACCTGGCCTATGACCGCGACGTCCCAGCGGCTGATGAAGATCGACGCCACCGAGCGCACATCGGGATCCAATCCCGCTTCGATGCGCCGTTCGATGCCGCGCATGAACGCATTGGCGGCCGCCAAGTACTGGTCGTCGGAGAACAGCAGCGTGACGTTGGTCGGCACCCCGGCAAAGATCGCCTCTTCGATGGCTGGGAGGCCCTCGGGGGTGCCCGGAATCTTGATCAAGACATTGGGCCGTCGCGCCTGCGCGTGCAGGTCCTTGGCGACGGCGATCGTCGATTTGGTGTCGTGCGCCAGCAAAGGCGAGACTTCCAGCGAAACCCAACCGTCCACGCCGCCGGTTCGGTCATGAACCGGCCGGAACAGGTCCGCCGCTTGCGTGAGGTCCTCCAGCGCGAGCTCGAAGAAGAGTTTCTCTCCCGACTTGCCTTCCGCGAGCTTGCTTTTGATGGCGTCGTCGTAATCGCCGCTGTTCTTGATCGCGTGGTCGAAGATCGTCGGATTCGACGTCAGCCCGGTGACCGAGAACTCGTCGATATAGCGGCGAAGCACGCCCGTCCGCAACAAGTTGCGCGTGATGTTGTCGAGCCAGAGGCTCTGGCCCAGATCGTGCAGGATTCGAGTGGCCTTCATGCTATCACCTCTGTCGCGCCCCGACTTCAGTAAGTCGCGTTCATGCGCTGCGCCCGGCATGCGGATGGCCGGGCGCGATCGGCAACCATGCGCGCCCATCGCGCGCGAGCAGTCGATCGGCGGCGGCGGGGCCGGCGCTGCCGGCGGCATAATTGGGGAAATCGTCGGCGGGAGCGCGGGCCCAGGCATCGAGGAGCCCCTGTACGGCGCACCAAGCCGCCTCGACCGTATCGGCCCGCTGGAACAAGGTGGCGTCGCCTATGAGGCAATCGTAGATCAGCGTCTCGTAGCCGACCGACGCCAGCGGCGCGAAATAGTCCCGGTAGGCAAAGTCCATTTCGACGCCGTCGATTTCGATCTCGGCGCCGGGGCGCTTGGCGCTGAAACTCAGCGACAGCCCCTCATCCGGCTGGATGCGCAGCGTCAGGATGTTCGCGGGCAGTCGCTCGACCGGGGTGTCGCGAAAGAGGGCATAGGGTGCTTGACGAAATTGCACCGCGATCTCGGTAGTGCGGGCGGAAAGGTATTTGCCGGTCCGGAGATAGAATGGCACGCCGGCCCAGCGCCAGTTGTCGATGCCGAGCTTGAGCGCGACATAGGTTTCGGTTGAGGAATCCGGTGCGACGTCGGGCTCGTGCCGATAGTCGCGAACTTTTTTGCCCAGCACCACACCCGCGCCGTACTGGCCGCGGGCGGCATCGGTCGGCGAGATGGGATGGATCGCCTGGAATAGCTCCGTCTTCTTGGCGCGCACGGCATCGGCGTCGAACGAGATCGGCGGCTCCATTGCGATCATGGCGAGGAGCTGGAACAGGTGGTTCGGCACCATGTCCCGTAACGCGCCGGTTTTTTCATAGAAGCGGCCGCGGTGCTCGACGCCCACGGTCTCGGCGACCGTGATCTGAACGTGGTCGACATGGTCGCGGTTCCACAGCGGCTCGAAGATGCCGTTGGCGAAGCGCAGCACCATGATGTTCTGGACCGTTTCCTTGCCGAGGAAGTGATCGATCCGATAGATCTGGTCTTCGGACAGCACCTTGAGGATCTGCGCGTTGAGGGCCTCGGCCGATGCAAGGTCGTGCCCGAAAGGCTTCTCGACGATCACCCGTCGCCAAGCGTTCTGCGACTGTCGCGCGAGCCCGGCGCGGCCGAGCTGCTCGATCACCGGGCCAAAGAAGCGGTCGGCGACCGCCAGATAGAACAGCACGTTGGCCGTGCCGTTTTGCCGCCCGCGTTGATCGAGCAGCAGCTTCTCGAGCTGGCGGTAGGTTTCGGGCTGCATGAAGTCTCCGCGCATGTAATGCATGCGACGGACGAGCCATGACCACGCCTGTTCGTCGATCGCCTGGCCCTGGCGCTCGCGCCCCCCGGCGCGGATGAAGGCTTGCAGCATCTCGGCCAGGCTCCGGCACCATTCTTCGGTGGTCTGGTCGTTATGGTCGACGCCGACGATGGCGAAGCCCTCCGGAAGCTTGCCGGCTCTCACCAGATTGTAGAGCGCCGGCACGACGAGACGCTTGGTCAGATCGCCGCCGGCGCCAAAAATCGTCAGCGTGGCGGGCGAAATGGCGTAGGCGGGAAGACGCTTTGCGGGAGCTGCCGCGGCGTCTGCAGCAATCGTCGTCATCGATCTCCTCCACCCCCAAGCGACGTTGTCGAGTGTCTGTTGTGTAGAGGCGAGGGAGCGCTGCCTTCTCGACCCATGTCGGCTCTCCTGACCGTTCTTAAACCAACGCGCTCGGCAGCGACTTCGTTCACCGGCTAGATCAAATCAGAGGCAACCCTGAGCTGCGCGACCTTGGATGCTATGTCGCAGCGCTCGACCACGCCGGGGTCTCCCTTGATGACTTCAAATGCCGTCTGCTCGCCCTCGGTCCAGAACCGGATGTCGAGTTTATGCTTGCCGATGCGAAGGTCGCGCACCGTCAAATCCGGCAGCCAAGCCGGAAGCGACGGGTCGACATAGAGCTTATCGCGCGGGGCGTCCGGGAGAAATCCCAACAGGGCCTGGGTCAGCATGAACACGGAACCGGCCGCCCACGCTTGGGGTACGTTCGCCCCCAGATACTGAACCGGGAAATTCGTCTCGGTGCGTTCGGCCGCGGTGTAAAGTTCCGGCAGCTGATTGAGCAGAAAATGACTTGCCGCCACGCTCACGTCGTGCGCGACCCGCGCCGCCTCCGCGCTAAAGCCATAGAATTTGAACCCCATGGCGATGATGGCATTGTCGTGCGGCCACACCGAGCCGGTCTGATAATTGTACGGATTGAATGCGCGATGATCGGCGGACAGCGTGCGAATACCCCAGCCCGTCCACATGTCGGGTGCCATGAGGCGGTCTACCACCTTCTTTGCACGCTCGGTGGGCACGATGCCGCACCACAGGCAATGCCCGGGGTTGGATGCGACCGTCAGGACCTTCTTCTTGTTTCCATCGAGCGCATAGACATAAAACCCCAATTCCTCGTCCCAGAAGGCGTCGTTGAAGCGCTCGAATAGGGCCGCAGCCTTGGCACGCAACTCCTTCGCGCGGTCGGGCTTGCCGAGCGCCTCGAAAACCTCAGCCATGCGGACCCAGGCATTGTAGACGTAGCCCTGCAACTCGCACAGCGCCTTCGGCCCCTTCACCAGCGAGCCATCAGGATACATGACCGCATCGCCGGAATCCTTCCAGGCCATGTTCTCGTAGCCGACCGGGGAGCGCGTCTGGTACTCCTGAAACCCATCGCCGTCGCGGTCGCCGTATTTGTCGATCCAGGCGAGGCAACCTTCCGCCGTTGGCAGATGCCGTTCCAGCAGCCCTTTGTCGCCGGTCGCGCGCCAAGCTGCGTGCAGGGTGATGAGATAGAGCGGCGTCGCATCCGCGGTGCCGTAATAAGGGGTGTGCGGGATCAGCTTGAAATGCGCAAGCTCGCCGTAGCGCAATTCGTGGAGGATTTTGCCCGGTTCGGCATCGCGGTATGGATCATCGTCCTTGGCTTGCAGCGAGCCCAGAATCTCCAACGCCCCGCGGGCGAATTCCGGATAGATCAGGACATTCTGCAGCGAAACGATCAGGCTGTCGCGACCGAACGGAGCGACGAACCACGGCAGTCCGGCAGCAGGCAGGAACACCATGTGGTCCGTGCCCTTGATCGGCAGACGCAGTGCAGCCATGTCCTCCAGCGCTTGGTGAAAGAGACGGTAGAATTCTTCGTTGCTTGTTCTGATCTTGACCACGGTCTTGAGCCATTCCGCCATCGTCGGGAAAAGGCGGGACTCGTGAGTTTTCCCGACACAATCGCGCGGCGCGTGAAGCTGCTGCTGGCGATCCTCGAGCGTATACAGCAAGCAGGCATGCCAAGCCTTGCCGGGCTCAAGCGCGACCTCGAAGCTGAGCCGTCCATTGGCGGAAACGGCCTTGCTCGTTGCACGCGACACTGTGATCGTCAGCGAGCGGTGAAAATCACGGTTTGAATACGCGGTACGAAGCTTCTGCCGCCGCTCCGACCATTCGGTGGTGATCTGGCCGCGGCGTACGATATTACCCGACTTCACCTCGAAGACGTCGGCAAAGTCGCATCGCAGCGCGACTTCGAGCTGAAAACGCACCGGCTTCAGGTTGTTGTTGGTGATGTCGAGATCTTCGTGCATGCCGCCGACGATCGATCGACTGATCGTGAGGCCGACGGTGCGCGGCGGGATCGGACCGTCTTCGGTGAGAATGGATTTATTGGTGAGGAAGATGCGCGCGGCATGATAGTTGACGGCACCGCCGTTCAACAGCTCCCACGGTTCGCCGTTGGCATAGACCGCCCAGTTGCTGACAATCCGCGTGTCGAGAAAGTAAAGGCCCTTCTCGCTCGGCCAGTTGATCTGCCCGTCCTGCTCGCTGACGAGCACCGTCTGGCCCTGATGGATGGCGATTTGAGGTGGGCCAACGTGAACCTTGAATACCATGGTATCGTCCTCATGGTTGCACGCGAGGCGCCGGCGCGGCCGAGCTAACGTGGCACGTCGGACATCGATCGGGTGAACACCGGAACCTTAGACGGGTCCTTGCCTGCATCCTAGAGGAGAGGACGATTCTCCTTCGAAGCCGCATAGATCGACCCCCCTCGTAGAGGGGTCGTGGATATTTGCGCCGGACTCCTGCGTGAAAAGCCTCTGCGGGCACTGCTGAAGAGCGAGATCGCGCGTCTCACGCGGATCATTCAGGCAGCAAGGGCGAAAAAAACGGCTGACCAGCGCAGCAGGCGAGCTAATAAGACGTTTGGCGCCAACAAGTCGGGCAAAGGACCCCTAGATCCAACGCAACGCCGCCGGATGCTCGCGCGTTCTAGCCTGCCGCAGACGAATATTCGGCCAATGGACCCGGCGCGCTTCGGTCCCGCCGCCTGCCCCCATTGCGAACGGACCGCCTAGTGGACTTGTCGCGCGCCGATTGTTTGGCCGCCTTCAGCGCGATCGGCCCCACATTCGCAAGGAACACTTTTTCGTGCGCGCGCGTGAGCGTGTCGATGGCCTGTTTCAACGACAGCCATTTCACGGCCTTAATGTCATACGTCAACTCGCGCACCGGCCGGCCGACGGCTCGCATGTGCCAGAACTGGACGATCTTGATGTTGCCGTCGACGGCGTACGACATCGAACCGAGAAATTCGTGAACTGAAACCTGGTGTCCGGTCTCTTCCATCACCTCTCGCCTGGCAGCGGCAACCGCATGCTCGCCAGGATAGAGCTTGCCTTTTGGCAAGACCCAGGACTTGTCCCTTCGCAATCGCACGATCGCGATGCGCGGTCTGGAACCTTCCCGTAGCAAAATTCCCCCCGCAGCCAGAATCGGCGCGCGGGCCTTCGCCGAATCAGTCATGTCAAAGCTATGCCGGACGAACGCGCGCAGAGCAAGCGCAGAATTCGCACGGCAGAGGCTTGGCCGATGTCTACGCCGGGACTCTGACTAAGCCAGTGAGCGCAGGTTGAGCGCCAGCACGATCCAAGCGCCGCCGTAAAAGATCAACTCGATTCCGACGAATAGGCCGATGACCCAGAGCCCGGAAACCGGCCATTGCGCCAGTATGAGGATGCCGAGCAACAATGTGATGACGCCATTGAGGGCGTGCCAGCCCCAGTCCGGCAGGGAAACCACGAACGGCGTGATCAATTGGAACAGACCGGCCACCAGGAAGAACGCTCCCATCAACAAGGTCAAAATCTCGGCGGTGACCAGCGGTCGCCATACGATCAGCGCCCCGAGCACCCCGAACAGGACCGCACCCAGCCAATGTTGGAACAGGCCGGCCCATTTGCCGACCATGATCGCTTGGACGATCTCAATGCCGGCCGCGATCACCAGCAGCCAGCCGAAAAACAACATGGAGACGACGGTGGCCGCCACGGAGCGCACGATCGCGAGAATCCCGAGCAGCGCCAAGCCGATGCCGAAGACCAGGAACCAGCCCCAGTTGTGGATGATCTCGGCAGGAATTCGCACATCCAGAGCCTGGATCTCGGTCATGGCGTGTTCTCTCCTCTTGCAAAAGGCGCGACGTTCTCTGTCCCTGGCGGAAAGCTCACCCTCCTCGGTACATTCTCTTTGGCTCGGCACTCGAACGCAAGCTGGTCCGGGAGACTGCTGGATTTTCTCGCGCTTTCAGCCCTGACCGTCGGTGCTCGTGGCGCCACGCTACAAACGGGTTGAGACGCGCACGTTGAGGGTCGGGCTTTGACGCGACGCTGCACGCGCCGATGCGTTGGATTCGCGGCAGTTTGTCGGGACAATTGCGCAAGCGCGCTAAGCCGTGGCGGCGCCATCTCTTGCTGATCAAGCCATAGGGTAAGGCTGGGAGCGCCACCTCACCTTCATACGGCTTTGCTTCGATCGCCCCCACATCCGTGCGAGGCCCTGAGCCCACACGATCACGTGACGCTCGACCCCCGCTATGCTCCTCCTTCGGGCTGCAGAGTTCGTGCTTGCTGCAATGACGGCGTCGGCAGGCATTGCGATGCTAGCCTTGTACCACGTGAGGAGTACGGCGACTCCTATCATCAGCACGATCCCGCCGAGGTCGATCGCAAGCTGTATCAGAATATCGTCGCGGAAGGTTAGCAAGATATAACCGAGCACTGAGAGCACGATACCGAGACAGAACACCTGCAGCGAGTGCTGGCCGCACCGGATAATCAATTGAGCGAGACGCCAACGCAGGAATCTACTGTTGTGACCCACGAAATGCGCCGTGGTTACGGCAAGTGCAAGGAAGCTGACCAGGCGTAGCGGTGCGAGATTGCTTTTGTCCTCGACCAGGGGCGAGAGCTCCCGCAACAACAAGCCCGGAAACGCATCATAAGCCCCATGGATGGTCCATGAAATGCTGATGATGCCGATCGCAACCGTAATGACGACGGCAAGTTTCGGAAGCCACGAGCTTTGCACCGGGAATACCCGACGACTGTATCGAGAATATCCGGCAGTCGCGCCAATAACGAAGAGGAACTGCCAGGCGAGGGGGTTGAAGTACCACCCCTCATTGTCGGGATAGCTGTGCGGCTGCCAACCAAAGTGCAACGTCAAAAGATAGATTGCCCCCGAGAGGATGAGTGGAAGCGGCAGGCAGCGCTCGAGCAGGAGCAGCACCACGGGAAACACGCCCAATAAGACCATGTAGATCGGCAGGATGTCGAGGAACTGGGGTTGATACTGCAGCAAGAGAACCTTGATGATCGCGACTTGGGGTTCGTCGATAAAATTATCGATCCCAAAGTCCTCGCTATAGGTTTGATTTTGGAGGTTGAGGGTTGCGTAGCATACCTCCGCGGCAAGGATCACGAATATGAAGATGTGTGCGACGTAGAGCTGCCAAATCCGGCGGTAGATCTGTCCCGTTGCGGCGATACCTCCTTGCCGCTGCAGAGCCCTTCCGTAAACCGTGGCAGCGGCGTAGCCAGAAATGAAGATGAAGACCTCGGCGGCGTCGGAAAATGCAATCGAATGCAGCGTTAGATAGGACAGGACATTATTTGGAATGTGGTCGATGAAGATGAAAAGGAGTGACAGACCGCGGAAGAGGTCGAGCCTTAGATCGCGCCGGCTGTGCTGATTTGGATCAGCATCGGCGCCGCCGTACCGCGCGGCGGACGCGCTTCTACGCTCGGACAATGGTCTGGATCCACGCATCGGATGCTACGCGAACGATCTCGCCGTGGGCTGGCTGTCTTGATCGATGCCGCCCCCTCGAAAGGCGACCCGCTATCGACGCGGGGCGCGTTCCTTTTCGCTCCGAGCTAAAAACGCGATCGCAGTCCGACGGGCTTCACCTAAGTCAGACCGCGGTTCGTCATGGGCGAGAGCTCCAACTTCACCGACGGTGAACCGATACGTCTCGTATGTTTGTCTGTTCACCACAAAAATATTGGGATGTTCATGACACACAACCTCAAAGCTCATGTTCCCCCTCCCCCTGCACAACGCAAACTCGCACCGGAAGCGTGGCCGCCGGTTTGGAAATAATTCTTAATCCGATATTTTTTGTGCAGCTTCCCACCCCCGGGCAGCACCGCGAGTACAGCAGCGACAAGCGTCGCTTCCGGGGCTCAATAAAGGCGGAAATAAGAAGATTTTTTGCAAAGAAACTTACCAGCGCCCAGCATTTCGCGGCAGGGGGATGCCGCGTCAACCGGAGCCTCACAAAATCCTTTCGCGGATTGGCTCATTTCTAATAAGTAACCCGGCGCGACCGGGGATTGGCACATCAGGTCGCGTCACCGCTGGAAGCTCGCGATGCAATCTCATGCGAGCGGGAGCCGCGGTTTTCGCGGTGGACTATTGTCTTACAGTTGCCAAAGATGTTCCCACTGTTGAGGGGTCAGTGAGGGGGACCGTTACCACGGCCAGCATGGCATGAGACAGCGCCAGCGCCAGCAAACGCTCGTGGCCGGCCTGCGTCGTGCATGGCTGGCGCGCTGCGCGGCCGGGCTAGCCGCCGTGTCCATTGGCGCCGCCGCTGCGCAAACGCCCGCAACGCCCTCGGACGCCGAGGTTTGCCTGGCCGCCAATCAGAGCCTCTCGCTGGGCGCCTCTTTGCCGCGCACCACGGCCCGCCTCAACGCCGGAGCGACGCTGCGAATCGTCGCGATCGGCTCATCGTCCACCACCGGTTTATGGGTCGTGAACCGGGCCGCGACCTATCCCGAGGTGATGCGCCGCGAGCTCGCCCGGCTGTGGCCGAGTGCGCGCATCGAGGTCGTCAATAGCGGCCGCATCGGCGAGACGATCGGTGGCAGCATATCCCGGTTCGAGCGCGACGTCCTTGCATATGATCCGGATCTCGTCGTGTGGCAGCTCGGCACCAACGATGTGGCGTGGGGCGGCCGCGCCGACGGTCTCAAGGAGCGCGTGGTCGTGGGTGTGCGCGGCCTCAAGGCGGCCGGCGTCGACGTGATCCTGATGGACCTACAATACGCGCCGCTCGTGCTCGCGTCTTCGCAGCACTCCATCATGGAGACCATTATCGCGGACGTGGCGCGGCAGGAGCGCGTCGGCCTGTTTCCGCGCTTCGAGCTCATGCGCCGGGCGATCGACGCGGGATTGTCGTCGGGTGCCCTCGTCGCGTGGGACGGTCTGCACAACTCCGCGGCCGGATACGACTGCGTTGGTCGCGCGCTCGCCCGGGCCATTCACGCCGCCGGCCGCTGAGGCAGGCCGCCTCAGTCGGAAGCCTCGGCTTTCGTGCCGCGACCGATCGCAAATTGACCGACCGGGCCCTCGACGTGGAATTCGAGCCCCGTCATCTTCGCGAATAGTTCGATATTGGCGATCCCGATCGCGCATCCGCCCAGCCCCATATCGGTCGCCATCAGGTAGAGCGTTTGCATCAATGCGCCGACGTCCTTGAGAATGAGCGTATAGGCGATCGAGCTGTACTTCCATGACACCCGCCCAAAGCGAGCGGCGATCGTGATCAGGATCTGGGGCACGGCGGGCGCGCCCATCGCAAACTGGGCTCCCGCCAACAGCGCGTCGAGCTCATGGGTGCGGACGCCGATCGGCACCAGCGCGTGTCCACCGGCGTCGTAATGATAGAATCCTCGTGCCAGCCCTTCGCATGTGTCGACGGCCAGATAGAGCTCGAGCTCGTAGCTGCCGCCTCCCGACGGATAGGGCCGCACCGCGTATGCGACCACCGGGCCGCCAGCGCCGAGGTCGACGCTGCTGCTAAATCTCGATTGGACGCGCGCGGTGCCGTCGAGAAACCGCGAAAGCTCGGCGAGTGTGATCGGTCGCCGGTCATCGAAGGTGCGCGTCGAATGACGTTCACGCAGCAGCTTCGCCGCCGGCGAGGCTGGCTCCCGCCGTCCGGCCGAAAACTTGCGCAGATCGATTTTCTTTCCGGGCCAGCGGGGCCGCACCGCCGGCAGCGCAGCCATGACGCCCGCATATGGATAGACTCCGCCCAGCGGATTGGCGTGCCGGCCTTCCGTGCTGCGCGCGTGGAACAGGAGATCGTGAAAGTCCCAGAGAACGAGGTTGTCGTCCCCCTCGGCCGGCCGCAGCCCACTGTCGCGCGCAGGGTCGACCCTGAACAGGATTTGGCAATCCACCAGCAGGGCGAGAAGCTCAATCCCGGGAAAATCGTCCTGCCGACGGAGCCGCCCGATTTGTTGCGGTGACGACAGCGTGGCCATGGCGGCCGCAATCTTCGGATCGCAAATTCTAAACAGCGCACCGGCGCGCGGTGATTCCAGGACCATCTCGTTGCCCCGGCGTCGCACATACGCGAACCGCGACAGCACGAGAACGTCGGCGGTGCCGAGGTGCGGCATTTGCGGCCAATAATCAGGAACCTGCGGTTCGATGACGACCAGATCCTCTGCGTTGCGCCGGCGCCCGAGGCAGTACTCCAATAGACCGTGCCTGGCCAATCGCCGGACCAATAGATGAATTTCCTTGTCTAGGCGCCGGCCGCCGGACGCAAACGAGCCAAGCGGCAGACCCACGCGCAGATCCTGCGCGCGGTCCGCCGCGGCCGCGCTGAACTTTCCCAAGCCGACCGAATAGCCGTCGAAGCCGGCGACGATGTTCCCGTCCGCGCGCGTTTCGAGCGTGACGTGACCGCCGAGCCGGGCGGATAACGTTGCAACCCGTCGCCCTCGCTTTATGCCGGGAGCGCGCAAGCCGGATGACCCTCAGGTCTGCGGGTGAAGCGGATTGAGCTCGTTTTCCGACAGCGGCCGGTCTCGCCATCCAAGCTTGACCGGGACATCGAAAAGCCTGCCGGGCGCGAAGCGGCGGTAGAAATGCCGCAGTCCCGGAACGATCACTCTGGCGACCGGGACCTCGATGTCGGCACGCGTCTGGTCGAGGACGAGGAAATCGAGGCCCGTTCGCTTGACGAGGTTCACGCAGGCGGTCACTTGCTCGCGCGTGTCGAGTTTGCCGAACTTCGACCCGAAGTCCGGTCGAACGGCCGGAGCACCGCTCGGCGTCAAATAGGGATGGTCCTGCAACCGAAATGGAGGGGTGCCGCCATCATTGTTCGATTCTTGGCTCGACGGGTTCGCGTCCCGGCCGCCCATGAGGCCGATGGAGAGAAATTGATTGAGCTCGGTCATCGCGCGCAACGCGGCGATTCGCACATCGAAGTGCGCGCCAGAACCAAACTCGATAAATTCCTGCGAGTTTTCCACCCAGTGCACTATCGTCACAAAGCTCGGAATCCCAAGATCGCTGGTGACATCGAGCACCCAAAGGCGGCGCCCGGTTTCGGCAAGCTGGATTTTCAGATCACGGATGTAGGCTTCGTCGAACTGGCCGAGATCCACTTCCGCCCGCTGCAATCGATTGTACCACCAGATCGCGTATGCATCCCGTTCCACCAGCTCGAGGAACCCTTGGACGATTGCCTCCTCCAGCGTGTTGCCGGCCGCGCAGCCGTTGGAATCCGCGTGAACCTGGTAGGCGGCAGGAGGGCCCCGGTAGAAAAAATATAGCAGGCTGGTGGGAAGATATTTGAATCGTTCGTCGCGCAGGGACCAAACCGGCGACCATTCGATCTCGGCCGATCGATCGAAGGGGGCCGGGATCGGCATCGCGTCCGAGTCGGTCGTCTGCGCCTGATCTCGCCGGTACTGCGCGTCGCTGAACAGCAAGACGTCGTTCGGTAGAATGGCATCGCCCAATGGGAAGTCCGTGAACCGCCGGGTCACCCTGATCTCATCACCCTGAAAAATCCCGGAGTAACGCTCGATCGCCTCCATGAGCGCGCTGGCTTCACCCTGCTCGGCAGTGCTGCCCTTGCCGAAGCTGCCGCCGCTCAGTCCCGCCTTGAGCTCATTGACCGTCCTGGCCGGCGCCGAAAAATTGTGCGTGGCAAGGTAGTTGGTGTTCATGGGCAAATCGGCTTCGATCCGCTCGAGTCGCGAGACCACGCCGGTGAGGGGGCTCACGTGTTTGCGGAAACGTGCGACCGTGGCC
>WNFX01001123.1_pt1 | contig 27353 bp, 24 predicted proteins | sample 5400111 | NCBI WGS metagenome assembly WNFX01 (sample SAMN13153363, study PRJNA577476) | soil metagenome | isolation source: 40 cm soil or saprolite under grassland replicate 1 | place: USA:California | collected 2016-06-15
CCAGGGCGATCAGTGCATCTCCATTGATGCCCAGCTGCTGATGATGGGCAATGCCAAGGCGATAAAAGGTTGCAAAAAGCTCTTCTCCGGTCGCCAGGATGTTGAAAAACTCGCTAAGGTCTCCGCCACCAAAGGCAGCTTCGGCATGGACTGCCTGGGCATGCATGGCATTGGTAGCAGTTAAAGCAGCAGCAGTGATTCCCGTCACTGCCAGACCGGTGGCACCAGCCGCTGCTCCTCGTAGCAGCCAGCGGCGCGACTTGTGAGCAGATAACGACGTCATGAGATCGCTGGTTGCCGCAAGTGATTCGCCCGGCACCTCATCCAGAGCCTTGCGAACTTCAGAGGTGTTCATTTCGTTCATGATTTTCATTGAGTCCTTTCGATCTATTCAAGCAAGGTGAACAGGTACAAATTGCCGTCATTAATTAAAGCAAAAGTAGATACCACCGGCAAGGAGAAGAAGGTTATCATTCAGTTGAGAATTGGTTACACTTTTGTGAGAGCGGTTCTTTTTCAATCGGTTGGGGCCGTTGTGGTACGCTAGAAAAAGTAATGACAGCACGATTACTTGACAAAAAAGAGGTATTACTTATACTTTCTCTGAAGTACATCAAAATGGCATGACTCATACCATGTACCTCTATAAAAAAGACATCTACCGCGTAATAGGATCGCATTAACTATGCAAGAAACACTTAGTACACAGACGCTTCAATCTGAACAATTTCATATGCGGCTCTGGTGGATGGAGGTAATACGCGGTGTTGTCAATATCATCTTTGGTGTAGTCCTTCTAACCCACACAAATTTCACGCTTCATATCCTCATATACGCTCTGGGAATCTACCTGATTATCGACGGGGCCATTGATATTTTTAAGATTGCGACGGGTAAACGCGAAACCCAGCGTAAATTTATCAATTATCTTTTCGGTATCATAAGTATTTTGCTTGGTCTGATCAGCTTCGTATCTCCCATAACGACCCTAATCTTCATAATTGCGGTAATCGCTGTCCGTATCATCTTCAGGGGAGCCAGGGTGATCATTGATGCACGACGATCAAGGCACAAATACGAAGGTTTAACCTGGCTCTTTGGTATACTCTTGATGCTATTCGGTATTGCTATATTTCTAGGTCAGAGCTTACAGTACTTCACTTTAGTTCTTGTTATTCTATTCATAGTGATCTATGCATTTTGCGATGGTCTCTATCTGCTCGTGAGAGGCCTCCTTCTTTGCTTTGCGCCGTCTTTCGTTATTGCAAAGAAATTAGCAGTTCCAGAAGACATTCCGGATTTGCCTGCTGCTCTTCCCCCAACGACACGGCGTGCGATCGTCTTCGTCCGGCATCCAGGCGCAACTGGGTTGGGTCATATTGGTTGGGTTTTCGAGTGGAACAATGGCTGGTTTAACGCGGGGTCGGTTGAGAATGAGCAGAGGAAATCCTTTGCAAAACCGCAAGAGATGGGCTTCTGGTCTGCACATACACTGGATCCGATTGGGGCGATGCAGAAACAGCTTAATACCTATGATGAGTATAAGGTCTTTTATGTTACGCAACCTCGCCCCAAGGATGCCTGGAAAACCGTGATCTGGGAGAGCCGGCAGCCCTATTCTGTCCTACGTCACAATTGTAATGATGTGGCTTATGACATCTTGCGGGCGTATGGCGTCATAGAACTGCTCGATCCGGTGGAAGGGCTAGTGCCCAATGATTGGTATGATGCCCAACCCGGCCCGAGCTACATCATCGAAGAAACCCCGGCTATTCCAATACACCTGCACCTGATGTCAAAGCGAGAGCTGTCTACAAAAGAGATCATGCTCACTATTCCACCACACATACAGGGAACTCCACCGCCCTGGCGTGTAAATGGTTGGCGAGCCTGGTATGAATTGAATTATACCTTGGATAAAATGATTAGAGATGTACGAACGCTTTTTGTCTCAATAGGTAAACGCGTGACGAAGCGAGAGGCAGCTTAATCATACTCTCTGCTTGTTACACCATACCCATAAAAGTACATATTTGATCGCATAAGTGCGGCTGAAGTACTAAGGGAAGGCTCAACTCGCCACTGCATAAATGCTGCTTCCCTAACCATAGTACGATTCGTAAACGTGCTGGAAAACCTCGGTGCATAGTTGCAAATAAATCTCTCGTGTGTAACTGGGAGGTAACCTATCCAGCATCTCATCTATAGTAACCTGTACATTGGCCTTCGCCTGTTGTTTTTTGCGCCAGTCAAGCACCAGCTTTTCACGCTTGAGCGTTTCCAGCAGGCTACGCGCTACCTTCTTTACAACCTCTTCTTTCTCCTTCACAGAAAGTTCCTTATTTGGTCGCGTCAATAGATCAAACATGGCGAGTTCCTCTTCTGAGAGTTGTTCGGAGATGTGACGCTGATCTTCTGTGTTGAGTTCGCGAGTGAATGTCATGAGCTTATGAAGCATTTGATCGGCATTCGCACTTCCTGAATTGTACTCATCTTCATAAGCTTTGCTAGCAAGATGTCGTGGGCTGGACAACGATGTAAAATTATCTGATGTTCTGATATATAAGCCTGAAAACTCCCCCATTGATCAAGATGTTGTAGGATTTAGCCTAGTAACCTACTACATGTAGGGACTCAACGTAACAATCATGCGTATATCAGAACACCAGCTTCCCTCAGAGAGCGTCAGGCCGTGCGCCAACGGGTCCACCAGCCCTCAATCAGTAAGAGAGCGATAAGCACGACTTCTACAAACTTATCAATATAGGCCATCAAATCGGAGTGACCCCCCGAAATGAGGTACCACAGCAGAATAGTAATTGCTGTATACCCAATGAGCAGCCAGCGTGTGAGACGCTGAAAGCGTTGGAGTACTGGCAAATAGAGCGCCGCAAGCAGTACCATGTAGCCAACGAAGTTGAGAATGAACAGGACTGGAAGTGACAATGGAAGCAATGACATGATTGAGGAACCTCCTGAAGAGGCTCCTGCTGGAGCGACTCCTGACGGGGCAGTTCCACCCGTCATTGAACCCATCCTAATGCCAAGGTAGAGGTGCATCACTGCTGTGATAACAGTGAGCAAAATGATGCCGATTTGCAAGAAACTTATGCGTGGCAATCGCAATTTTGTAGCAATCTGACTCATAGCTTTCGTATCTCCTTTTGTGTGCCTTTATGGCAGCTTTTGTCATAGTTGACCTTCGTGAAAAATGTGCTTGAGAGAATTTTCTCTTCTGACATACAACAGTGTAGCAGCGAGTGATTGAAATTAGATTGAAAATGTATTGAAACGACATTGGAAAAAGATGTGAGGTTTTCATATGGTGGAGACTTCTCCTCGGCTGAGCGGAAGTGACAACTCGGAGAGTACTAGTGAAGGAGAAAACTGCTAGACTTTTTATAGTCTCCTGGCATAACTACTCAGGTGGAACTGCTGAGGTCTGCTAGATAGGGCCACGCCAGCAAAAGAACGCATCGCACAACTTGAGAAAGAAAACACCGAACTGTGAGCTCCACTCTCAGCTGCCTTTCAAACGCTTTTTTTATGTCTCATCTTCTATATATACTAAGAAGTGATATCAATTGAGCATAGATGATATACGATGAAATATTGACAGTTTTCCAGTTTTCGTGTTACCTTTCGAATGGATTACCACTACAGAATACACCTACCCATTTTCTTTTGGAAGAGCTATGTCGAGCTGGGGAAGCAAAGTGACATTTGAGGATGCGTTGCTAGCTGCCAAACGAAATACCCTGGGAATCTATCTGAAATGTATCATGTTCTCTCTTAATTTATGAGAACATCTAGCAGCTACTTCCTTTCTGTGTACCTATGTGCTTGATCCTTAACATAGTTCTAGCCCGTCAGAAAGGAGTTCTATTGTGAACCGTTTCTCTCCTGGCAGCCTGTTTCGCTGGCGGATGGCCATCCCACTCATCTTTTTGATCCTTGTCGTGAGTATTTTGCCTATTGTGGCTGCTACGACGCATGCTGCAAGTAGTCAACCTCATGCAAAGCCGTTTACGATCCACTTTAAGGGAAAATCCTTTAGTATGGCCCAGGCGAGTCCGAAGCCACCTACAGACTCACAGTGCCGCATACATATTGGCGTTCCCTGCTATAGCCCGCAGGAGATTCGCAAGGCCTATGGTGCGACACCTCTACTCGACGCTGGCTTTACTGGCAAAGGTCAGACGATTGTGATCATAGACTCGTTTGGCAGCCCGACGATCCGGCATGATCTGCATGTCTTCGACCAGGGCTATGGTCTGCCCGATCCTCCCTCCTTCAAGATACTTGCCCCGTTAGGTACTGTACCTTTCAATCCTAAGAAAATTCCAGATCAGATTAACTGGGCTTTCGAGACTTCCCTTGATGTCGAGTGGGCACATGCTCTAGCACCTGAGGCGAACATCGTCCTCATGACAAGCCCAGTGGATGAGACAGAGGGGGTGCAGGGACTACCACAGTTCCTGTTTTTGGAGAAATACGCACTCGAACATCACCTGGGTAAGATCATTTCTCAGAGCTGGGGGGCAACCGAGGAAACGCTCTTCACTCCTGCTGGTCGGCAGGTGATTAAAAACTTTGAGGATTTTTACCAACGCGCTCGCAATGAACACGTCACTGTTTTTGCTTCGTCTGGTGACACTGGCTCCACCAATTTCACGATCAATTTCAAGCTCTATCCATTCCCCGTAATTGGCTTCCCTGCATCCTCACCGCTGGTCACAGCCGTTGGCGGTACCAGCCTCTTTGCTAGTACCAGCGGTAAGTACCAGGACGAGATCGTGTGGAACAACAATATCGGTGCAACTGGAGGTGGTATCAGCAAGGTCTTCAAGGAGCCCAACTATCAGCAGGCCAATCTCTCTGGCTCAGATCAAAACCTGCTGAACGGGCACCGGGGTATGCCCGACATTGCCTACAATGCTGATCCAAATACGGGCATTTTGGTCTACATCAGTTTCCTATCTCCGGCTGGTTTTTACCTCATTGGAGGCACGAGTGAAGGTTCACCGCAGTGGGCCGGTATCATCGCCGATGCTAATCAACTGGCCGGTCATGCGCTAGGATTCCTGAATCCTGCCCTCTATGCTATAGGTAATAGCGGTGATTACCGGGAGAGCTTCCATGACATCACCTTTGGCAGCAATGCGTTCGCCGGTGTACGTGGCTTCAAAGCCACACCTGGTTGGGATCTCGCTACTGGTTGGGGGTCGCCCAAGGTAGCGACGCTAGTCACTGAGCTAATTGAGCGAATACAAGGGTGACAAATCTATCCATTCTTTGAGATAGAACCTGCAAGGAAACGAAGACTTAGATAGTGAGTACCTGGTTTTGATGCCAGCTACTCACAATTTTTATAAAAATCTTGGTAACTATTCAGGTCTCTTGTCTCTTGCGCCACCTCCGGCGAGAGGATGGGGGAGGAAGGTGGGGACACCGCCTTTGGCGTCAACTTCAGGGCGAGCAGGGCACCAATCCGAGGACGGGGGCATGCCCCGTCCCATCAGCGTCAAGTTAAGGCCAACAGCCAGGATGGGGGCCAGCCCCATCCCTACTATACACGAGCCTGACAAGAGGGTTCTTCATACTCTAGTAGGGGCGATCCCTTGCGTTCGCCCTCGCAAGGGTGGCCCGCCATGAGCGTTAAGTTGATGCCAAAGGGGGACAACCCGCACTCCGCCAAGGGGCCTTGCAGGCCCCTTGGAACACCCTTCTGAATAGGTACAAAAAATCTTGTATTCCTGACTGTTGAAAAAGGTGGTAGAAGACGGGCATGTGGTAATATGAGAGCAAGGTGAAAACTCAACTGGTGAATGTGGCATGCTTCCGTGTGTTGCGAACTAGATCTGAATGAGATTGTACAGAAGCGCAAGGAGCACCTTTGAACCTTCCATCTACATCGACACAGGCAACCGTGAACTCTGACTTGCATAGGACAACTGGCACTCGCTTGTATGGTCCCTGGCTTCCTCTTGCTCGCCTAGCGTGGATAGCCTTGAGCGTACCTGCCTTGATTCTCTTCATTGCTAGCTTGCCGGTATACTTTGTGAGCAATCGGGCATCGTACGCGCTCGACTACGCTATATTCCTCCTCGTCCTGGGTATCCTGGTCGCACTGGTACACTTCATTGTCGCTCTCCTGATCTTCTGGCACAAGTCCAACGATTGGATGGCCTTGCTGGTCTCGTTTATGCTGCTGTTGCTAGGCGTCGATACCACTATCTCTCCATTGGATGCGAACCCTTCGATCTGGCAGCTACCCGCGAAGGTCTTAGTCCTGCTGGCCTTTGTCTCGCTGTTTCTAGCCTTCTGTCTCTTTCCGACTGGGCGATTTGTGCCGCGCTGGATACCCTGGCTAGGGATGCTGTTTCTTGGATGGGAAGTGCTTGGAATCCTGACCAACTTGTTCGTGAGCGACAATCTCCTGTACTATCTTGTGTGGTACGGCTTTCTGGGTGGCTTCGTCGTCGCCCAACTCTATCGCTACCGGTCCGTCTCCAGTCGAACGGAGCGCCAGCAGACCAAGTGGATCGTGTTCGGCGTGACTGTGACCTACCTGATCGAGTTGGGGATTGTCTTATGTTATAGCCTCTTTCCCTCATTCTTCTCATCTGCTTCACCCGGTGACCTGGTACTTACACCGCTTGGGAACGCTGCACCTATCCTCATTCCGCTCTCCTTTGGCTTTGCTATTCTGCGCTATCAATTGTGGGAGATCGACTACATCATCAACCGCACATTGGTCTATAGCACATTGACTGCTATTCTTGCCCTGGTCTACGTTGGCCTCATCTTTGCCTTGCAATCCCTGCTCCGGGGGATGTTCAACCAGAATACTGATGTCGCCATCGTGGCCTCTACGCTTACCATTGCCGCCTTGTTTCAGCCACTGAGACGACGCATTCAACGGGCCATTGATCGTCGCTTCTATCGCCGCAAGTATGATGCCGCTCGCACACTGGCGGCTTTTAGTGAAACCTTGCGAGGAGAACTCGACCTGAACCAGTTAAGCGAGCAGTTGATGACGGTAGTACAAGAAACGATGCAACCCAGCCATGTTTCGCTCTGGTTACACCATCCTGAAACATCCAGGGGACGGAACACTCGGCTGCTCCCAAGAATCGATGAGGAAGAGTAAGCGTTTGGACATGGGAACCCCCCTTTGCGTGAGGTCACACTCACACCTGCCTTGAGCAGGTGAGTGATGGGAAGATGATACCAGAGGACGTTCCTGTCTTCAAGACGTGGGTCGCGATCGTTCCTCCACTAGCCATAATGGGGGACCGGTAATGATTTTGTTAAAAATCATCCGGGTATGTGGTGGGTTTCCCATGGGCCGATAATGATTTTTAACAAAATAATATGGATAGCGATCAATGCATCGAGGGCCGATAAATCGGCGCTGGGCGCGATCAATCGGCCCCTACAGACGCCTGGATTATTTTTTCAGCTGAAATCTCTTTTTTGGGTGATAGACAGCAGGCTAGCGAAGGGCTTGAAACGCTTTTTCTTTCGTCATCGTATAGGGTGTAACGATAAAATGCTTTGCAGGAAGTTCTAAACGCTGAGATATTGCGGTGTGAGAACCTCTTGAAGAAGCATGCGTGCAAGGAGAGAGAACGGAGTATGCTGATGCTTCTGCAATTTATGTCGTGGAGTTGCTGAAGCATTGTAATGTAAGGAGTGCCGACGATGAAACTTAACGTGATGAAAAAGCAGACGGTACCTACTGCTCTCAAGGAGGTAGCTGTCTTCAAAAGACGGAAAGAATCAAGCACGATGAGAGATCTAGGGCTACTCATTTTACGCCTGGCGCTGGGAGGATTGCTGACTGGCCATGGATCGCAAAAGCTCTTCGGCTGGTTCAGCGGGCCTGGTTTGAAGGGGACGACGGGTTGGCTGGAATCGCTAGGTCTGAAACCTGGGACTCCCTGGGCGACGGCTGCATCCGCATCTGAGTTCGGCGGTGGAGTGCTCACCACCCTGGGCTTGCTCCACCCGCTTGGCCCCCTTAGCACGATGGGGGCGATGATCATGGCGACCGTCAAGGCGCACTGGGGCAAACCGATCTGGGCAACTAAGGGCGGAGCCGAGTTGCCTGTCACCAATATGGCGACCGCCCTCGCTCTCACACTCACCGGTCCCGGGCGTTTCTCGCTCGATCAGGTGTTCGGCATCCGGCTGCCTCGTGTGCTGGTGATCGCTGTAGCACTCGTCGAGGCCGTGATGGTGGCGATCGGGATCATGAGTCGCCCAACGCCTCCTGCCGCACCTCCTGTCGAACAGCAAGAGCAAGCAACGACGTCCGCCGGAGCAGGCCGGGGTCCTAGTGGTAAATGACCCGACATGTGAGCGGTTTTTGCCCTGAAACATAAGCACTCTTCCCCAATCATGAGCACCGAAAGGAAAGTACCTGAGCAAATCGCTCCACATCTGGGGTATCGGCATGGAATGTTGTAAATAAATCGCTCCGAAAAGATGAGGCATCCCCAGAGGACCGCATGCGATCCTTTATCCTGGCGCCTGGCGCCAGCACGGAGGCGTTTGCGCGTCCTGATATCCACGCTCGCTTCCATCACTCTCCAGATGAGAAGGCTGGCCAGCAGGACACTCAGCAGCACAGGCTGGTGAGCGAAAAGCGGCTGCATGCTCTACGACCTTTCCGTTTGTGTCGATTTCCCCGTGCGCAGCATCACACGGGAGTCATTCAGCGAGAAGAGCACCTTTTTTTGTCGGATGGACAGGCCATGGGGAGAGAGCACTCTTCCCTGCGCTGAGTGGACCCCTACCGGAGGCGTCTCCTCCGCACCTGGCAGATGACCACCCTTGCCTCGCCTCAATCGTAATGCTTGACCTGTGCCCAGAGCACCGCGAAGGGTGCCTTTGGCTGCCGTAAGATCAGGATAGGAGCATGATTCTCGAAATCCACACAATCATCGCAGGAAGTCCTGGCGGCCAGCGTCACCGAGCTGAACCCCCGTGCAGCGTCTTGGGGAGCAATATTGATCGTGATCACGACCTGGCCGGTACACCCCCTTGGTCCCCAGATATAGAAGGTGTTGTGCCCGCTGATCGGTACCGGCAGATGATAGCGGCCGCCGAATTGCACGAGTGCACCGGCCTCGCCATAATTGGAGGTAAAGATGCAGGCAACCCGCTGCTCATTCGTGGGCAGGCTGTGATACACCTGAGCAATCAACGCGACCTGTTCCTCCCAGCCAAAGCGATCTGCCAGGGCTTGCGGCAAGCCGTAGGCATCGCCTGCCTCCTGCTGCGACCCGGCGTTGCCGCTCGGGTGATACACACGTGCATACACGGCGGGGGGCAACACCGGCATCACCGCCGGCCCCAGCAGCACGCCACTCAGGGCCAGCAGCAAGGGATAGGCCGCGACCCATCTCGGCCAGCGCACCCGCCATTCACCGAGCAGCATCGCCCCACCAGCATACAACGGCGGGTAGGCCGGTGCCAGAAAATAGGACTTCCCCTGAATCGCGATGAAGAGCACGAAGAGGATGAGATACGCCCACCCGAAGACCCGATAGCGCGCACCGCGTGCGGAGAAGAAGTACCACAGTCCTGCCCCCCACAAGAGCACCGAGAGGGGATTCATGGCCAAGATCTGATTAATCAGGAAATCGATCGGCGACCCGCCAGCGCTATGATTGGCAGAATAGCTTGCCCAATACTGGATTGACGCCCAGCCATTGGCGGCATTCCAGAGCAAGAATGGCACGACGAGAGCGAAGGCGATCAGACCACCAAACAGCGTCCAGCGGGTGAACAGCAGGCGACGTTGTGGTGTCAGCAGCAACCCCACCACCAGGGCAAATCCCCAGAAAAGGATGGTCTCCTTCGTCAACAATCCTAAACCTGCTACAAGGCCGAACAGCGGCCAGCGCTGGGGTCGTTCATCCCGCAGGAGGATAATGAGGATAGTGGCGGCTAATGCCCACCAGAATGCATCGAAGACATCATAGCTGTAGATTGAGCCGGTTCCAAGCAGGACGAGGGCCGTCGCCGATCCCAGGGCAGCGAGTCCCTGGACCCACCCCGTGCCGCCGAGGAGCCGGGCCATCAGTCCGGTCAGGATGATCGTCCCGGCACAGACCAGGGCCGAGATCAAATGGATGGTCCATAAGGCATTGCCGGTGAGCAAGCGGGGAATCAGCGTGATCCAGGGAACCAGCGGCGGGACATCCACATAGCCAAAGGCGGGATGGTGGCTCATGGCCAGCACATAGAGTTCATCGCGGAAATACCCGTAATTGTCGCCGATCAGGACATGGGCCAGGAACGAGATGCCAGCGATGATCAGCACGGCGGGAGCGAGGTCGGCGCGGCGAAGGAGGGTGGTGATGCCGGCGCGCAGTGATGAAGCAGCGGGCATGGCAACCACTTTTGACGATTTGGAAACGCCGCTCAGCAGGAGTCCCATGAGAACAGGTCCTTTCGCGAAACAACCATCAAGCGACTGCTCGACGCAGGAGCAGATAAGCGGCCAGCAGGGAGAACGCCTTCAAGGGAAGCAACCACAGGGACAGTTCAAACGCCGTAAAACAGAACGGCTGCCGGACATGAGAAGCCGTGCCTGTCTTGAGGCTGGGAATCCACCCTGAAATGGAGCGGCCCGCCATGTTGAACAGATCAATGCCTTCCACAGCCGGTGCGACCATTGGTATCCCTCCTGTACGAGCGGCAAATGAAGTGTTCCAACGGTCAGTCCGTCTGAGACGCGCGGACCCCATTTCCAACGCTCAGGAACAGTATACCAGATGGGGAGCGGCTTTCCCAGGAAACTTTGTACCAGTGCTCATGATTGGCGTCAAGTGCTCATATTTCAGGGCAAAAGCTGTTCAGAGTTTTCGGGTCATTTACCACCTGGAACGGCCTGATCGCACAGAATTTGCAGTAGTGATCAGTACGATGTAGCCCTCCATTTTGTGGAGAATGGGACATGGAACGAAGCAGGTCCCTGAGTTGATGCAAGCACCTCTTGCGGGTGCTCGATAGGCATCCATGTAACGGAAAGCTCATCAACATCCGTGGACTTTGTTGGCGAATGCGAAAAAGAATCGCTTGCGCCTTGATCAGTGCGACTGTTGCCAGGGCGGGGACAAGCCCTGCCCAATAGGCGTCAAGTTAACATTGGTTGCGGTGACCCCGCCCCACCCCGAGGGCACCCGCAAGGGGATGCCCCTACTATACACGGCCTGGGAAGCCGATTCACTCGTATATAGTAGGGTATCCCCTTGCGGTCGCTCTGCCGCATGGCACTTTGTGTCTCATTCGCCAGCAAAGTCTCAAGGCCCACCCAGTCACTCCTCATCGCACACGCGCCTACAGAGATGGATGGGCTTTTCGGTAGATGGATGCCTATTGAGCACCTGCACTTAACACCTCGAGTGAACCTTGACGGCCAATTCGTTTCATTATGTGGGTCCAATCATCCCTGATAGCAAGCAAACTCTACTATAGTTAGAATCATTAAGAAACCGTAACCAGCTTCATGTATTCATAATCAATTCGTAACTTTACCTCAACCTGCCAGCCTTTATGCCCGCCTTACAATCAGCCAGGTAAGATACTGCAACTCAGGTATCAAGTCAACCAACTACTGAAAGGACGGCACTACCTATGGCAGTTATTTCTCGCCATCCCTGGCGAATTGGCTTTGCTACGGCTTTCATACTCATAGCTCTGATCCTTTCCCTCGTGGCAACTGTCGCATCCCGGGTCACCTCCCATGCGGCGGAGACCTTGACCCAAATTAGCAGCGACCCCTACACCAACCCTACCAGTAATCACAAGACGGAAGTCGAACCTGACACCTTTGCCTTCGGCAACACCATCGTTGCAACCTTCCAGGTTGGTCGCTTCTTCGATGGTGGCGCTTCCAACATCGGGTTTTCAACCTCCACCAATGGTGGGGAGACCTTTATCCGTGGCTTCCTGCCCGGTACCACCGTTAATGCCACCCCACCGGGCAAGTATCACCGTGTCAGTGACCCCTCGGTTGCTTTTGACGCCAAGCACAACGTCTGGATTATCTCCTATCTCGCCTTTTTTAGTCCGACCGCAGTGCGTACCGATGTGCTCGCGAGCCGCTCAACTGATGGAGGACGCACCTGGGGGCTTCCCGTTCCAGTGAATATATCGGGACATAGTAACGACAAAAACTGGACTGTCTGCGATGATACAGCGAGCAGCCCTTTCTTCGGGAACTGTTATACCGAGTTCGACAACTTCTCCACCAACAACCTGGTGCAGATGAGCACTTCCACCAATGGAGGTAAGACCTGGGGTCCTTCACTGACGACCCCCGACCATGCTTGCGTCATCGGTGGACAACCCCTTGTCCAACCCAATGGCACGGTCATCGTCCCCACCGACGATTGTTTTGAAACATCCCTCCTATCTTTCCGATCCACCAATGGGGGCAAGAGTTGGAGTAGAGTTGTTCTTGCTGCACAGATCCTTGCCGCCCCAGAGCCAGGTGCGCTTCGATCTGGCCCCTTGCCTACTGCTGAGATTGACCGGTCGGGGAAAGTCTACGTCGTCTGGAATGATTGTCGCTTTGAAGTCGGCTGCAATTACTTTGGTGTTGCCAACGACCTGGTGATGACGACGTCCCTGGATGGCATCCACTGGTCGTTGGTCAAGCGCATCCCGATTGACCCGGTTGGCAGCGGTGTCGATCACTTCATCCCTGGCCTGGCCGTGGACAGGACAACGGCTGATGGGTCTGCTCATCTTGGACTGGCCTACTACTTCTATCCGAATGTCAACTGCACCATCGCCACCTGCAAGCTCGATGTCGGTTTCATCTCCTCCACCAATGGGGGAGCCAGTTGGAGTCATGCTGAGCAACTGGCAGGACCAATGAAGACTCCCTGGCTGCCACTGACAACGCAAGGGTTCATGGTAGGGGATTACATCTCGACCTCCATTGTGCCTGGTGATGATGATGCCAACCCGGTCTTTGCAGTAGCCAGACCACCAGATACCCCGCCTTCTTGCTCCAATCTCTCGACAGGGGCTCCAGGGCAGGATTGTCACCAGGCCATGTTCACGACGCCTGAAGATCTACTGCTGATCACGGGAGGCACCAACGCAGCCACTAGTGGGCCTACTCACATGCCCGCTAAGCCACCGGCACATATCAGGCACACCGACAAGTAACCAAAGCCGTGTACCGCAAACAGTGCATTTAATCAATATTAGTGCAGGCCGTTGTTTCCAATAAGGAGCAACGGCCTACATTTGCATTGCTGTTCCAAACTCTGTTCAGCCATTGCGTAGACACAGGTTGGGCGCCTGCTTGGGGTGCACCTACATTTAACACGTCCAGGGTCTCTGTGAATTATTGTTGCGGGAGGGTAGGTTCCAGATCCGAGCGGTGCCGCATAAAGGCAATCACGGCAGCCACTACCAATCCCACCACCATCACCCCAAAACTCACCCCATAGTAGATCAGCCAGTTCGATGCCGTAAAGTATTGATCCAGGCCCGGAATGTAGCTCACCACCACTGTAAAGCTGAAATACCACACCATTACGACAGCCAGGCCTTTAGCGCTGACCCCTTCCTCACGTGTCCATACCGGCACTGCCAGTATCGCTATCCAAGGGAGAAGTGCTGTCATATACCATGGGAAAACATGTGCGTAAACCATCAGCACCACTGCAATCAGGAGCAAGAGAGCCGCTTCCACGCTCATGCGCTTCTGCAGGCGTTGGATGCATACCACCAGTATAGTGATGCTCGCCACTGCCATCTCTAGCAAACGTGTCACTGAAAATACTGACGTCGATGCGAGCCTGATTCCAAACTTGCTTGCTATATAGATGGGTGCCATATCTACTACGCCAGGATGTAAGTCTTGTTGACCGGAGAAGGAGAGGAGGACCGAGCGAATATCTCCCTGCCCCAGCAGAATAAAAGGCAGGTACCCCAGTGCAATAGTGATAACGCAGGCAAGGACTAGACCCCAATCACGCCGGCGTACCACTACCACCAGCAGTAGTATGGGATAGAGCCTGGCTAGCGTTGCCAGCCCGATACATACCCCCGCCAGTAGCCGTAAACGCTGCCTGGAACTCATTGCAGATAGAACCGCCAGTACCATAAAGGTCACGGCAATTACATCGCTATGTCCCTGGATGGCAAACTCAACAATAGGCAATGGGCACCACGCATAAATAACCACACGGCGCGGATCAAGTCCCTTACGTGCCAGGAACACGGCCAGTGCTCCGCAAGTCACCAGGTCAAACAGCACAAAGAGTCCCTTGAGTGCCACCAGGTTTGTCGGATTGAGCAGATAACCTAGTATGAAGACCATCTGTGCTCCTGGCGGGTATTTCGTGGGAAACTCGCCATAAGGGCAGTTAGCGAACACAATATCACGCAGCGGAACCAGGACCTTATCAAGGGGCGCGTACATATATGGGCTATAGCCATGCAGCGTGACCCGCGCATCCCACAGGTAGCGCCAGGCATCCCGCGACAACCCCAGTGGCAGGTTGATCAGCATGAAGCGAAAGACCAGAGCTCCACCGAAGATCAATCCCAGTTCAACCCAGAGCCAGCGTCCTGTTAATGGCCTGGTCATCATTACCCAGAAAGAGACCACAAAATATAAGAAAAAGCATACTCCCCAGATCGCCATAAACGTTGTGAACTGCCCAATGGGAGCGCTCAGCGGCATTGCAATCACTACCATCACCCCATAGAGCGCCAAAAAAGCGAGCAAAAACCCGCACAGCATCATAATCCGCCGCCTGTGCGAAGGCTTCACTAGAATTTCTGTATCGCTCACCAGAAATGAGTTATGAGATATCTGGGTAGACACAATGTTAATCCTTCATTAGTAACCCTGGAGTGCAACAAGTACTTCCCAACATGAAGTCCCCCCCAGTGCCAACAGGCAGTATGTCAAAAGAGTGCAGTGATGTCAATACAAAATTACTAATATCCCCGGGAGCTGTCTGCAATAATTCACAGCCTCTGAACACCTCGAGTGAACCTTGCCAGCCAATTCGTTTCATTATGTGGGACCAATCATCCCTGGTAGCAAGCTCTACTATAGTTAGAATCATTAAGAAACCTTTACCAAATTCATGTATTCATAATCAATTCTTAACTTTATCTCAACCTGCCAGCCTGTGTGCCCGCCTTACAATCAGCCAGGTAAGATACTGCAACTCAGGTATCAAGTCAACCAACTATTGAAAGGACGGCACTACCTATGGCAGTTATTTCTCGTTATCGCTGGCGCATAACCTTGGCCACTATTTTCATACTCGTGGCTCTGATCCTTTCCCTCGTGTCAGCTATCGCATCCCGGGTCACCTCCCATGCGGCGGAGACCTTGACCCAAATTAGCAGCGACCCCTACACCAACCTTACCAGTAATCACAAAACGGAAGTCGAACCTGACACCTTTGCCTTTGGCAACACCATCGTGTCAACCTTCCAGGTTGGTCGTTTCTTCGATGGTGGCGCTTCCAACATCGGGTTTTCAACCTCCACCAATGGCGGTGAGACCTTTACCCGTGGCTTCCTGCCATCTAGCACAGTCTTCGCAACACCGCCAGGCATCTATCCGCGTGCTAGCGACCCCTCGGTTGCTTTTGACCCAAAGCACAACGTCTGGATTATCTCCTGGCTTGGGATTAAGAACCCAGCAACTGGACCTGTCGATGTGCTTGTCAGTCGTTCGACCAATGGAGGACTGACGTGGAGCTCACCAGTTGTGGTGAATGCCAGTGGTGATTTTAACGACAAAAACTGGACTGTCTGCGATGATACAGCGAGTAGCCCTTTCTTCGGCAATTGCTATACCGAGTTCGACGACTTTACCAAGCTCAACCTTGTCCAGATGAGCACCTCCACAGACGGTGGATTGACGTGGGGCGCAGCAAAGACCACTCCCGACCATGCCTGCGTCATCGGAGGGCAACCTCTCGTGCAGCCCAATGGTACAGTCATCGTCCCCATCGACGATTGTCTCGAGACTGCGATCCTGTCTTTCAGGTCCACTGATGGTGGCAAGACCTGGAGCAAGCCGGTCCTTGCTGCACAATTACTCAATGACGGTCATCCCGGCGCTATTCGTTCTCCTGACCTTCCTTCCGCTGAAATTGACAAGTCAGGCAGAGTGTACGTCGTCTGGACAGACTGCCGGTTTGAAGCATTCTGTAATGCGGGGAACAATGATCTCCTGCTAATCACCTCCGCCGATGGCATCCACTGGACACTACCGAAGCGCATCCCGGCCAACCCGGTTGGCAGTGGCGTCGACGATCTCATTCCTGGGCTTGCCGTCGACAGGAGTACCTCTGGCGGCTCTGCCCATCTTGGGCTAGTCTACTACTACTTCCCTACCATCAATTGTACTCCCAGCACATGTAAGCTCAATGTTGGCTTCGTCTCCTCCACCAATGGTGGGGCCACCTGGAGCTCAGCAGAGAAACTGGCTGGACCTATGAAGACCCCCTGGATGCCGCTCACAACTCAAGGTTTCATGGTAGCTGATTACCTCTCGACCTCCATCGTGCCGGGTGATGATGACGCTACGCCTGTGTTTATGGTAGCCAGACCACCAGACACCCCGCCTTCTTGCTCCGACCTTTCGACAGGGGCTCCAGGCCAGGATTGTCACCAGGCCGCGTTCACGACGCCTGAAGATCTACTACACATAGTGGGAGGCACCAACGCAGCCACTGGTGGAGCTGTTCATGCAGTCCCTAAGTCAACACTACACACCAGGCAAACCGCCTATTAATCGTAGTGGCGTACCGGACAAAGTCCATTCGCTCAATATTAGCGCAGGCCGTTGTTTCTAGTAAGGAGCAACGGCCTATATTTGTATTCCTGTTACAAATCATGTACAGGCATCACGCATAGACACAGGTGATACTATAGATATAGGGCCACATGGAAGGGAGAGTAATTCAAGAGTAATGAGCTTGTATGAGAGCAAACGAACACAATCTAGATACCCAAACCCTACATCTCTTACAACAAACAACCCAATACTTTAGCGAACACGCACACAACCAACGGCAGACCTACCTTGTAGGAGGCTCCCTGCGCAACATCCTGCTCGGCGAACAATCACTCGATTGGGACATCGTCATCACCGGAGACGCTCACAAAATAGCCCACCGCCTGGCCGATAAACTGGGTGGCCACTATGTTCAAATGCACGAGAAAGCAAGCCGGGTAGTCGTGGTTCTCGCGAATGCAGCTTCCTCTACTACTACTACTACTACTACTACTACTACTAAGAAGGAAATCTGTTTTGACATATCTCCCCTAAATGGAAAGACAATCGAGGACGACCTGCGCCAACGCGATTTCACAATCAATGCAATCGCGGCTCCGCTGGATGAGGTCGTGAGGTATAATACAGAAAGCAGCTACACATTACATTTAATCGACCCCCTCAATGGCCTGGCCGACTTAAATGCACGTCGCCTTAAAGCAGTCAACGAATACATCTTCCAGCGCGATCCCTTGCGCATGTTGCGAGCCGTTCGCCTGGGGATGCGCTACAAGCTGCACATGGATCCCTGGACCGAGGACCTGATAGTGCAAGATGCACGGATGCTTCCCCAGGTAGCCCAGGAACGTGTGCATGATGAATTGTACGCAATTCTTGGGCCAGGTGGAGCCGCAGAACGATTGCATTTTCTCGACAAACTTGGCTTGTTCACGGTCATCTTTCCAGAGTTTGCGACGGCAAGGGGCTTGCACCAGCCAAGCCCGCATCATTGGGATGTGCTGGAGCATTCGATTGAAACTGTTGGTGCGCTTGAACGGGTGGCCAGGATGATGCAGCATAACGGAGAGCATAATACCGAACTGGAAAGCGACCTGGCTGAGATACGAGTATTGCTGTGTGAGGCAGAGGCACAGGGTTTTTTTTCATTTGAGGAACTGACTATGCCGCGTATGAAGATGGCAGCGTTGCTGCATGATATCGGCAAGACCGTGACGTTCTCAAGCGATGAAGAAGGTGGCATTCATTACTATAATCATCCCCTGGCAGGTGTGCCGCTTGTTGAGCAGATGATGAAGCGCTTGTGCGCGAGTGCGCCGGATCGGCGACTGGCGCAATTGGTGTCAGCCCATCATATGCGCCCTGGTCAACTAGGGCAGGATGGACCGGTCACGCCACGAGCGATCCGGCGCTATTTTGTCGACCTGGGTCCAACGGGAATATACGTAGCGCTGATCTCGCTGGCTGACCACCTGGCCACTTTAGGCCCGCAGCCCACCAACGATTCCTGGCAGCGCCACCTGGGAGTAGTGCGTTTGTTGCTCACAAGCTACATCCGCGAACGCGAGAGCATCTTGCCACCACGCTTAATCAGCCCGGAGGAATTGATGCGGCGATTGAAACTGGACCCAGGGCCAATCGTTGGACAATTGCTGGATTTGATAGCAGAGGCGCAGGCAGAGGGTACGATTCATTCGAAAGAGGAGGCGGTTTGGTTTGCGGAGGAATACGAGGAACAACTGGTTGACAAAACCGATCAATAAGCGTATGCTCTTACCGCTTGCCGAGAAGTATACAGCAAGCATTCATGAGGAAAGGTGAATGAGTATACCCTGAAGGAGGAACAGCCATGGCAAATTTTGTACTTCTCTATAGCGGTGGCAGCATGCCCGCGAGTGCAGCCGAACAAGCCGCCATCCTGCAGGCGTGGGAGGCTTGGTTCGGTGGACTCGGCAGTGCTCTAGTTGACGGGGGCAATCCGTTTACACCGAGGGCAACAAGCATCGCAAGCGACGGAACGGTCAAGGACGGCCCCGTGGGTACGATGGCCACTGGGTACTCCATTATCAAGGCTGATTCGCTGAACGCGGCAGTCGAGTTGGCCAAGGGTTGTCCAGTGTTGCAGGGTGGTGGTCAGATTACGGTGTACGAAACCTTCCAGGTGATGTAGCTAGAGCCGCATCATTGCTCTCTCCTTCTTCTTCTGAGCACGACAAGAATCGCTCTTGGTACGCTAAATCCCACGAGATGAGGAGAACAGGGGAGATGGGCCTGTCATGCGGTTTGAAGAAGCCTTACTCTCGTTCATCGGAATGGGTTGGGCGAATCCCTCAGAGCGGCAAACCTGCACTGCTCGCTTCAGTTCTCCCTGGTAATCATCATTGCCTGGTCCTGAGAACATGTCTGCCCACTGATGCGTATGCGCTTGCAAAACGGTCGTGCGGGTTCGGACCACTTCGCCCCGCTTGGGTCCGAGATACCCAGGAGCACAGACCTTACTCAATCGTCGCTGCGCGGGAGGACGCGCATCCGTCTGGGGCAAAGCTCGTTGGCGGGATGGACTCTTGCAGGGCATCCCGCAGGTTTCAAGGCGATCTCGCCTGGCTTGAGACAGCAATGTCATGGTGGGCGGTATCAACGAGTTGTTCAGATGTGGCGTCAAAGAGAAGCGTTGCTACTTCAGAAAGTAGTCACTGACTGCCCTGGCGACTTCTTGTGGGGCCTTTTTGTCGATCCCAAAGTGGTCAAGTCTTGGGAATTCCTTCGTTTCTGATTGCGGCAGGACCACTGCAAGTCGCTCCATTGCCGGGTGTACCCATGGGAGATCGCTTTTCCCACCATACATGAGAAGGACGCCTGCAGCTATTTCCCAGTAGTTTTCAGAACTACTGTCAAGCCGAGCCACTTCCTGATGTTCGCGCAGATTTTGCTGGAGGAGCCCCAGCCTCAGCTTCCGCTCGTGGGAGCTGAGGAAAAGCGGAAGCAGCAGCTTCATGAGCCAGGGAGGCGTTTTGCGTGCGCGCTCAGGGCCGGCCCCAATTACGAACTCGACAAAGGCATCGACATCGTTTTTCTCGGTGAGCTTCTTCTCGTAGCCAGACATCCAGTCCATGGGGATGGACCCATCAATAGACACACCAGGTTCGTACACGGCTAATTTGGTGAGCGAGGGGTTGTTGCGGGCCACTTCCAGGGCCACGAGTCCACCGAAACTGTGGCCAACGAGAAAGGACGTGCCGGTCTGTTTCTGCAAGGCGAGCACATCTTCACGCTCTTTGACCATGCTGTAATCATCGCCCTGTGGACCGCTCTCGCCTCGCCCGCGGCGCTCGATGGTGTGAACCGTAAAATGCTCGGCCAAGGCGCGAGCGAAGGCGGCGTAGTCGGCGGCCATGGAGAGTGCACCGGGAATAACTATCACCGATGGACCACTGCCCATGGAGAGATAGCTGATCGTGGTCCCATCCTGGGAGAGCACGGTGGAGGTGGGGTCTATGACGGTGTTCATCTGGGTCTTGGTCATGATTGCTCCTGCTTCATGTTAACAATGAGGGTGTGATAGAGTTGTTCGGTGAGTTCACGGTAGTGGTGGGCATCAACCCCAGCGGCTTGCATCAACTGGTCAAAGCGCGAGTCCAGCAGGTGTCTACCGTTTGCTACTACCTCGCTTCCTTTGGGCATGATGGTCACGAGGCGTTTGCGTCCATGCTCTGGACTCTTTGTCGTGCTGAGATAGCCATCTTTGGCGAGTTCCAGCAGCATCGTGCTGACGGCGGGATCGCTATATCCCAGGGCAACCGCCAATGCATGTTGGGTGACCGTGCCGCACTCTTGCAAGACTGCCAGGAAGAGCACACGCTTGTAGGAGATGCCCATATGCGTCCGCAGCAGTTGATCGGCGGCACGGTCCAGCTCGAAGACGAGTTTATGCAAGAGATAGGCAGGAGAGTTGTCCAGCACAGTATGAACTCCTTAATATTAGCATCCTAATATTAAGATGTTAACACATAGCGAGTCAATTTGCAACTCTTGTTGGGTGAGCGTCATCTCAAGAATAAGCACCGATACATGCCGATGTGCTTTGACTGGCTGGGGAAGAGGGATTCGAACCATTGGAATGACCCGGCTTTGTGTCAATGGAATGGTGAATGCCACAGCCAAGCCCCGCGATGCTCCCTCAACCTAGTTGACAAGCAGAGTATCATGTCGTACGATTACCTGGTACCAGTGATGGGACACCTCTGCAAGGCTGGTAGATGTATTTCGCCAGGGTGTACCCTGGCTTAGGATGGCCTTGGAAAGAGGCCCGATAGAGAGCGAGAACCGCTACAGCCCATCTGGAGATTTTGGTGAAGGCAATTGCGATTTTTTATCAGGGCCGCAAACAGGATACCTCAGAAGTTGCTAACCAGCTCATACCAGCATTACAGCAGCAAGGATATGATGTACGAGGCATTGATAGCCGGTATGAGGGAGAAGAGAATCCAGATCCTTTAATTGCGGGATGTGATCTCGCGCTGGTCCTGGGGGGTGATGGCACAATTCTGCATGCCGCCCGCCTCTGTGCAAAGGCAGATCTACCGATAGTCGCGGTCAACTTTGGGCGGGTCGGTTTTCTAACTGAACTTGAGCCTGGCGAAGTGCTTACTGAACTGCCCCATTACCTGAAGAGAGAAGACTCGGTATGGATCGATGAACGCACAATGCTCCATGCCACACTTGACCAGGATGGGCATGGTGAAGAGTTTCTAGCTCTAAACGATGTTGTCATTGCCCGTGGTATGTGGCCACGCATGGTGCATATAAACACCTGGGTTGATGATAACTTTTACAATACAATGTATTCTGACGGTATCATCGTGTCGACTGCCACCGGCTCGACGGCCTACAATATGTCTGTGGGAGGGCCGCTTTTACATCCACAGGTACAGAGCATTGTGCTGTCACCGATTGCACCACATCTCGCGTCCGATCGCTCTTTGATTTTGCCGGGTGAGACCTGTATAAAACTGCAGATATTCACGGGCTCACAGAATGGCGTCTTTTCGGCCGATGGGCAGATGAACCGCGAGATCAGGAACGGCGCAATGGTTACTGTAGAGAAAAGCCAGTATGTTACCAAGTTTCTCAGGCGAAGATCGCCAACCTATTTTTACCAGAAAATCACTGCTAAGCTGAAAGGTGTTGAGTTGAGCGGAGGCCCGTTATAAGATGAACTCAATCGGGTGGGTATAGGCAATGAAGAGGATAGAATAGAATGTTCATGATTGATTGCGTCCAGTACGATCCCAATGAGCAACCATGTTACTTGAGTTAAACATTAAAGACTTTGCAATCATTGATAACCTGCACCTGCGCCTTCACCGCATGTTCAACGTTTTCACCGGCGAAACGGGCGCAGGCAAATCGATCATTATTGACGCCGTGAGCGCTCTATTAGGTGGCAAAATCGGCGTAGAGGTGGTGCGCTCCGGGTGCGAGCGCGCAATAGTCGAAGGGATCTTTTCCGTTGAGGCTTTGCCGCCCATCAGCGAGGACTGGCAGCCATTCGAGGCTACGTTGAATGCGAATGGGGATTCCAACGGTGCAGGCACGCTGTTTGATGGTCTGGCAAAGATTGAAGCGCAACAGGCCGCGACGAACCATGCTGATGCTGAAAGCGCTGACGCGGGCGTTGCGCTCGCCACACTACTGCATACATACGATATTACCCCTGAAGATGGGCACCTGATCCTCTCCCGCGATATCTTCGTTTCTGGACGTACAGTTGGACGTATCAATGGCCGCACTGTGACGCAACAGGTGCTACAACAGGTGGCAAGCTGGCTGGTGGATATTCACGGCCAGAGCGAGCATATGAGCCTGCTGCGTCCCGAACAGCATGTCAACTTCCTGGATCGCTATGCCGAGCTTCTGCCACTGCGAGAGCAACTGAGCACCAGGGTGACCGAGTGGCGCAATGCACGCAAGACCTTGCTCTCGTTGCAGCAGAATGAACGCGAACAGAACCGCCGCGCTGAATTCCTGCGCTACGAGATTGAGGAGATCGAGAAAGCAGAACTACAACCGGGCGAGGTGGAAGAACTGGAAGAGGAACGTATAGTACTGAACAACGCGGAACGCCTGCGCGAACTATGCGCGCTTATTTACGGGTCGATCAAAGGGGGAGAAGGTGGAGATGAATACAGGCCGGCACTCGACCAGTTGCGCCCGGCGCTCAAAGCCTTGAGTGAACTCACGCGCCTTGACAAGGCTATGGAGGAGCATGAGGCAAACCTGGCTGAGGCCATTTATCGCCTGGAGGACATTGCTGTCAGCATTAGTAGCTACGAGAGCGATATCGAAGATGACCCGCGACGCCTGGCCGAGATAGAAGAACGGCTGGATCTGATTTCGCGGTTGAAAAGGAAATACGGCGTTACCACCATCGAAAAGATACTGCAACGAGCCGCCGATGACCAGGCGGAACTCGAAACCATCATTCATCGCGATGAGCAGATCGCCTCTTTGCAACAGCAGGATGGCCAATTCCGGCAGGAGATTGGACAAATTGCCCAGGAACTTTCTGAACGAAGGTGCGAGGCAGCGGCACGACTGGCAACCGCCATGGAAGAACAGCTGGACGACCTGAATATGAAACGCGCCCGCTTCTCGATTGAAATCACGCAGGTTCCCGAGCCGCAAGGAGTACCGGCAAGTATCAATGGACAACCCGAAGAGTACTATTTCTGCGACGTGACGGGCATTGATCGCGTGCAGTTCTTGATTGCTCCAAACCCTGGCGAACCATTTAAGCCACTGACGAAGATAGCATCCGGTGGCGAAACATCGCGACTAATGCTTGCGCTAAAGACGATTCTCGCGACTGCCGATGCAACCCCCACCTTGATCTTTGACGAGATCGATGCCGGCGTCAGCGGAAGAAGTAGCCAGATCGTAGGTGAAAAGTTGTGGCAATTGACACGCAATCACCAGGTCATCTGTGTCACGCACTTACCGCAAATTGCAGCATTTGCGGATACCCATTACAATGTCAATAAGCAGATCTTTAACGAACGCACGATTACAATCGTTAACGAACTGCGACCCGAACAGCGTGTACGCGAAATCGCCCACATTATGGGCGGAAGCGTCACAGATTTCACAATGAAAAGCGCAGAAGAGATGCTGGCCCTCTCCTACATCTGGAAAGAGAATTTCCAAATGCGCTTTCGCCAGCCTGATAGATGACTTCCTGTACCGTCGGCAACGCTACCCGAATATCCCAGGTAGGTTCCGCGCTGGTGTATGCCTGTTTGTAGACTAAGACGGTAGCGCCCAGCATATACAGGAGAAACATCTCAGGGTACTTTGAGTTGCGGCTGGCCTGCTGCGCATTGAGCGAGGCCCGTTCTAAGATTTTGGCGTATTCCGCTTCAAGCCGCTTGAGGATTTGACGCAATGAAACACCGTCGGCATATTCCTGGCCCGCTTTGCGTAAGACGTTAGCCTGGTCCTCGTCGAGCACAAGATAGTCTCACTCGCCTTTTTCGTTGAATACCCATTTCCAGCCGTATAATGCCTTGTTACCACTGACCACTTTGCCGTCACGAGCCTTATTTATTTTGCCTGTCACAGTCCGGTCCATAATCTTTTCGCGCTCCATCGCGGCAACAAAAGCCAGGACCATACGCGCGAATTTGCCCATCGGCGTGTCGTCAATCACCTCTTTGACGCTGTACAAAGTAATATTGTAGTGTTCCATCTCTTCCATGAGAATGGCGACATGGGTTTGGGAACGGCTGAGGCGGTCAAGCGTGCGGATGACGATGCCTTGTATTTTTCCCTCGCGGTAGCGCTTGCGCATGAGTGACAGTTTCTTACGCTCGCGGTACTGGTAGCCGCTAAAGGTTTCGCGGTGCACCATGCCGATAATCAGGCGGTTAGCATGGCAGTATTCGCGCACGGCGGCTTCCTGCTCGTCCAAGCTGGTATTATCCTCTTGCGGGTCGGTCGAGACGCGGCAGTAAAGATCAACGATAATTGGATGGGTAGCAGTCTTCATTCCACAAGCGCCCGTCGCCGATTTACCAGTATATTCCCAATGACTACCCTGCCCGTAAGGATGACATAGTCGGCTGTGATCCCTTCAACCCAAGCGGTATTAGAGCAATTCCAGTAGCCGTTACAGTTGAACCCGAAAATTGCCGCAGTATACATCTCTAGCCACAGTAATGAAGACTCTATCGCTGTGCCAACACTTTTGTCAGAAACGAACGTTCTCCTACCCGCTTCAAATTCATTACCTATTTCCGTATTCGGGCCGTAAACCCTACAAGGGACACTCCCCACACGATAACTAAGCTGAGGAAAATGCTCAGCACATATGGGACAAGATGAAGATTGCTTCGATGACTACGTATGGCAACGACTAATGCCCTGAGAGTGGATGTAAATAAAGAAAGTAAGTAACAGTTGGTACAGCAAAAACGGAAGGCTGGCCAAGACAATCGTTAACAGCAGTGACACAATGCCACTTACGAGAAGCACTGCATTCATGCGCCGTACGAGTTGACGGCCAATCTGCTGACCGTACTCTTGTTCGGTAATTGTCTTGGCCATCGATTTCAAAAACCTGGTATGTAAGGCATGTACTGTCCGCCATTAAAGTGTAGCAGATAAGCGGTCATGTTCTGATTGCCGTTTTCTTGCTGTAGGTACATATGGTCCTTAAATGAATATGTCCAGACCCGTGAAACATAACGAGCGGATGGATTATGAATGTAATCGGGGGGACCATAATGATCGAACTGTCCCCACTCTGCCACCAGAGGTAAATTCGGATCACTCGGATCGTCGCCTACCACAAAGGAAAGATGGTCGATGTTGCCATCACCATGCCAGCTGTACGCTATTATGTCTCCTGGCTCGGCTTGTGGAAGGTCCTCATTGCTGGCAGGTACTTGATGGAGGGGTATCCAATGCACCGAATAATGTTGCTCAAGATACGCTTTCAGTAAAGGTGCAGCATTAGCGGTTTTGGTGCCGATGAATATGGTTGGAATTGGCTTGCCGCTTGGATACCAGCCATTATTACTCCATTCATCGGTTTGTGGTAGTCCTCCCGCCCATAGCGCCTCACTCACAAACTTGGTGCACTCCTCACCGTTTGTCTGGGGGTCCTCCGCATGAGCTTTAGCCCAATCGACAGCAGCCTTACGGTCATACGTGGAGTTTTGGGGAGGCGTATCGCCATTTCCTTGCATCGGATCTATGCTCTCATCCGCGCACTGGGTCTCTCCCGGTGCCAGCTGCCCCGCCTGGTCCGGAGAATCGACGTAGTGGTCATTGAGCCAAAAACCACCTTCATTCGGGCGGCTAAGATCAATGACGAAGTGCCAGGTGGTATTGTTGTACTGTCCGACCGGATCGCCGTCGGTAATGCCACATAACAGCTGTACCTGGTCCCCAGGATAGACACCGAAGCCATCAATCTGATTGGTGTCTGCGCTATGAGGCTCCCACCTGGCGTAGACGCCTCCAGCTGCCGTGTTGTTATCAACCGTGTATACCAAGTTTGAATCTGCATGTGCTGTACGCGCTTCCTGTAGTAAACCGAAACCGGCACCACTAAGCACAAGTATAAACAGAGCCAAACGCGCCACAGTCTTAATGCCTACGAGCGTCATAGTTGCTCACCTCTTTCGAGAAAGCGGCGACGAGAACATCACATTTGCCCTCGCCTAATGGAAAATCAGCACTACAACGGACGACCTATGTTAGTTCAACGGATACGTTGCATCACCTTCTAGGATACTAAAATGCTCGCTTCCGTAGGGGCCAGCGAGCGAGAAGAGACTGATGAGACTACTGCACTCTGTTTCAGAGTGTCTCACATCGTAGAAAGATTACACACAATGGTCATGAATAACTATCAATGGTAGCTGGCTTATTTACCACTTTACTTTCATAACAGCGAAACATCAACCGTCAAGAAATCTTCTATCGATAAATATAACACCCCAAGAACATATTTTCCTATGGATATTTTGTTCTAATTTCGATTGAGATTTTTGGGCATCATGCCATACGACCGAGCAACGCGTGCTAGAGTGACGAGGTCAATAGACGAGGGGTAGTTGCTTGCCGCCTTTTAATGCCTGTGTGACGAGGTAAGTGATCTCCTGGGCGCGTTCTCGCGCTGCCTGGGCTTCGCGCGGGTGCCAGCATGACTGCGCGGCGTGTCTGGCAAGTGCTCTGCACTCCTGGGCGTTTAATTGCTTCATGCGTTGTTGGCCGCCGCGTCTGCCTAGCTCGGCGGCGTGTATGTTCTTATGGGGTTCTGGTTGCATGTGCCTCCTTTCGGCAAGTGGCTATACTACCAGTGTATACCTACCGCTTAGCTGGTAAATGCCCCGAAACCTTGCCCGATTTTGCCCTCAAACGTCGATCTGGTTCACTTTTGGTGAAGCTCTTTGCTTTCCCGATATCCAGGTATTTAGCAGACGAGACGATCCTTGCGATAGCAATTACAGTGCATGGAGAACACGCTGACGGAGGAGGGGAAATT
>WNFX01001124.1_pt1 | contig 27346 bp, 30 predicted proteins | sample 5400111 | NCBI WGS metagenome assembly WNFX01 (sample SAMN13153363, study PRJNA577476) | soil metagenome | isolation source: 40 cm soil or saprolite under grassland replicate 1 | place: USA:California | collected 2016-06-15
CCCGCTCGAACTCGACTTTATATACGAGGCCGAGTCGATGACGAGACTCCGCGCAGCACTTGCACACCGTGCTGATGCGCTCGTTCCAGCGGTCATACCAGACCTGAGTACAGAACATCTGATTGTTATGGATTACATCCACGGTATCAAGATTACTGACCGCGAGGCTCTGGAGCAGGTTGGCATTTCCCTGCACGAGGTTGCACGCTTGCTCAACGATGTCTATGCCGAACAGATGCTGCATCTGGGCATCCTGCATGCGGACCCACATCCTGGCAATCTGTTCGTGCAACCAGGCCCACGCCTGGTGCTGCTCGATCATGGCCTGACCGTCCCCCTGGCTCCCTCGCTCGTCGACGCGCTGCGTAAGATGGTCCGGGCGCTGGCCGTCGGTGATTTCGATGCGCTCATCAGTGCACTCGGCGAAGCAGGACTCCAGTTTGATGAGCAGGTGGATCTCGCCACACTGCTGCAGCTGGTCGGCGTGCTGCTCGGCAATGACCAGGTCAGCGGGTCTGACGAGGGGGAGGGGGATGTTGATGCGGTCACGGCTGGTTTGCAGATCGGCAAGAGCGTTGGCAACATTCCCACCGATTTACTGCTAGTCGGACGTGCCCTTGGACTTATCGATGGCATTACGAAGCAGCTTGATCCAAGCATGGATACCATGGAGATTGTCGCTCACTATGCTGAGTAGGGCTCGCTGTGTGATCAATACGACGTTTCTTCAACACCGAGGAGGACGATCATGGCTGACAAAAAGATTACCGACGCTGCCATGACGCTGCTCACCTCGTTCCAGGAGGCGAACAGCGTCATGGCAGCACATCTGATGACTGCCCAGGAACAGCAACGAAAACTGGCGGAGGAGTTCTTTACGGAGGGTATGGAAGTGCTGCGAGCCAACCAGCAAGCGGTGGCAGACAGTGTGTCCACCCAGGAACGCAGCGTCACCTATACCCAGCGCTTCTTTACGGAGGGTATGGAGGTGCTGCGGGCAAACCAGCAGGCGGCACAGAGTCTGGTGACTGCGCAAGAACGTACCATGCAGTATGCTGAGCGCTTCTTTACCAGTGGAATTGAAGTGCTCAAGAGCCAGACGCAAAGCATGCGCGCCTTACTCGAAGACCTGGAGCAGCAAGTCAACAAACAGCGTGAAGCACTCCAGACGCTAGCGCTTTCGCCAGTAGACATCACGTTCGATGTCTTTAGCGCCCCGCTAGCTGCCTATCAAAGGGCTCTGGATGTGACTGAAGCTGTCTCGCGAGAGGGATTCAAACAGGTGGAGCATGCGACTGGACAGGTGAGCCAGGCCACCGAGCAATCAGACGAGCATCAGGGTCAGTAAGTCGGACGATTGAACGAAAGGAGAACATTATTGCAGAAAGTGTGTACAAAGTGATCGAACTGGTGGGAACCAGTAACGAGTCATGGGAGAAGGCGGCTGCTGTGGCCATTGAGCGGGCTTCACAGACCTTGCGGGACCTGCGTGTTGCCCACATCGTCGAGCAAGACGTCCATATCGAGCTTGGCAAACCGCTTACCTACCGCGTGAAGATGGAGATCTTGTTCAAGTATGAAGGTGGTGACTGAGTAGAACTTGCTGTGCTTGTCAGCGAAGACCTCGAGAAGGCAAAAGCCAGGTGAAACCGAGCCAATAAGGCGGTTTCTACCCGATGCTTTCAGGCATCTTGGTTCCGTTCATACCTAGTCACTGGCCGCTTTGCGGTCCAGAATGGATCATCTCTCTTTGGGAGGGGAAGTTGCAGTTTCCTCAGCCGCTCCTGACGCTCGCAGTGAGGCTCTCTATGCCTCGGCCAATCCTCTCACCCCGCTGATATTGAGCCGCTCTTAGGGCCGGTCTCGCAGCAGCGTGCGCAGGTGGTCGCCGCTCTCCAGATCCCAGATGTTGATAGCGCCGTCATCCCATAGCTGGCCAGGAGGAGACCATCCGGGTTGCGCTTGAGCGACTGGATCGTCCCCTGATGTGCCTTTCGCACCCGCACACACTCCCCGCGCTTCAAGGCACACCAGCGCAGCATGCCATCGCTACTGCCACTCAGCAGCTGCGTTCCGCCCGGACTCCATGCCAGTGCTTGCACGGCCGCGTTTGGCCCGCTCAACGTGTGCAGACGCTCCCCGCTACGCGCCTCCCAGACGAAAAGCTCTCCCCTGCCACCACCCCCACTGGCTAGCCGCGTGCCATCCGGACTCCAAGCCTTAAAGGAGCGCCAGATCACCTGTGCTGGCTACTTGGGTCGTCTGTTGGCAAAAGAGGGATCGCTTGCTGTTGCACGTGCGTTCGTTCTGATCTATGTACCTTACTGGCTCTGTGGTCTATCTGTTCCGGCATGATCAGAGAAAATAACGAACGAAAGGCCCATGGATGCTGAGTGAGTATGCAGAAGAGGAAGCAGTCAAACATCAAGAAAGTGCGTGTCTGAGAATGCAGAGACAAAATAGTAGCACAGTGAGGAGTTGACAATGCTGAAGAACAGACGTTCTATCAATACTAGAAAAATGCATAAATACTCAAACCGGAACCGACGGGCATCGAACCATCGGTCGCACCTGTCATTCGTCCCTCTTGAAGAGCTTTTCCCAGGCAGAAATGATCTACCTGTGTATAAACACCCGACCGTCGAACCCTCGTATGAGCAACGCTTGGAATTCACCCGCTTTTGTGGAGATCTAAAACAATCGGGCTCACCCATCAATTGTGCATAAGCAACCGGGCTGAGCTAGCCCGGTGAAGAGGGGGCACGGAAACTGAGGACGAATCAGTCAGACATCAATGAGGAGCATATATTGAGAGATTTGCATAAATAATCTCAGCGGAACCTACGGGTGTCGAGTGCTCTGTCACCAATTTTCTACCTCTTCCTTGCCCCTACTGGCACACTGTATCTCAAGGTACAAGCCCTGCTCGCTCACGACGAAGCACATGACGCCAGCCCTCCTCCGATGGTTAGCAAACGGCGACCAGGGCCAAAACACCCCACATATGGTATTCCCACTGAACTCTGGCCAATGATCATGCATCGTGTGGTGGAAGACAACGAACCACTCCGTGCGGTTGCCCACGAGTATGGAGTCTCACATGAAACGATCCGTCGCATCATACTTCATGTCCAGAAGCAGCGTGGACAGCAAGAAGCATAGCTGTGTAGTAACTGTCCTACGACGGAGGCACTGTGCGCTTCAGGTCTCATCGGCACACAACCAGCGTAGCACAGCAGGACGGTACATCAACGGATAGTACCTGGACAGATGACGGGAAAAGGCAACAATACTATAGCCACACTTAGAATGTGCAAGGGCTTCAAGGGCCGGTCGATATCGCATGAGGTCTCATGAGCAGTGAGTCTCGCAAGCCATTTCACAATGATTCATTGGGATACGTGCGGCTACCGTACGAAGAGGGTTGACCACATGGTCAGCATACCTTAAAAATCCGCCATATCTTGGTATGGTTCTCATTGTCTGACTCCTTCGTCTTCAAGAACCCCTTGAAAAGACTGTCTTGCAGCGAGTGGAGCGGGTAGGGACCCACGCGTATAGAGGAGTATCCCGTCACGAGCCAGATTATCAAGGAACATGGAGTCCCAGGTCTGCATTGTCCGGTCGGAGAGCAGCACAATGACTTCACGCGGGGCATCAAGGTGATGTGCGTATGCATCAATGATGGTGGCAAAGATGTCTTCCCGATAGGGCCTGACAAGACGATCGGTCGTGTCAAAGATGGCGAGCAGATCCACATCACTTGGGCAGGAGTCGTCAGGGGGTCGCTCTTCATGGCGGGCAATAGAGCCGAAGAGAATCACCGCAAGCAAGTTGTCAGCATGACGCTTGATGAGCAGGTTCACTGTTTCTTCGACCAGAGCAGCCGTCGCTTCGTCTAGCCAGGCTGGAATAGGTGCCATCTTCATGAAAATCTCCCTTCTAGGTCGTTGCCCACGTACGAATGCGCTCAAGGAGATCGAGTGCTTCCTGGACTTCGCTCTCGCCTGCCTGGTTGCCGTAAAATCCTGCCTGTCTCAGGTCCTCAAAATTCCGCCACCATTGAGCCAGGTGTTATTCCCCTAGACCCACAAGGTAGGCGGTTAAGCCCTGATGCTTGTCTCGGTGCTGCTGGTACTTTTGCACACATCCATAGCTGATCCAGTGATAGGCCGCTCCCCAGGCATTTTCAATGATGGCAACAGCGGTCATGGGATCAGGACGCGCGAGTGCAATAGCTCGTTCGAGGCTCTCAGCGTGGAGGCGATGGGCATCTGCTTTCATTACTTCTCCTTGCTTATCTTAGCTCCACGTGGGCGGACTATCTCCTTCTGGCACTTCCTCTGAAGTGTAGCATGACAGGCTAAAAAACGCGAGTCTCAGATTAGTACGGGCAAGATTATCTCCCCTCACCAGTGAGAATAAACTGATATGCTCCATCATAGCCTCTGTCATGAATTTTCGCAACCTGTGGGACTGTTCTTAACCGAATGAATAAAGTGGAGATCATCCCGAAGAGTAGCCTACTATCTCTTTCCCTGGTAGATCGAAATTGGAACAAGCTCAACGTATCTGTTCTGCTCTATAGCGAAAGAAGACGCTTGACTCATTCCTGCTGGATGCTTTATATAGCAGCTTTGTAGAGATCAGTAAGATACTAGGAAGAGTAAACAACTTACTACATAATGACATATTGACTGCTGTGTTAAGCTAGTGTTCGGTAGAGTATATTCCACGGGCATTCCATGTGGGAGTGGATATCACTTTTGAAGTCTCTTTTCCCTATTTGCAATTCCAGGCACATTTAGAAGAGTGGCTGAATGCGAGGATAGGTGTGAACACAGTTTTTACTGCTTCTATGAATCCGATTAATAACCCTCTGCAAGAGAATATTGCCTTTACTACACGCTTGGTACTTGACTAAACTCAAGACTCATCCTAGTAGTCTAACTATAGTAGAGGAGAGGAGGAGGCATGGCTTCATTTACAGATCTCATTGCCGAGCGTATACATTTCCGACGAGATGAATTCCTCTCGAGTATATCGAACAAACCAAGTGATGAGGCTGAGAGTCTTCTCGCTACAGCCGTTCAAGCTCATTGGCACCCGCTTGAGCCTGAGAATACCACGAATGGTGATCAAATCATCTCGCAGGCGGCAGCTATAGATGGTTCACGGGCAATACGAGCTTTAAATTGTGGTGCGGATTGGGTTATCGCACAAGCCTTACTGATTGGACCAGATGGGCTGCGTAAGTCGGCTGTTGATACCTGCCTGTTGCGTGGTGAAATCGAACGCCCAGCAGTTGACCGCTATGCTGCACTTTTTATGCGTTCGCTCGAATTAGATCTGGCTCTGAAGTTCGTCGAGAGCGGAGATGGTCATACAATCATCCTGGATGGATCGCTCTACGCCGATCTTCCCTACCTGCTCTGCAGGCTTGCTATAGAAGGCTATGAAGATTTACCATTGAGGGTACTGGAACAATATCTTGACCTTTTCGACCTCTGCCAGGAGCGTGAAGTCCTCCTACTCGGTATTTCAAAGAGCGCTCGCTCGGCAGTTTTAGGACACGCTCTGCTTGATGAAAATTGCACTCTTGTATCCTCGAGACCTCAGCAACCAATTGATACACCAGATTCTTTCCAAGCGGATGTCCTGGAAGAGATGGAGATACTCCACAGCGATTCGGTCAATGGGAAGAACCGACCCCATACTATGAGGCAGGGAATGAACGGAATTCCGACCGATGGTGAACTCATGCATCGTTGGACGAAAGGACCAGGTCTCACTGACCCGGTGCTCCTGGGATCTTCCTCATTTGGTCGTGCCGGAGCAATTGCAGATGAGAAATTGACAGAGCGGATTCAACAAGCTCTTCTGCAACCACACCAATCTCCTGATTTGCATCAACTACTAGTTCGGCTATCTCAAGCCCCAGCAATTGGCACCTTCTATGTACGCCTGGCTTCTGGTGATGATGCACTGCGTGTTGATGCGCTGGCAAGTACATTTGGTAGAAATGATCTACGCTTGCTAGGGTTTAGCCGGACATTGGTCCCTTATACAACAGCATTACCACTCGTCCAGAAGCTAGTAAGCAATTACGGCGGGTTGTCAGTGTATCATGCAGCTCTGTATGTGGTGGATAAAGAGGTTCGTCTCAATGCTGCAACGGTTGATCATATATATCTTTCGGTGCTTCGGCGCCAGCTTGAGCAACCCATTCAGTACGATCGATCAACCAGGCGTTTCGTCCATTAGGTATGTGCAATTGATTTCTTATTTTTTAGGGGAGGGGAAGGATTATGCAAAATATGCGTTCATCTATCTGTGGCCGTGAAGCAGGCTTTATCGTTGGCGAGACGAACCCACTGGAATTTACTTTCGTCAGCAGTAAGGAGTTGCTTCCTCCAAGGTTAGAATATCTGGTGGTTCCTGGTGTCGAAGAAAGGGGTGGCGGAGGAGTACCCACAAGTGAGTTTGCAAGTACACAGGTAGATGTCCTAGCGCAAGTGGTCGAAATTGGCATCGGCTCAGCCGTACTCTCTGAAAGTCTTACCTACGATGAGACTGTGGCGATTCTACGAGGCTCATATGCTCCTCAGCCGAAGATGTATGGACGAGCGCGAGTCATCGGGTATCTAGTAAATGGAGTTGTACGTACTCCTCGCAGTGCTGCTATCCCCGGAAGTACCGTTTATATTGCCTCTGATGAGCTTTTGCAACAGTTTTTTAGCATGGATGTAACTGCTGGGGTAGAAATTGGTACGCTGATTAACCGTTTGAATGTGCCTGTTTTGTTAGATCCCAATGGATTGCGCCGTCACCTTGCCATCATTGCACAAACAGGCGCTGGTAAATCCTACCTGGCAGGCACATTTTTCGAGAATCTTTTGCAGCTTGGGGGCACCATTCTGGTTTTTGATCCAAATTCTGATTACGTACAGATCCGAAAGAAGGTAGGCGAGGAAGAACGCCCCTATCACAGCGCAGAGAGAACAAACTTTGCTGATGATGTCCTGATCTACCGTATTCCGGAAATTCAGGGTAGACGTTTTGCGGACGAACTCATTGGTGATGTGCGCCCTTTTACCGTGCGCTTTGCTGATCTGAATCATGATGAGATTGCCGATCTCGCTGGCATCTCTGAAAGGGCCTCGAACCAGCGAAGGGCTATTGAATTGGCCTGTGAGCGTCTTCAACGCGAAGGTGTGGATTACCGACCAGATGAATTGATTGCTGCTTTGAAGGAGCTAGCGACTGGGGAAACGAATAACAAGGCACCTATAGAAGAGCGAAAACAAGATGATGCTCAGGAAGAATTGCAGGGAAGTGATGAGCGTCGTGCGGCGCGTAAGGCTGCTCAATATATTGAGGATTTACGCCGTTTCTCCATCTGGCATTATCAGGATATTCGTATGCAAGATTTGTTGCAGCCTCAACAACTTACCGTGCTTGATCTTGCTGGCGCCGATAAAGTGGTTGCAGCGTATGCTGCCGAGCGAATGCTTCGAGATATCTGGAAGCGCGCAATAACGGGGCAACTGCACCATCCAGTCTTTATTGTTCTGGAAGAAGCACATAACCTGATTCCGGCGAATGGGCAAACTCGTGCCAGCCGCATCATCAATACCATTGCCGCCGAGGGTCGTAAATTTCGCGTCTTTCTTACCCTGATTACACAGAGACCCAGCAAGATCAATCCTGATACGCTCTCACAATGTGGAAGCCAGATTGTTATGCAATTAACGAATCCTGATGACCAGCGAGCGGTGCAGAAAGCTTCTGAAGCGATCTCAGCAGAATTGTTGGACGATTTACCTGGCTTAAATAAAGGTGAAGCGATTGTGCTGGGACAGTTGACACGTATTCCCGTAATGGTGCGCATTACAGGACGCGAATCCGCTGAAGGTGGCAGTGATGTTGACATTGTTGATGCGCTGCAACGTGCCAAACGAGACGTCCAAGTTGCTCGTAAAGCTGAAAAACTTCGCAATCAGGTGACAATGCCACGTCAGCAAGAGCAGTGGTAAGCGTTGGAGAGTATTCAGAAAAACTGTACAGGGGAATCAGGAGGGAAGATAGTTGGATCAACGTAGCGCGTTCTCTGCCCTTACTCATAACGATAGCCATACTACCGGACCAGATGAAGGTGTTGTAAGAGTCATACTGACAGCAGACAATCATCTCTCGGCATATAGCCCGAAGCTTTCTCCGGCAAAATTAGCTGAACGAAGAAGGCGATTGGGGATGGCTTTCAAGCAAGTAGTAGATACCGCCATTGAGCGACGCGTGCACCTTTTCATCCAGGCAGGAGACCTCTTTGATAGCATCGACCCTCGCAATAGGGAGCGGGATTTTGTCGCAGAACAACTCATGCGGCTGCGCTCAGCAGGGGTTCATACTTTTGGTGTCAGTGGCAATCATGACACACCACGCCAGAGGACCGAGCAGGGAGGATTTGCTCCTCAGAGTATTTACCACCGATTAAAGGGTATGTACTATTTTGACTCGTCGGATGTGTTAACACCCGTGGAGATGAATATGGCAGGTCTACAATTAGCTCTCGCCGGATTGAGTTACCATCCTGGTGTCGCCCCTGGCGGTGATCCATTAGATCATGTGCAGATGGTTGATTCGGAGAATGTTCTGCCAAGAGCTGACCTGGGAATACTAATCCTGCATGCAGCAATAGAAGGTCATGCGTTTCCAGGAGAGAAGGAAACCTTCGTACGGCGCAGTAGTTTGGTTAGATTGGAAGGATTCCAAATTGTGCTGGCCGGTCATGTTCATGCATATGACCGTTTCTCTATCGGGGACAAAGCGGTGATTGTTTGTGGGGCTACCGAACGTATGGAGTTCGGCCAGAGCGAAGACAAGACAGGCTTTGTGTATCTTGAACTCAAACGTGATGGATTACTTCATACAGAACATATACCTATCGACCCGCAACCACGCTCTGTTGTCACGATTCGCACAACCGAACTTTGGCCTCTCCAGCGACCCAAAACTAAGACGGAACTCAATCCCTTTCCTGAAGAGGAAAGGGAGGCTCCCGTTCTCTCCACAACGGAGCATATCATCCAAAAAATAGACCCGTATTGCACTGAAGAAGCAATGGTAAGATTCAATGTAGAAGGACCTATCACGCGCGAACAATACCATGCTCTCGATGTGCGCGGAATCTGGTTGTATGGCCAACAGCGTGCTTTCAGTTTTGAACTAGATGAGAGCCGCTTATCTTTAGTCAGCGATCTTACTGAAGCACAGGTGGAACGGGGAGAGCGGGTTGCGCCTCGTGAAATGCTAGAATCCATTGCCCAGGAATGGATGAAAGAGATTGAAACACCGGACAGGCGAGCCGTTTTGAGCAAAACACGCCAACGTGTCCTTGATCGTTACGATGAGCTTTCCGGAAGGGAGGCTGACCAATGATTACGTTAAAACGCTTGGAAGTAAACAATTTCAAAAGTCTGCGTTCGGTTACGTTGGTTTTTCCTGAACAGGGGACCGTACTGATTGAAGGATATAACGAGGCAGGAAAATCAACTCTCTTTGAAGCAGTGTATGTTGCTCTCTATGGAAAACCCCTGGTAGGCGAAGATAAAGTAGTAAGGCAGGAAGAAGTCATACAGTACGGCCAATCACATGCCATGGTTCAATTGATATTTAGTATAGGTCAGTTCGAATTTGCGATCAGTCGTCACTTCGAGAGGGGAAAATCGCAACAGGCTAGACTCCTTATCCAACAGCCAGGAGCTCAACCAGAAGAGGTCAACCGTGTCAAAGCGGTGGACGAGCGTATCCTGAAGGAGTTGGGAAACCTTGATGGAGATAGTCTCCGCAACTCCTGTTTTGTTGAACAGAAAGAATTAGGACGCATCGAGGCGATGTCACTCGACCAGCGAAAGCAGGCCATTCAGAAACTTCTTGGGCTAGAACGACTGACCCGGCTTATGGAGCAGTTCAAATTCAGGCGCGAGCAGGAGCGTGAGCTCATTCAGGCACAAAATTATTTGAAGTTGGCTCAGCTTCAGGCAGATATACGTGCAGCTTCTGCCGAGGAATCTGAACTAGGGAAGCGTTTTGATGCTGTGAAGGTTGCCGTTCACGTAGAGCGTTTATCGGGTCTGAATGCTCAGAATGAAGAACTGGAGAAACATCTGCAAGATTGCAAAATTCGCACAGAAGAGGCACGCAAACAGTTAACTCGTTGCGCCACACTCAAAGAGTATGTGAACCAGTGTGATGAGGTAAGCCACCAGATTGTAGCAATTACTCATGCTCGCACTGAGTTGCTTCGTCTAGCAGGAGAACTTGAAAGACTACACGCAATTGAACAAGTCGAACTACCTCAGGCAAGGGCTTATTTAAGTGATGTATCCGCCGCAGCAGAAGCTGTTGGTCAAACCATGCAGGCAAAAAGTGCTGTTCAATCGACTAAGGAGGCCGTGTGGAAGGCTCAACGCCTCCTCGAAGGACTGAAGCAGGCGGAGGACGAACAGCTGCAGAAAGAAGATGAGGTAGCCAGTGCTGAGTCACGTATCGTTCAACGTCGTAGAGAAGCTGAGTCAGAACAACAGCGAATCTCACAACAGTTAAACACGTTGGGGGCAAGGAAGCTTCATTTGGAAGAAGCTTTTGCTTCAGTGAAAACATGGGAGGTTGCGAAAGGAGAGCTGCAAGCCCTGCAGGAGGCGATGAGGGATATTGAAACACAAGGACAGACGCTTCTCACCCTCCAGATGAGGATGCAACAACGAGAAAAGGAAGCGCGAGACCTAGAGCAAGCCGCAGTGCAGGCCGAAAAGGAGATGCAGCAGGCAACTGAACGTGTTCGCTTGGCACGAGCATATGAGGCGCTGAACGAGTGGATGAGACTGAAGGGCGTTGAGAGGACCCTGGGTGGGTATACAATGCGGCATACTGAGCTGATGAACAGGCGCGAGGAAGCGGAGATATCGCTGTCTGCTGCGCGGACTAGAACACGTACGCCATTCTTTGCAGGCATAGCTCTGGCGGTATTGGCGGTGTTCGCATTGGTTCTGGGTTTCCTATGGCCCGCTGCATTCGCTCTGTCTGCCATTTGTCTGTGTGGAGCTGTTCTTGCCTGGCTATGGTACTTCTCTACAAGAAAGAACGTGCAACAGCGTTCCGAAGCGCTAGTTCATTGTACGCAAGACCTGCAGCATCTGGATATGCAGCGCCAGGCAGCGATACAGGCCGGTGGAGATCCAGTATCACTTAGACAATATGAGCAGCAAATGCTCTCAAGTGGTCTAGCGGTGCCTGCTACGCTCGAAGCTGGTCAGATTCTCCAGGAACAACTCCGTCAGCAATTTGGCGCGATCCCGGGAAATGCTACTCTACAAGAGCCAGCCCAATTTGCTCGAGACAAACATACACGTTTAAGTGAGCAGTTGAGAATTGCTCGCTTTAGTGTTGATGAAATCGGAAAAGAGTTGTATCTTGCTCAACAATCTGGCAAACCAGCAGAACAACTGGCTCGTCTGAAATTGCAAGCCCAGGCGCAAGAAAAGATCGTGGCAACCGATGAAGAACTGGCTCTGCAATCGGTGTTACAGGTTGGCCAATGGCCAACCAGCAGTAATGCTCTTCATGCATCACTTGCTTCATGCCATGCTGAACAACACGCTACTGAGGAGGCGCTAAAGCGGCAGGAAGAGGCATCATCCAGGTCGATACAGGAAGCGAAAATAGATAAAGAGAAAGCAGATCATGCATTGCAGCAAGCGAGAGAAAAAGTCGCTACCGTAAAGACCAATAATCCTGCTTCACAATTGTTCAGGGCACAGAAACAACTGGCTGAAATGGAGGCTACTTGTTCTCAACGGGAGGAAGCCACTCGACGGCTTTTGAGCAAGGTTCGTCTCCAACTTGAAGAAGAAGTAGAGCCTGAAAAAGGGCGAGCTGATGCACGAGTTCAGGCTCTCCAGAAAGATCTGATGACTCGCTCGTTGCGGCAAGAGGAATATACAACAGGGAAAGCTCGCTTTATCGATTCGCTGACAGCTACGTTAACGATGTTGAGAAACCTTTTATCTACCGCAAGCAGCTTATCTGTTGTGGCCCTTCCGTCTCTGCCTCACATACCCGACACGATCCATATTTCCTTCCCTTTTGAACAGACGTTGACTGCAACGCTTGGTGAAATCAGAAAAGCGCTCCAGACCACACTAGTTACATTAGATGAGCAAGGCACAAGGAATATCCTTGATGAGGCTCTCAGTGAGCAAGGAAGGATAAATCATGAGAGAGAAGTCCTGGAAAACGAGATGAAGAGCAGCCAGCAGGCGATCAATACAATTTTTTCATCTCGTGGAATTTCCAATCCATCAATATACACCTATGAAAGCATTATCACGTGTTGGCCCTTCATAGGCCTGGTCTCTCCTGATGAAGATAGTCAGGTAGCGGAGAACCTGGAAGAGGTGAGAAGACATCTTTATGCAGTACGCAGGGAGGAAAACCAGCTAGCAGCAGAATTGCAACATCCCGGAACTCCATTACGTGTAGAGGCATGCAAACAAAAGGTTGATGAGCTTTTAGAGGAGCGCGAGATATGTGGATGGGCGACCCGGCTTCTCAAAGAGACGCACGATCGTATTGCCCGTCGCGTACTGCCGATTACTGAGCGCAATATGAGACCACTCTTGCAGCAACTGACAGGCGGGCGTTATGGTGATGTGCGATTGACGCCAGAAGACATCGATGGTCAATCTGGTGAAATGGATTATCGTATCCGTGTCTGGGATCCTGCTGCTGGGCGTTATGTCGCTAAGAATATCTTCTCGGGAGGCACGCGCGATCAATGTTCGTTCGCTCTTCGTTTAGCTTTTGCGCTTGCCACCTTACCACAGGAGTTGGGTGTAGCCCCGGGTTTTATTTTCCTGGATGAACCGCTCAGCGCTTTTGATGCCCTGCGTGCACAGGCTCTTGTCGAGCTTATTACAACTGGAACTATTGCTCAGCAGTTCAATCAGGTCATCTTAATCTCACATCAACATGCTTTTAATCGAGAAGCATTTCGATATCACATCCGTATGGATGCTGGTCAGATTGTCGAATCTGATCTACCGTCTTCAGCAGATGGTCCCTATGAGATACTCGAGCTAGTGCCAGTCAGTGCTGTCAGCGAATAAAGGATCAGTTCCAGTTTTACTTGTTGCTACAATAATAATTTCACGTTCTATAAAAAATAGATAATGAATTTTCTAGGGCACCAAGCGTGACAGGCAGACACATGAGGCCACTTCTCCTTCCTCGCTGGGAGGAATCCCTCATGTTGTAAAGAAAATAAGAAGCACATCCCTCCTGTATTTAAGGTAGTAAAGCGCTTCTTAGGCTCATAGAGATGGCTATAGAGGGTAATCGATAAAAGAGAAAATGAGCGTTTTCTCCTGTGGTATCTGATTACATTAGGTTATAATTAAATAAAAATAGTGTAATTTCAGTTGATTGTAAATTACACTATTACTCGAACGGAACCGACGGGCATCGACCCATCGGTCGCCCCTGGCACGCATCCCACTTGAACAACTCTTCTCCGGGAGAGGCAATCTCCTTCTCTACCAGGAATGCGCTGCCTCTTCTTCACTCCCAAACGATCCGTTCGCATTTGCTCTTGATGATCCGAGGCAGGCAAAGGACGCAGCAGGTCCGGGGTATGCTCCCTGTGCCTGTAGCACAACAGCAGTGTAGCACAGGAGGGTGGGGCCCACACGGGAAGCATCAGGCTCAGGAACAGAAGCTAGGCGGGAAACAGGTGCGCTTATGGCGTGCTCAATTGTACCATCGATATGATAAGGACGTTCATTGTGTTTTCTTCCTGGTTCAGGAACGGATATTGAAAGTTGAGTGACCAATACAGGGGAACATTGCATCACTGATACACAGATGCAGAGCGGGTGAAGGCCGGTCATGCCTGGACAAAAAGCGGATGGCACATGGGGAACAGACGGAAAAGCCGTCGTGAACTGGACAACCATGCCTTCCTGCGGGCTGCCAGACCCGGATAGGAAGGCGGGAAAAGACGGATCACATCAGCGAAATGCGATGGTGAAAGCTGTCTCTTTTGAGTACGGTTATGCTAGGTAGCCAGTACAGGTTTGGTTTTGTGCGCATGCCGCAGATGGGGTTTGTGCAGCGCAAGCAGTTATGAGATTACAGCAATCCTATTAGGCGAAACACATCCAGAGGCTCTGTCTTATTTTTTACGTACAGAGGAGCAAGTTTTTCCACGCGCACATGTTGGCGCACCTGGATAAAGGTTGTGTGATTGAGCAGAATGTCGTTGTCCGAAACCTTGCCCTGGATGCGTTCGGCCACGTTAACGGTGTCGCCAATGGCGGTGTAGTTCTGCATACGCCCTGAACCAAGATTACCCACCACTGCCTGACCGGTGTTGATGCCAAAACCAAACGCGACATGCAGGTCCGGGGGGATATTGCGCTGGTACGCGAGCACACCCTCCCGCATTCCTAGAGCAGCTCGCACGGCGCGCAAGGCATGGTCTTCCTGCGCTAGCGGGGCATTGAAGATTGCCATCAGTCCATCGCCCAAGAAGGCTGTGATGGTGCCTCCCTGGTTCCAGATGGCTTCGACCATTTTCTCCCAGTAGCCATTGAGCAAATTCATCATCTGTTCTGGTGGTGTGATCTCACCTAAACGGGTAGAGCCCCGAATATCGGCAAAGAGGACGGTGATCTCTCTGGTTTCTCCGCCAAGGTTCAAGGCCTGCGGATCAGCAATAAGCCGGTTGACTACACTGGGATGCACGTAGCGCCCAAAGATGTCGCGAATTTCCTTTGTCTCGGCCTTGGCGCGCTTGATATCAGTACGGTCATCAATGACAAGCGCCATGCCGATGGGGGCTCCCGTCTCTTGATCGCGCAAGGAGGAGACATGCAGGTCCAGGTTGACCGTGCCACGACCTGGAATAACACAATCGATCGAATGGGGGACAATCGTGCCATGCTCATGCTGCAAGGTAGCATTTTGCAGCAGTTCGGCCAGGCGAACCTGTGGCAACGCCTTAAAGACTTCCTGGTAGTGCTTTCCCACTACCTGGGCAGGGTCCAAGCCCAGGATGTAGCTGGCGGCGAGGTTAAAGGTAGTGATGATGCCGGCAGAGTTCGTGGTGATGACGCCGTTTGCCATCGAGGCAAAGATGTTATCCATGTACTGCTTATCTTCGTTGACTTTGCTGAAGAGCTGGGCATTATCGATGGCAATGGCGGCTTGATTGCAGAAGGCGAGCAGCAGATCGAGGGTCTTCTCGTTGAACAGGCTTGCATGCTGGCGGCTATCTACGTACACAGCTCCGATGCAGTTGCCACGCACAAGTAAAGGTGCACACATAATAGAGCGAATGTCATAAGCCATCATGCTCTTCGTAGGATCGTCACTCCTGTCGGAGAGCATGGGCTCTCTGGTCTTCACAACACACTCTAATGTACTCTGGCTGATCTCAAATGCACCCTTGCCAATGGCGCGAGCCTGTTTATCACGTGCGATTTTGAACTCAATGCTACCCGTTTCAGGATTGACCAGGACGATAAAGCCTCGCTCTGCACCGACGACACTAATGACCTTGTCCATAGCGAGGCGCAGCACATCATCAAACTTCAGCGTTGAATTGAGGTCCTGCGCGATTTCGTAGAGGGTCTCCAGTTCGCTGCGTTTGCGCTCCAGGTTGGTGATACTGGTGGTCAAGGCCTCACGCTCGTGTTCGGGGATGACGGAGGCTGTGGGCTGCGCAGGAGGGGGGAAAGTTGGAACGGAGGCTTGCTGCCCGGTGCTGAACTGCTCTTGCAATGCGAGCAGCACGCGCTTTGCAGCCAGGGTAACGCGCCCCAGTTCCAGGTCAGCTGTACGACTGACACTCAGGGCATCGCTGAGCAGCTGAACACGAGGATCACCTCGCTCGCTGGCATACGTGCCTTCGACCGCGGTCTCTAATTTACGAGTCTGTTCGTGCAGCGCGCGCGAGATGCGCACCAGCGTGTCACCTATAAAGTGCAGGTCTTTGCTGGCCTTGAGTGTTGGATCTGGCGATATGGTCAAGGGTTCCCTCCGTTACATCCTCCCTGAGTGGGTTCACTTCCTCTTTATGAGAGATACGAGCAGACCCGCCTATTGTAGCATATGAATTTCGTACTAAGAGGAAAGGATAATCAGATGCCATGTTCTTGCAGGTAGGTGGTGAACGACGTGGGTTTGAATCCGAAATCTCGCTCGACGGAATTGAGATCTGTGGGGTTGTCGAATGAGAAGAGAGTCATGGCTGCGCTGTTTAGGGGGGCTTCGGCAGCACTGCTTCCGTGACGGCAGCGCCTACGCCGACTAAGGGTGTAGGAGCGTAGGCGTTGAGGCCAGTTTTGTGCATGGCATGCAGCAAGGCATCGATGATCTGCATAAAGGAGTAGTATTCTGGGCCACCGATGGGGTAGGTTTTGTTCCTCGTGCCTGCGGGGTCTTCCAACACTTTGATGATGTTGGTAGCGAAATCCGGTGAGCCTCGCCCTGTACGACCTGATAGAATGAAGGGACGCTTGTGAGCTGACTCCACCAATGTGGGGCCACCCCAGCTTTTTACATGCCAGGCATCGGCATCAGCTCAAGGACTTCAATACTATTGCCTTCCATCATGAAATGCGGATGATCGGAAAGCATGGCTTTTGCGGCATCCATATCTTCTGCCTGGAGAATAGAATACCCTCCAATGTACGTTTTTGGTCTGGAACTCCCAGCTTTGGTCACGTTCATTTCGTTTCCAGTTGGCGTTCCCATCTCAACAATTTCTTGTTTATGTGCATCAAACCATCTGACCCAAGGCTCCATCCCTCTTTGCATGTCTTCAGGACTTGCAGTTTGCATTTGTTGCTCAGCAGAAACTGGAGACAAATACAATAACAAAAATTTCTTCATTGTTCGTGCATCTCCTTTGATTCTTTTGCTTTCTTATTCCGGTACTAGCTATCAGCAACAATGATACGAATGACCTCAAATACGCCACCTGTTGCACTATCTCTTTTGCATCACCTCCCTTCGCTCCAGGAAAATACGGAACCTACTTTCGTATCCAAACACATTGTAACTGAGGTGTCAATGAGGAAATAATTCTGTATGATGAGAGGGAAAAAGTTCTTCGACAGCAACGTGTCTAAAAACCCGACGCCTGTACTGGCAACTTGGCATATCTGTTCTAGACGAATGAGAGAAACGTATGAACTGAAGGTTATTCTTGTTAAGTTCAGAGGCAGATGAGCAATCAGGAATGCAGTGTAGGAAGAGGCTTCGCTGTATCAGAACACTTGTACTAGTATTACTAGAAAAATGCATAAATAATCTCAGAGGAACCGACGGGCATCGGTGCATCTCTCACCAACGTTGACCCTCTTTGCTTCCCCTTACGGGAAACTCTATCTCAAGATGCAACTTGTCCTTCTGAGAACTACCCCTCTGGAAATAGCGCCTCAGCGACCAGGCCCAAAGAAACCAGAGTATGGTATCTCTGCTTCGGAATGGCGCAATGCCGTGAGCCATATCCGTGAGAACAGGGACACGTTTTAGAACGGATAACCCAAGTAGCCATTACAGGGCCTGTCCGGACTGCCAACTGACGAAAACCGGCCTGAAGTGGGTTTGGAGAGGGCTGGTCGATTTATCCACCATATTTAATGGCTATACCTTCGCTCTCCACCATTTTCTTCTTTCATTGGACTAATGTGGTATATACGACCAGTCGAAAAGCCGTCTGATGCTGACTGGCAATCCAGTCCCCGGCGCACGTGATCAAGTTAAGATAAGAACCTCTTTTATCTCCAAAAATCTCATGAACGGGAGCCTGCCGCGGGCGGTACAGCGCGATGCGTGTCACGCGAAAGCGCACTGTATGACCCACACTATCAACGATCATTACGCTGTCGCCGACATGTAGATCACGCAGCTTCCAGAATACAGCAGGGGAGCCGCCCGGACGATCAAGGTGCCCATCGATTACCGCGCTTCCCACTTCTCCTGGCCGTGTGCCAGCGGCATACCAGCCCACATCATCCCACGGGTTAAGCGAAGGTGTCGCCAGGTCGCCATCGTGAAGCACGCCAACCGTCTCCACAGCAGTATCTACACCAATTGAAGAAATGATTAAGCGATAGGGGCTTGCCGGCTGGACCTGCGAGTTCATCGTCTGCACTACAACAAGGGCTAAAGCCAATACACACAAAAAGCATATGACTTTGCGCATAGAGTCAAGATCTCTCTTTCATGTATACACGCAGATCTGCATGGTTGCCTGGACGTCGCAGCGCAGGGACCATGCGGCATACACCCAAAACTATAAGCCCTATCAGCGCGGGTGAGACCGGCGCTGGCGGCCAGAGATGAACTCCGTGCCGATTCCTGCCGCGGCTACAACAGCCACAATAAGTGCAAGCCAGCCGAGAGGCTCCTGCAGTATATTGTCCGCAGGTGGCTGGGCATTTGGATCACTACCCGTTGGCGGCATCCCCAGCACACCTGTACCACTGAGGGTCACCGACTGTGGGCTGCCTGATGCATTGTCCGTGATCGCCAAGCTAGCGCTGCGACTGCCGTCAGCCGTAGGGGTAAAGGTCACGCTGATGATACAGGAAGCCCCGGCTGCCAGCGTACTGGAACTGCTGGGACAGGTGTGTTGCTGATGGAAATCACCGCTGTTGGAGCCGCTCAGTCCGATGCTGTGGATGGTCAGGGCGGCGTTGCCACTGTTGGTCAGCGTGACGGTCCGCGCCGCACTGGTGGTTTTGACCTGCTGGTTCCCGAAGCTCAAACTCGTTGGACTCAGGCTCACCACTGGTGCCGACGCGGTTGTGCCAGTGCCGCTCAACGCCACCGACTGTGGGCTGCCTGATGCATTGTCCGTGATCGTCACGCTGGCAAACTGAAAGTTGTTCGCCACTTTTGAGCCATGAACAAAGACATTGACTGACCCGGTACCATGCGAGGCATGGTTGCTACGCACAAGCGCCGTAGTTTCAGCTGAAACAGGTGCCACCAACCCTCCCCACATAACGCACACAGCCAGTACTGCACCTCTCAGTGCAAGGCGGAGCATCAATTGTTGCCAGAATTGGGTAAGCTTCACGAGTTACTCCTTCCGAAGATGTGGGTAGCCATACACTTCCATCAAGGCTCAACCCGCAGATCGCTCCGGGTTGGCCTCTACAAAAAAGCGAACAACTTACACGATCAACATGAGACGATACGCTTGAACAGGGTTTCAGCTACATGTCAAGGAGGGTGCATGAAGAATGAGGGATGTCTCTTGAGAGTCGCCCGTTGTGAATACCTTCTCTCACTTTTGATGCGTCTTCTTTCAAACAAAATGACTGAAACCCTGATCGTGATGATCGAAGAAAACTTGAATCTGAAACTTCTCCGCCATTGTCATATCCTCTTTGCTCCTTCCCGAATGAGGATGGACCAACGACTCAGAGTAACGAACTGAACGTACGCCATAGAGTGTGAGATAGTCTGATACTAAGTATATCAGGAATTTTCTAGAAGCCGCAAATACAGGTTGCTGATACGTTCCGAAGGGGGTTGCAGAGAGCTGGTCGAATTGTCCACCATGTCCCATGGTTGCACCTTTTTTTGAACGGATGTGTCAAGTAGCCATTACAGGCGGTCCCATAGAAGGAGTCGTTTGCGGCCCATCCCCAGGAAGAACGGCCAGGGAAAGAAGTTGGCGCTGGTAAAAGTGTAGTACTTCTCCGTCCTATACGTGATAGTATAAAGAGGATAACTTGCGTACGGGTGAGCCATATATTTTTCACGATGTTCACGAGAGGAAGGATTGGAAAGCGATGCGTGTCTACAAATTTATTCACTCGTGCCTGGTGGTAGAGGAGGGTGGAGACAAGATTTTGTTTGACCCGGGTCTGTTCTCGTTCATGGAAGGCCAGGTCACGCCGGACGCGTTCAGGGATGTGGGGACGATTATCATTACGCACAACCATCCCGATCACGTGGATGTGGCCGCATTGAAAAAGATCGTGGAGTTGAGTGGCGCGATGGTGATCACCAACAGCGAGACACAGGACGCCTTTACCAAGGAGGGCATCGAGGCGATTGTGCTGGACGAGGGGAGCTATCAGAGCAAGGACTTTACGATCCGCGCCGTGCCAGCCAACCACGAGAAAATCCTTGCCCCCACGCTGCCACAGAACACCGCCTATATCATCAACGAGAGCTTCCTCAATCCGGGCGACTCGTTCGCTACCCTGCCGTCTACCTTCAGGGGCATCAAGGCCTTGGCGCTGGTGGTTGCGGCACCCTGGACCACCGAGGTGACGACGGCGGAGTTCGCCGAGACGATAGCGCCGCAGATGGTCATTCCCGTCCACGACGGCTACGTCAAAAGCTTCTTCCAGAAAATGCGCTATGACAACTACGACCGCTATTTTGCCACGAAGGGCATCAAGTTTCAACGCCTAGTCAGCCCGGGCGACGGAGTTGAGATAGAATAAGGTCTCATTGGCTTTCTTGTCTCTTTGCTTTGTCGGGGATGCATGCTCTGGGAGCAGATGCATCTCGTCTCGAGAAACGGCTTCTGACGATGTCATGGTTTACATCAGTGGCTCTACCGGCGGGATCGCCTTGAGTGAAGTGATGATTGAGAACGGCATCATCGGTGCGGTTGGAGCATTCCTGAGTCAAATAGAGCGAACATAGCACATGGTAGGATATGCTTTCTGATAAGAGATATTCCGGTACTGGCTACTTGGTACATCCCATCAAAAAAGGCACTTTGAGAAGCGATTGATCAAGGAGAAGAGAGGAGCGAATGTCGAGCTTGGAAGAGAGGGTCTCTTGGACGAGGGATGCTGTGTTGGAGCGCTCTCGCCCACGGGTTGCGCAACGAGAGACATATTCCAGGCGAAGTGGCTCAAGACCCCCCTTTGTTGACGTTGCTCTTTCTGCCCTGAGGTCAGATCTCCATGATCCCTTGAGCGAGCAAGCGATGAAATCGAACATGGCTGGTGAGGGTGACTTACGCAACACTGTCTGCTTGCTACAATCTCGTTGCGCAACCCGTGGGCATCACAGCCCACACCATCGTCAGGCAACTGGTTTCCGTCGTGAAGGTATCAATCGGATCCGTGCGCCGACGCACATTGCTAAACACACTTTCAATGGCGTTGGTGCTGCGGATATAGCGGTGCATCACCGCAGGGAAAGCGTAAAAGGTCAAGAGATGCTCTTCATCCTCCGAGAGGCTGCGCACTGCTTCGGGATAGCGCAGGCGGTATTTGGCGAGTGCTCGCGGTCAGATTGAGCACGGCATCTTCTTTCTTCTCCTGTTTGAAGATGCCCGTCAGTTCGGCGGCGACCTCTTGCTGCTCCCGTTTGGGAATGGCATTCATCAGCACTCTCGCTGTTTGTGAAGCAGGCAGCGAGGACTCGGCGTCGCCGGAAAGAGGGAGGAAATCGCCGCGAGCAATCCATCATGCCCATCTGTCACAAGCAGATCGATGTGGCTCACGCCACGGGTGCGCAGATCTTGCAGCAGACAACTCCAGCCATCCTTGTCTTCCTCGGCGCAGGCGCGAAAGGCCAGCACTTCTCGGCTTCCTTCCAAATCGACTCCCAGCGCGGTTAAAATCATCGTGGCATCGGTTTGCGTCCCATGACGCACGGGAAAATGAATGCCATCCAGGTAGATGATGCGGTAGTGGGCGAGCAGCGGACGCTCGCGCCACGCTTCATATTGCTCGGTCAGAGCTTGGTTGAGACGGCTCACGGCGCTGGCGCTGGGGGCGACTCCCAGCAGTTTTTCCGCCACTTTTCCCACGTGATGGGTACTGGTGAAACTGCCAAACATGTCCGTCAGGGCTTCAGCGACCTCTGGTTCATAGCGACCATAGCGCTCAAACACCTGCGTATGAAATGCTCCGGCGCGGTCGTCTTCGGACGTTGAGGTCCTCAATGCGCCCAGTGGGGGTCACGAGGTCGCGGGTGTAGGACCCATTGCGGTACCCACGGCGCGTGGGAGTACATTCCCCCACGATGCTCCGATGCGACTCGTCCAACTCTTCCTGCATGACGTGTTCGATCAAGACCTGCACGGCGCTCACGGCCAGGCGGCGCAGATGCTGACGAAACTCCTCTTGATCCGGCGCGACGTTGGACGAGGACTCCAGTGTTGAACCATCCGGGGACAATGTGCTAGGCTTGTTCTTGGGGACAGGCATAATACGCTCCTTTTGGTGAAATGATCGAAGTATGTTAAAGGAACTGTCTATGCCTGTAGTATCCTCTCAACTATCCCTCTTCGCAAAGCCTCTTCTTTACACAACTCTCGGGATGGCGTCCTGAGATATACTGAGGGATCAGAAACACTCTGCTGATCTCGAACGAAGGACGGAGAAGGAGGAACCAATGAAACACCTGCACTATGCTCTCGTGGATGTGTTTACGAATCAGCCGTTCGGGGGGAACCAACTGGCCGTGTTTCCTGATGCGCGCGGTCTGGCCCCGCAAACCATGCAAGCACTGGCCAAAGAACTCAATCTCTCGGAGAGTGCCTTCGTGCTCCCTGCTCAAGATGGGGCATCTGACTATCGAGTCCGCTTTTTTACCCCGGCGGTCGAATTGCCCATGGCGGGTCATCCGACGGTTGGAACCGCCTTTGTGCTGGCCTCTGAGGGCATGATCTAGCTCACCGAACCAGAGACGACCATTACCTTTGAGGAAGGCGTGGGAGTGGTTCCCGTCACCCTCTCTGCGCGGGAAGGGCAGCTCCACTTGATCCAGATGCGTCAGCCGCTCCCCACTTTTGGGCCCGTGTTCGCCGATCGCGAGGCGATTGCCCAGATGCTCTCCCTTGATCCCGCCCTCCTCGACACCACTGTGCCGCTGGAAGTGGTGTCGTGTGGAGTCCCTTTCCTCTTTGTGCCAGTCAAGAGCTTAGAGGCCATCCGCGCCATTCGCTTTCGACGGGATGTCTGGGAGCGGGTGCTGCGCGATTTTGCCGCCCCACATGTCTTCGTCTTCACGCAAGAGGTGGTGCTCCCCGATTCGACGGTGCACAGCCGCATGTTTGCCCCAGCGATGGGCATCGCCGAAGATCCAGCCACAGGTGCCGCCAGTGGCCCGTTGGGCTGTTATCTGGTGCGCCACGGACTGGTGCAACCTGCCGCAGTGGGGAGCAGTCAGATGGTCAGTGAACAAGGCTTTGAGGTGGGACGTCCCAGTTTGGTGCAGGTGAAGATCGAGCTGGACGGACACCACATCACGGACGTGTCGATTGGCGGCCAGTGCTACTTCATGGGCAAAGGGTGGATCATGCTGGCGGAGTGAGAGCTGCTTTCGTCTTCGGACAAAAAGGAAAACTGCTCGTCTGAACCAGCGAACCGACCTCGTTCAGACGAGCAGTTGCTGATATTGGTCATCTCATTGCGTAACCGGTGGGTAACATTATCATTCCCAAAGAATGGCGTAACTCTTGGAAAGTGCACATCTCAAGGGGTCTCCGTCACTTTTGGTGAATCCGCTCGCTTGCTCAGAATTCAAGTGGATGGGTGTCGCTCATTGGCGCCAAATTTAGGGAGGTCAGTAAACAAGCATGGCAAGCTTTTGGCGTTTCTTCAAAACACATAGGACTTTTGTCTCTTCTTGGCGTTCTCCATTTGTCTCCCATAGACTTCCAGATATTTACACGGTATACTAGAGGATGTAGGGCATGACACTTCGTGTCACACACCTTCGGAGCCAGGAACGGGCGCTCGCCCGCGCTCAACAGCTCAGAGGAAAGCATGTCCTTACAATCACAAAGTCGCCACAAGGGGGGCATAAAAGGCAGTCGCATGCTGGCAGAGAGCGGGGCGTGCTTGTCTGGGGCAAGTCCATATCGAGCGAACCAATGGCCTCCACATTTCCCCGTTCCCAACCTTCATCAGCTACCGGACATCCAGACCTTTGCGAAATAATCGGAGCGTTTCGTACCAGCGCCTACAACATCGTTCCGTGTTTGATCATACCCTCCCAGCGTGCGCCTGGCATGCTGCTCGGAACGCCTTTGCGAGGGGCTGTGTTGAGCCGTCCACCATTCAGGAGGCACTCTCCTGACCCCCACCTCGAGGAGGCAGCATGCTCAACGATCTGAAAGTATGCACCATCAGCAAATATCCCCCCTATATGTCTGGTCACTCATTTGAAGCCTTATACCAGGGAAAGGCTCTTCTCGAAATGACCGGAGAAAAACATTACGAAGTCACCTATGACCAGACGGTCTATGATCCAGCCACCAATTACAACAATTCACCCGAACTCCTGTTTGAAGCCGAACAATACCTCCACGTCTACAGAATGCTCCCGGATGGCAAAGGAAATGGAAAAGTCCTCGATGGTAGCTTAATCAAAGCGTTCATTGGCCAGGTCATTAATCTCATCATCGAGAAAGATATCAATGTGCTTTCCACGTTTTATCTGGATCCGCATGCCTATATTGCCAACCAGGCCAAATGGTATGCACAGGTGGTCTTAGGCAAGAAGATCATCACCGCCCATAAAGCCGTGGGTTCTGATGTGCTGAATTCCATCGCCAATCATCGCACAGACGGCGCAGGAAAATTTCTTTTCCTCCAGTTACTCAGCGGAGATCTCATGCTGGCAGTCTCGCAATTTACGAAAGACAAGATCCTCGAATACGCCCAAGATCTCCTGCCTTTACGCTTCAGCGAACAAATTGCGGCTGAAATGCACGTGTTATACGCCCCCTTTCACAATACCTATTATCTTGAGCGCGATGACGAGCAACTTCATGCCTTGAAGGAGAAATTTCACATCCCAGACCATCGCAAAATCATCTCCTACTTCGGCCGACTCTTCCCGGAAAAAGGGGTGGAAGATTTACTGGCAGCGTTTGCTCTCCTCAAGCCATCCCACCCGGACACCCTGTTAGTCATTGGGGGTCACGGGATCTCCTCAGATGGCCTGAAACGGTCTGTTCAGAGACAGAATATCCCCGATGTCATCTTTACTGATGCCGTGAGCAATAGTGAAAAGCGGGCACTGATGCACTTGTCGTATGTCGGGGTGATCCCGACGAAACCGATTCTCAACTTTGTGGAGACCCTGTGTATCAGCGCCTTAGAATATCAAGCGGCAGGTGTTCCACTCGTGACCACGCGTGTGGGTGGGGTGCCTGAAGCAGCGGGTTCCCATAGCTTATACGCAACCCCGAGTTCGCCAGGCGATTTAGCCGAGAAAATTGCCTTAGTGCTTGCTAACCAGGTGGATAGACAGGCCATGATCGAGACCGGCATCGAGCATGTCCAGCAGTTTAACTACTCCACGATAACGAAGACCTTCGTCCAATATCTGGCAGCATGCCATCCTTGATGTTCAAGCATGATGAAAACAAAGGAAGAACCAATCGGGGAGACGATGACTGTCTCTTATCATCCAACTTCGTACCACTTTTTAATTGAACAAGGCATCTTCAAGATCTTTGAGTGCCTCTGCCTTTCTTGAGCGAGCGCTTGAGAAAAATCCGGAACATCCTGACTTGTCTGATGAAATTCTGACCCTGATCGATAGGACCAAGCAGGTCTACCAGGTGGTAGCAGAAGTCAATCGTGCCATCGCAAGCCTCGCTCAAGCATTTCCAAAGCCAGTCACATGACTAGCCAGCCTTTTTTGAGGCTCGTACGAAACGGCGTATGGTTTCCCGTGAGACACCATAGTCTGCTGCTATCTTGCGGGAAGATTCATGGTTTTCTACTCGCTCTCTCACAATCGGCCATTGATCTTCTGGGATGCCATAGGGAAGATCTGTTGGGCCTGGTCTACGTTGGTCCTCAACCACGGGGGGGGATAACAAGCTCTGAGAGGACTTGTTGGAGCTTCTGAGAGAGGGGAGAGGTGGGTATTTGGAAGAGGGAGCAAATTGGTGACAGAGGAACCGAAACCCGTCGGTTCCGGTGAGATTATTTATTTCATCTTTCTCGTATTAATATAATTTTTGTGCTTTCACCTCGCCATCTCCTCCCTGTACTGGCTCTCTTGTCTCTGCGTTCCCAAACAATCTCTTCATGGCTGCATTGCCGATTCCTCCTCTGCATCTTCACCTAGCGCTGATAGGCCCTCAGTTCCCCATTTCTCTCAACATTCTAGAACAGATATACCAAGTAGCCAGCACAACGGTGAGATCAATTCTGGAGGAAGAGGAGCCGAGACGAGGCTCCTGCCTGAGCGAAAAGGACGGCGAAAAAGATGTTCCCAGGATCCAAGAGGAATCCTGGGAACGTTCGCGGAACCGACCGGAACCGACGGGTTTCGGCTCCTCTGTCACCAATTTTTTCTCTCTTCCTTGCCCCTTCTGGAAAACTGTATCTCAAGGTCCAACACTTGCTGGCTCAAGATGAAACAGTTGACACCAGTCCTCCTGCGATGGGTGGCAAACGGCGGCCAGGGCCAAAACGCCCGGCGTCCGGTCTTCCCGCTTCCCACTGGCCAAGCGTGGTGCAGCGTATGGTGGAGCAGAAGGAACCGCTCCCAACGGTGGCAGAAGCCTCTGGTGTCTCTCATGGGACGATCCGTCGCCTCCTGCTTTCTGTTCAGAAGCAGCGTGGACAGCAAGAAGCGTAACAGGAGGCAAGCTCGTAGCGGTCCCTCAGAACACCAGGCTCTCTTCCTTGTCCCCAGAAAAGTGGGCGACTGTCAGCTTCCTCGGTCTGCCCCTCTCATGCCGTCGGGGGTGGAAGCAGCGTGACGCCAACAGCCTGCTTGCTCTTTTAGGGAAAGCAGGCCCCACGAGCAGCATGCTTTCTGGCCACAACCTTGAGCACGGTGACGGCATCCGCTTCCAGGAGTTCTTCACTGGAGCATGCTGCTGTGTGTTGTCCTGTCTCCTTTCGTCTTCCCTGTGCCGTGTTGGCCTGTGTAGGGAAAGGACGGAGATCTGTCGGGCGCAGTTGGTCCCATCAGTACAGTACAAGTGTAGCCGAGGCGCGCGCAACGACAACGGGAAGCCCCTGGTCTGGGGGCGGGAACCGGGCCGGAAAAGAACGAGAACCAGGTGGGAAGAGGGACCGATCACTACAGTTGCACTTTCTAAACTGAGCAGTAGCCTGCTTGAGACTTCCAGAAACATGCTTCACGATCTTCACTTGCAGATGTGGCACACTGTTGGTGCACCTACCAACGACAGAGGCCACACCTGAAAGGAGAAGATCATGAAGCAGCCTCAGCATATCACCTTCACCCGAGCCCAGACGACCCCGACCCAAGTCGTGCAATGGGCTCAGGCCCTGACCCACTTGCATAGCCGGATTGC
>WNFX01001127.1_pt1 | contig 27323 bp, 27 predicted proteins | sample 5400111 | NCBI WGS metagenome assembly WNFX01 (sample SAMN13153363, study PRJNA577476) | soil metagenome | isolation source: 40 cm soil or saprolite under grassland replicate 1 | place: USA:California | collected 2016-06-15
AGTTACATCGGTAAATCCGTTTTAACTTTGTAACCTTTTTTAACGTTGTAACTGCTTGCTTACAGTTTCTGCGCGATCTGTTCGAGTTGATAGCACTCGATGATGTCGCCCACTTGATATTCGCTGAAGTCGCCGAGTTTGATGCCGCATTCCAGACCGGACCGCACTTCTTTCACGTCGTCCTGGAAACGGCGCAATGTCGACATGCCGCCGTCGTAAACCGGCTGGCGTTTCCGTAACACACGCGCGCGCGCCGCCCGCGCGATGCGGCCATCGGTGACCAGACAACCGGCCACGATACCCCTGCTCAATTGGAAGACTTGTTTGACCTCGGCGTGACCAATGACCGTTTCACGATGTTCCGGATCGAGCAACCCGGCCATCGCTTCTTTGATCTGGTCGAGCAATTCATAAATGATGCTGTAGAGTTTGACTTGGACGCCTTCGCGTTTCGCCGCGGGCACCGCCATGCTCTCGACCTTAATGTTGAAACCAACGACGACCGCATTCGACGCGCTGGCCAAAAGAATATCCGATTCCGAGATCGGTCCCACCGCCGAGTGGATAATTTCGAGGTCGATTTTCTTGCTCTCGATCTGCTTCAACGCGCCAACCAGTGCTTCGAGCGAACCTTGGGCGTCGCATTTCAGGACAATCCGCAAAACTTTTTTTCCATCGGCTCCTTCCAGCAAACTCTCGAGGGTGGCGCGTTGCGGGACGGTCAACTTGTCCGTGCGTTTGGCTTGCAATCTTTCCTCGCTCAAAGTTTTCGCGGAACGCTCCGATTCCATAACGAGAAACTCGTCGCCGGCATTGGGGAGTCCGGTGAAGCCAAGAACTTTGACCGGCGTCGCCGGACCAGCTTCGTCGATCGCCTGACCGCGATCATCCATCAGCGATTTGATTTTACCGGCATAATCGCCGCAAATAAACGCGTCGCCGATTTTCAGCGTGCCCATTTGCACAATAACGGTGGCGGTGGGTCCGCGGCCAGATTCCACCTGGGCTTCGATGACTGTGCCGCGCGGCGTGGCCGTGGGCGACGCTTTCAGCTCCATCACTTCCGCCTGCAGCGCCATCATCTCCAGGAGGTGATCGATCCCGGTGCCTTTAGTGGCGGAAACCGGACAGACAATCGTTTCACCGCCCCAATCCTCCGGTGCAAGGTCCCGTTCCTGCAATTGCTTCTTCACCCTCTCGAGGTTCGCCGATGGAAGATCGATCTTGTTGATTGCCACCATGATTTTCACGTGGGGCGCGGCCTTGGCGTGATTAATCGCCTCGATCGTTTGGGGCATGATGCCGTCATCGGCCGCCACCACCAGCACGACAATGTCGGTGACGTTCGCTCCTCGCGCGCGCATGGCGGTGAACGCGGCGTGGCCCGGTGTGTCGATGAACGTGATTTTGTTTCCTTTGTATTCGACTTGGTAAGCGCCGATGTGCTGCGTAATTCCACCGGCTTCTCCCGCCGCCACCCGTGTCTTTCGAATTGCGTCCATCAGCGAAGTTTTGCCGTGATCGACGTGGCCCATAAAAGTGATGATGGGACCGCGCGGTTTGAGTTCCTCTTTCTTGGCAATGACCGGCTTAGGCGGCGCGACCACCACCTGCTCGACTTTGTGAACGCCGCCGCCCTTCTCCCGGCGCTCCTTTTCCAGAACGAACCCGTGGCTCTCGCAAATCTTGGATGCGATGTCGGGTTCAATCGTTTGGTTGATGTTCGCGAAAATATTGAAATTCATCAGCTCGGCGATGACCTGATGCGGTTTGAGGCCGAGCTGCATCGCGAGCTCTTTGACGATGATCGGCGGTTTGATGTGAATGATTTTCTGGGGGTCGACTTCCGGCTCTGCCGGCGCGGTCGTTCCATCGACGCTTTCACTCGGAGCTAGAGGTTCTTTTGGTGGTTCAACTGCCGGTGCCGGCGCCGCGGACTTGTCGATCTTGGCTGGCGGCGGGGGCGCTTCCAGCGCTGCGCGGATGCGCGAAATCGGCGGGAGAACGCCGGTCTTCTTTTTTAATTCGCCGTCTTTTTCCGGCTTCTTCGCGGTCTTTTTTTCGTCGATCAGGGAAACCCTCTCAACTTCGCGATGCGGCGATGATGGAGGAGCTTTCGCTACTGGCGGTTGGGCCGCTTCCGTTTTCTTTGGCGGAGCCGGTAGGTGTGCTCGCGCCGGCTTATGCTCCGTGGTTTTTTTAGCGGGCTTGACCTTCGAAGCGGCCGGCTTGTGAACAGCATGGGCCTTCGTCGCTTTGTGCGCCGCAGTCTTCCTGGTTGTCTTTGTTGGCATTGCTGTTCTGGAAAATTTCGCTCATGGCTCGAGCGCGTTAAAGCGGAGCCATATTACGGTGCCACTTCTTGCCGGTTTATTGCTTCGTGAATCTCCTGCGCCTTGGCTTCGTCTACGCCGAGAATATCGACAAAATCCTTTACATCGGCATCGCGCAATCCCTCCAAATTGGTGAAGCCGGATTTTACCAGCGTCACGGCCTGTTCCTCGGTAATGGGCAGGGCACCGGCCAGGGTCTGAGCGGCCTGCGCCACTTTCTGCTCGACGGCGGTGGTGGCCGAAGTGTCCTTGTCGATGTTAATTTCCCAGCCGGTGAGCCGTGAAGTTAGACGCGCATTTTGTCCTTTTTTCCCGATTGCCAGTGACAACTGATCTTCATCTACGAAGATCTGGACGCTTTTCTTTTCGGTATCGAAGACGAGATTCTTCACTTTCGCCGGCTTGAGCGCTTCGAGCACAAATTCTTTCGGATCGGAGCTCCAACGGATGATGTCGACCTTTTCATTGTTGAGCTCGCGCACGATGTTTTTGACCCGCGAACCGCGCATGCCGACGCACGCACCCACCGGATCGACTTTTTCATTCGCGCTCCAAACCGCGATCTTGGTGCGATAACCGGCCTCGCGCGCGATACCGCGAATCTCGACCGTGCCATCGGCGATCTCGCTCACTTCCAGTTCAAAAAGACGGCGCACGAAATTTGGATGACTACGCGAGACGATAATCTCCGGGCCGCGGATCCCATTCTCGACCGCGACGACGTAGGCGCGGAGCCGGTCGCCGACATTGTAATCTTCCACCACCACGCGCTCGCGCTGCGGCATGATCGACTCGAATTTTCCAAGATCGAGAATAACGTCCGAGCGATCGAAACGGCGCACCGTGCCGCTAACGATTTCGCCGGCCCGGTCCTTGAACTCCTCGTAAATCATTTCCTTTTCGACCTGGCGAATGCGTTGCATCATCGCTTGCTTTGCGGTCTGCGCCGCGATCCGCCCAAAATTGCGGGGCGTCACTTCCATTTCGATGGTGTCGCCGATCTTCGCGTCGGGCTTGATCTTTTGCGCTTTGGCGAGCGCGATTTCGTCCTGCGGATTCTGGACGTTTTCGACCACCATCAGGTTGGCCAGGGCACGGATGTCGCCTGATCTTGGATCGATGTCGATCCTGAGCTCGCGGGCCGCACCGACGCTTTTCTTCGAAGCCGAAAGAAGCGCATTCGAGACTGCCTCGAGCAGGATCTCGCGCTTGATGCCGCGTTCCCGCTCCAGATAATCCAGCATGGCAATAAATTCGGCGTTCATAAAAACGTCTAGCCCGCAGACCAAAAGGAGTGGGACGTCAATTCCCACTCCCATCAGCGCGGACTAGACGCTTACTTTAATTTTTAGCGGCCGTTTCGTCAAGCCGCTAATGCCAGGATCGGCATGAACATGCCGGCGCGATCGGCGCGCGGCGAATACTCGTTGCAACCCCGCAAACGGTTCGACACAGTCAGCGCATGTCCCGCCCTGCAGCTTTGCTGATCGTCACCGCGGTTTGGGCTGCAATCTATTTACCAGCTCTCGGTTCCCTCGAAATCAAAGGCGAAGAAGGGCGGCGTATTTTGCCGGCGGTGGCCATGCTCGAGACCGGCAGCTATGTCGTGCCCAAAGTGGGAAGCGCTGCTTATTTCAGCAAACCGCCTCTCATTAACTGGCTGGTGGCGGCGTCATTCGAAATCTTCGGACAGCGCAATGAGTGGACGGCGCGCTTGCCCTCGGCCTTTTGTGTGTTCGCGGTCGCGGTTGCGTTGGTGACGGTCGCGCGCGCCAGTCTCCGGCCGACCGGCTCGGTCTTCGCCGCCCTTATTTGGCTGACGAATTTTGGAATGATCGAAAAAGGGCGTTTGATCGAAATCGAAGCGCTTTACGTTTCACTTTGCGGCTTGGCCATCATTTTCTGGCTCAGTTTTTGGGAACAGAATAAATCGCCCTGGCTCGTTTGGATTCCAGCATCGATTTTTCTTGGGCTCGGTCTGCTCGCGAAAGGCCCGATGCACCTTCTGTTTTTCTACGCCATCGTGCTCTCTCTGGTTTGGCGGGCGAAAGACGCGCGAATTCTTTTTCATCCCGCGCATCTGGCCGGCATCGCGGTGATGCTCGGCATCTTTGCGGCATGGGCCGTTCCTTTCGCTCAAAGCACGACCGTGAACGTGGCGCTGTTCAAGTGGTCGCGGCAATTCTCCGGCCGGCTGAGCGGAGAAGATTTCAAATTTTCCAGCTGGATCCTCAATATCCCGCGCAGCCTCGCGTATTTTTTGCCCTGGCTTCTTTTCTTACCGTGCCTGCCTCGCGCAAAATTTTCGTCTGAACGCAAGATCGACATCGTCCGCGGTTTGAGTTGGGGAATCGCAATTCCACTTCTGCTTGTCGATCTTCTCCCCGGATCGCTGCCGCGCTACACCATGCCCTTGCTCACGCCAGCCTGCATTCTCTGCGGGACAATCTTGGCCGCGGAGGAAATTGCGTGGCCAAAGCTTTTTGGCGGCAGAAATTTTTCGGCACAAGATCGACAACGGATTGTCGCCGCGATCGTGATCGTGACCTGCCTTTGCATTTCTGTTTACTCAACCCTGCTCGTGCCGAATCTGCGAATGAGGCAAAAGCTCAGGTCGATTGCCGTCCAAATCGATGCCGCCGTCCCGCGCGCGAAATCTCTTTATGCGCTCGATCCGGACTATCAGCCTTTTCTTTTTTATACGCACTCGAAAGTCGTTTACGTGAGTGAGATCGCGAATCTTCCGCCGGACGCCGACTACGTGCTGGTTCAGCCAGAGAGAGAAAAGGAAATCGAAGAAAGCTTGAGTTGGGCGCCGCGGCGCGCGCATCGCGTCCTGGCGATGACCGACTATCGTCATCGCTCGATTATTCTTCTCAAAATCGATTGAGTGGTGAGCCGGCCACCGGTTTGACAAGAATCGAATTGGTTAGCATGCTAACTAATTCCCCTTTTCCATGAGATCCGACTGGGAAACAATTGGCCCGCTATTGCATGGGACCGCTCGGGCCTGGCGCTTGAAACTGGATGAGCGGCTCAAGCCGATGGGTTTGAGCCAGGCAAAGTGGCGCACGCTCTTGCATTTGTCCCTGGCCCCGAATGCGCTTACCCAAACGGAGATCGCCTCCCGATTGGGTGTGGAAGAGCCAACCGTGGCGACTCTGTTGCATCGGTTGGAGAGGGAAGGGTGGGTCACCCGTCGCAGCTCGCTCCACGATCGTCGCTGCAACACGGTCCATCTTGGCCGGCGCGCCCAACGCATCATTGTTCATATCAAATCGGCGGCGAACAAACTTCGGCATGAATTGCTTGCTAATATTCCGCCGGCCGAGTTGCGAACCTGCATCAAAGTGCTGACCAAAATTTGTGAGAAAGCAGAGGGGCGCGATAGACTACGAATAGGTCCTCCGCCTCCCGCTGCCAACCGCAATGGCCAGAACAAAGACGGGCATTCGATTCCAAGAAGAAAGGCCCTTCATCGCGCGATGAGAGGATCCAAATGAAGAACGCGCGCCCTGGACATCAATCCATTCCGCGGTGGGCCTATTTGCTCTTTATCGTCCTGGCCGTCTTCGTTCTCTATCGAATTGTTCAGCATCGGGCGGAGGTAGCGAAAGCCTCACAACCACCGGTTCGGCCGGTGCTCGTCGCGAAAGTGATCACTAAGGACGTGCCCCTTTATCTCGATGAGATCGGCACCTGTAGCGCTTATGAAACAGTTCAAGTCCAGGCCCAGGTCAGCGGGCAAATCATTGCCCGTCACTTTCAGGACGGCGCAGAAGTGAAACAGGGCGATCTACTTTTCACGATCGATCCGCGGCCTTATCAAGCCGCGCGCGATCAGGCGCAGGGCCAGCTCGGGCAGGGACAATCGAAAATGGTTCTCGATCAAATCACCCTGAAACGCCAGCAGGAATTGCGCGCCAGGAACGTGATTTCACCCCAGGACCTGGACACCGCCCAGGCCACAGTGAAAGGCGACGAGGCTTTGGTGAAAACCGCGGAAGCGGCGGTCGCTGCCGCGCAGGTGAATCTCGATTTTTGCAACATTCGCTCGCCGATCAACGGGCGCGCTGGTTTGCGCCTGGTCGATATAGGCAACGTTGTCTCCGGTGGAAATGCGGGCGGCGGTGGGGCGGTGCTGCTCACCATTCAGGGACTCGATCCGATTTACACCGACTTCACTGTTGCCGAGACGGACCTGGCTCTAGTCCGGCGATACCTCGGCGGTCCAAACGTGAAAGTGCAGACCGATTTGTCTGACGGTTCAATTCCGCCCCGGCTGGGCGATCTTTATTTCATCGACAACGCGGTCCAACCCGGCGCCGGCACCGTGAAAGCGCGCGCCATCACGCCCAATCCCGACCGGGCACTCTGGCCATCGGAGTTTGTGCGCGTCCGATTCATTCTCGACGTCTTGAAAAATGCTCAACTGGTCCCGTCGCAGGCGGTGCAGATCAGTCAAAGCGGCCCGTTCGTTTTCGTGGTTAAGCCGGACAACACAGTCGATTTGCGTCCAGTCAAACCGGGCCAGCGTCAGGAGGGCGATATGACGGTGATCGAAAATGGCCTCAAGCCCGACGAGACGATTGTCGTCACCGGTCAACTGGCGCTTGCGCCCGGGTCGAAGGTCGATCCGAAACCCTACGACGCCGGTGCTCCCAAAAGTGACCGCCAGGTCGCAGCTAAAGGCGCAATGTAGGTAATCAGGTTGCTCGCATGGATGGGCCGGACCAACACGATGGCGAAACGAATCATGAGCACGATTCGCCGCATCCCGCGCAAGATCGACAACAAGCAGCCAGGCCGCTAACCGCTGGCGCGCCGCCAAAGGATACTCCCGGCGGCAAGTTGGTACAGGTCACAGGCTCGGGACTCTCCGGCCCGTTCATCCGACGGCCGGTGATGACGATTCTGTTGACCCTGTCGGTGATCGTTGCCGGAATCGCCACTTACAACAAGCTTCCGGTGAACGATCTTCCCGCGGTCGATTACCCAGTCATTCAGGTCACCTGCGCGTATCCGGGCGCGAATCCGACGACAATGGCGAACAACATCGCTACGCCGCTGGAGAAACAATTTCTGCAAATTCCCGGCCTAGACATTATCACCAGCGCAAGCACGCAGGGAAACACGTCATTCACCCTCCAGTTCAATTTGAGCAAGAGCATCGTGGACGCGGCAACCGATGTGCAGGCCGCGATCCAGCGCGCGACCGGGAAATTGCCGATCGATTTGCCCAGCCCGCCGACCTTCACAAAAACGAACCCGAACGATCAGGCGATTTATCTGCTCGGTTTGCTCTCCGACACGCTGACGGACGGCGATCTATATAAATACGCATCCACGGCCGTCGCGCAGCGCATCGCTATTCTTCCCGGCGTCTCGCAGGTCAACATCTACGGCGTACAGGCCGCGATTCGCATCAAAGCCGATCCGTCCGCGCTTGCTTCGCGCGGACTGACGATGGACGACCTGGCAAGTTCGATCAAATCGGGAACAGTTTATTCCGGCGCCGGGCAATTCGATGGGCCGCATCGCACCTTTGTTCTTCTGCCGAATGGGCAGATCGACCAGGCGGAAGGATATAAGAATCTCATTGTCGCGCGGAACAAGGATGGCTCGCCGGTTTATCTGCGCGACGTGGCCGATGTTCGCCAGAGCGTTCAAGACGAACGGCTCTCGCGGACATTTTGGATCCGCGGTTTCAATCCGCCGGGCTCGGTCGTTGTCCTGGCGGTTTCACGACAGGCTGGGGCTAACGCAGTTGAAGTCGCCAAGTCGGTCAAGGCACTTTTCCCAGAGATTCGAGCAAGTTTGCCGGGGTCGATCACGCTGGTTCCTGTGTTCGACCGCTCGCAGAGCATCGTGAATTCAGTTCAAGATGTGAAGTTCACTCTGGTGATTGCGTTCGTGCTCGTGGTGATGGTGATTTACGTTTTTCTCGGTCGCGCCACCGACACGCTTATCCCGGTGGTCGCGCTTCCGCTTTCGGTGTTGCTCACCTTCGCAGTGATGCACGCGCTCGATTTTTCTATCAACAACTTGACGTTGATGGCGCTTACTCTCGCCATCGGATTCCTGGTCGACGACGCGATTGTCTTTCTGGAAAATGTCGTCCGCCGCTCCGAGCACGGCGAATCGATTGTCAAGGCGGCTTACAACACCGCCGGCGAGATTTCGTTTACCATTTTGTCGATGACGCTTTCGCTCGCGGCCGTCTTCATTCCGCTTGTCTTCCTGCCCGGGTTGCTCGGCCGCATCTTTCGAGAATTTTCCGTCACCATCATTGTGGCCATTCTCGCCTCGGGTCTGGTTTCGCTTACGCTCACTCCGCTGATGTGCGCGCGCATTCTCGGCGAACGCAAAGCCGGGCACAAACGCGCTCGGATGGAGAAATGGACGGGAGACTTCATCAAACGCGTCATTGGCGCTTATGGCCGCGCGTTGGACAAGTTTTTAGACCGCGCATGGCTGACCATTCCCATCCTCCTCGTGTGTATTCTCGGGCTCTGGTTTTTCTTCACCCATTTGCCGTTCACCCTCTTGCCGCCGGGAGACAGCGGTTTCGTTCGCGGTGTGTTCATCGCCCAGGAGGGTTCCTCGCCTGCGCAGATGCGCATTTATCAGCAACAGGTGAATCAAAAACTGAAGGATGACCCGACTATTGGGCAGTTTTTCACTCTTGCTGGCAACGCATCTCGAAGCTCCTCCTCGCAGGGATTAATCTTCGGTTTTCTCAAGCCGCGGAGTGAACGGCCGCCGATTGATCAATGCATTCTCCAACTGCAAAAATCGATCAGTTCGATTCCTGGCATCACCGCGGTCTTGCAACCGAATCCAGTGCTGCAGATCAATGTCGGTGTTACCAATCAGACCCAGGGACAATACGCTTACACGCTTAGTGGCATTGTCCCCGATGATGTCTATGGCGCCGCCAATCAGTTGCTGAACAAGCTGCGCGGTTTCAAAGGTTTCGCTTCGGTGCGCTCCGATTTCTATAACAACACTCCCAATCTGACCGTCGATATCGACCGCGAGCGCGCTGCTACTTACGGCGTCTCTACTTCCGCGGTGCAGAGTTTGTTGCGCACCGCCTACTCGCAGAACTACGTCTACTTGATTAAACAACCCGAGGACCAGTATCAGGTCATCCTCGAAGTCAAAGACAACGAGCGCGCCCAGCCGGCCGATCTGGACAATCTTTATGTGCGCAGCAACACTGGCGGCACAGCGGTTGCCGGCGGAGCGGCCGGCGGCGCCATCACCACTACCACCGGCACTGCATCCAATCTCGTGCCGTTGCGCGCTGTAACATCGACCAAGCAAATCGTCGGTCCACAGGCGGTCAATCACCTCAATCAATTCACCAGTGTGACCATCAACTTCAACCTGCTGCCGAACGTCGCAATCGGTGACGCGACCAAATATATCGAGGACAGTTTTGCCCAAGTGCATCAGCAATTACCGAGTGTCCAAGGCACTTTCCAAGGCGAAGCGCTCGTCTTTCGCCAGCTGTTTCAGGCGCTGCCACTTTTACTCATCGCCGCGATTTTCGTCATGTATGTGATTCTCGGAATTCTTTATGAAAGCTACGTTCATCCCATCACCGTGCTCTTCCCCGCCATCGTGCCCGCGGTCGTTGGCGGTTTGTTCACCCTCTGGGCGTTTGGATCGACATTGTCCCTCTACAGTGTCATCGGACTGTTTCTCCTTCTGGGCATCGTCAAGAAAAATGGAATTCTGGTGGTCGATTTCGCGCTCAAACGCATCGACGAAGGACTGGGTTTGCGTGAGGCAATTCACGAAGCCAGCCTCGAACGTTTTCGCCCGATCATGATGACAACCTTCGCCGCCTTGATGGGCGCAGTGCCGCTCGCGCTCGGCTTCGGTTCCGATGCCTCATCGCGTCGGCCGCTTGGGTTAGTCATTGTCGGGGGACTGATCTTTTCGCAGATGATCACACTCTTCGTCACCCCGGTGATTTATCTTTGGCTCGAATGGTTTCAGGAGCATGTGCTCGATCGCGTTCCATTTCTGCGCAGCGCGCACACTCATCACGAAGGAGAGCCCGCACCCGGGTCAGTCGAAGGCGATGGCCGGATCAAACCAGTGCCCGCCGGAGCGCATTGAGTTGCGCTCTCCTCGAGCAACGGTCGAGATCAGCTCGCGACGGTAGCCGCCGCCGAGCGTCACAACAACCTTGAATCCGTCCAGTGGTTCGCAGCATCCTAATTGATGCCTATGCCTGGGCTTTCCGAAATTCGTAATCCGCAATCCGCATCCCGAAATGCTACCTGGATCGGCCTCTTTCTGTCGCTCTTCGCGATGTTACTTATCCGGCAAGCCGTCTCTTATTTTTCGCCGACGCTCACTTTTACCGCCGCGATCTGGAAGGATTCCCTGATTTGGGTGAGCGCGATTGTGTTGCTCATTTTGGTCCGCCGCGGTGAACGGCTTCCGTTCACGTCGATCGGCCTCGGGACTTCAGCATGGTGGAAATCGCTTCTCTGGGGCCTGGTCATTGCGGTCGCGTGCGCGATTGTGGGCGGCGTGCTCGCTGCGCTCACCGGCTACGGACACGGCCCGGGTTCGGCCGCTTTTGAAAAACTCCCGCTCTGGCTGATTACCCTGATCGTGCTTCGCGCCGGAGTGGTGGAAGAATTATTTTATCGCGGCTACGCCATCGAACGTCTCCAGACGCTGGGTCTGAATCGTTATTGGGCCGCCGCCATTCCACTAATCATCTTTGCGCTTGGTCACTGGACAGGCGGCGCCGCCAATATTCTGATCGCGCTCGCCCTGGGAGGAATCCTGGCCGCTTTCTATCTATGGCGTCGCGATCTGATTGCAAATATGATCGGCCATTTCGCGGTCGATTTTGCCGCCAACGTTTTGCCCAAACTCTTCTCCTGATTATTCGTCAGCGCTGCTTATCTCCACGCTGCCAGGGACGCCTTCTTTGTCTTGTCCCCCACGCTAACGCTGAAATGCTTGCCGGCTCCGGCCATGCCATTGGCATCGACGTAATTTTGATCGTAGGAAACCGACCATACGTCGTCCGCGGCGGTGTAGCGCGCTTCCGAACGCTGATACTCATGCAAATCATAGCCTTGTCCGCGTGCCTCGGCGTCGGCCAGATCAAGGACTTCGGCTGGAGCGAGGAGGGGACGATCAGGCGACGATAAGTCTGCGGATGGTATCGACGCTTGACGCGATGCGTCGCTGGTAAGATTCGCCCGTAGCGATGACGGAGGGGATGTGAGCGAGCGCAGAGAATTATCTCCTGTCGGTGTTCCTGTCTGTGCGGTCCCCGAAGGTCCCTCGGCCGGCGCTTCCACTGCGGCATCTCGGTCCGGAGCCTCATTGTTTATGTCTGTCCGGTTCGCCAATTGAACGGACTCGTCCCTTGGCGAGGCCGGACGCGACGCCGGCCCAACAGCCCAGTCGCGGGTTTTCTTTCCACCGGCAAACGTACCGTGAAATGTTTTTCCATTCGCATCCACATTAACGACCGCTCCCTCTAATTTGCCTCGAACCATTTTACCGGAATATCGGCCGGTCACGGAGTGCCTCCGCGACGGAATGATGGAACCGGTCGCGATTGCTCGGTCCTTTGTGTACCACGTTAATGTTCCGTAGCCGGTGGCATATCCATGTGTGTCCTGGCGACCCGACCACGTCGCCGCGTCGCCGCGTCTGGGATAATTGTTCCAGATCAGAGTTTTGCCGTCTTTGGTGCGCTGGTAAGTGCCAGCATGGGCGCCGTTGAGGAACAGCAGCAGCGCACCGTAAACAAGAACTCTTCGCGCCTTCACCAGGAAATTGTAACCCAATTGAAAAACTCCTGGCAAACGGTAATTCAGATCTTGTCTGGCGTTGCTCACGTTGCCGGCGCGCCGCCGGGGACGGCATCTTCAATTCCTTCGAAGTTCAATTTCTTCCGCAGTTCGCGTCGGAGGAGCAAAAGATTAAGACACATCTGAAGGATCTGGGACGCGACCGACAGGTACCAGACGTGCTTGATCTCGAATCCGGGTGTGCGCGAAATGAACAACGCGGGCAAAGCGAATAAAAACAGCCGCGTCATCGAGCTGAAAAGCGGCGGCCAGGTGTTGCCTATTCCTTGAAACACGCTCGAGGTCGTAAACACAACTCCCGCCGCCACGAAATTGAGCGACACGATCTTCAAATAATCGCTGCCGAACGCAATGACCCGCGCGTCGTTTGAAAAAAATCGAATCAACGCCGCCGGTGCGAGCCAGACGATCAACGCCAGAATCAGCATCATCGCCGCCGCGATTCCGATCCCGGAATAAACCGAACGCCGGACGCGATCCGCCCGGCGTCCGCCGAAATTTTGTCCGACCACTGGCGCGACGGCGAAGCTCAGCGCCACCACCGGTAGAAAGAGGGCCTGCATCACCCGCGCGCCCACCCCGAACCCGGCCTGGGCCGCAGGTCCAAAGCCGCGAATGATCCCGTAAACGATCAGGATATAAACAAAGAGCAGCACGAACTCCGCGCCGGCCGGCACGCCGATGCGCAACATTCCGCTCCAGATTTTTGTTTGCGGACGGAACAACGGGAACCGGAAGCGCAGGTAATGATATTTCTTTTCGAAATAAATCACCATCAACACGTCCGCGATCAGGATCGCGATGAAAGTGGACAAGGCCGCGCCGGTCACGCCCAGTCGGGGCCACGGTCCGATCCCGAAGATGAGCAACGGCGCGAGCACGATATTGAGCAGCACGCTCAGCACCTGAAATCCCACCGCCGGTTTGATGATTCCGGTCGCGCGCAACGCCGAGCCGAGAGCGACCAGCGGAAATTGGAGCAACAACGCCGGGATGAACCAGAGCAGATAACTCTTGGCTAGGGCCGCCGTGGCCGCGTCCGCGCTCAGCGATTCGGAATAAGAGTTGCGCAAGAGAAATCCGAAAACGCCGAGAACGAGCGCAATCAAGATCGACATGATGAAGGACTGGTTGAAAACCAGCTCGGCGCGCGCCTGGTCCTTTTTTCCTGCCGCCTGTGAGATCAGCGTCGTCGTTCCCACGCCCAGCATCTGGGTCAGCGCGAGCACGATCATCATCATGTTCCCGGCCACACCGACCGCCGCGATCGCTTCCTTGCCCAGGCGCCCGACCCAGTAAAGGTCGGCCAGCAGGTAGAGCGTCTGCGCCATCATGCTCACCGCCATGAACGCCGACATGTGCAGCAAATGCCGCGTGACCGATCCTTGCGTTAAATCTTTCATTCGCTCGCAGTCAGTTGTAGCCACGGCCGCGGCCGGCGGCAATGGTCTGGACCGGCGCTTACCTCTGATCGCCCTTCCTATTTCGTTCCGTAAACGAGGAGGCGAAATGTGGCCGGCAGATAATTGGGACGACGACGTTCGCCCGGAGCTGCCGGTGACGGGCTCGCCGGCTCGGGCGCGATTTGCGCCGTGCAGGTGTAAACACGTTTCGTTTTGGGGTCGAGCGCCATTGTGCGCGCGCCACGTTCGGTGGTGAGCGTTTGCACCACAGCGAGTTTGTCCGGTGTTTCCTCTTTCGCGATCGTCAACGTCCCGTCGCCGCATGATGCGAATGCCAGTTGCGTTGTCTCATCGAACGCGCACGCATCCACACCCGCGCCAATCGGCGCTGTCGCGACAATTTTGCCGGTGTCGCTGTCCAACACCGCCATCAATTTGTTGTGACAACCGATAAAGAGCCGGTGATGCGCTTCGTCGAACGCCATGCCAGTCGGCTCTTCCCCCGGCGCCAGCGGCCAGCTCGCGATCACCGAGTGGGTCTTTGTATCGATCACTGCGACTTCGTTCTTGTCCTCGATGTTGCAGAAAACGCGCCCGCTTGTCGAATCGCCCGCAGCGAACTCCGGCTTGCCCGACAACGGCACCGTCGCGACTACCTTGTCGATCTTAGCGTCGATGACCGTGGCCGATTTTCCGCGGCCGTTGAACGTATAAACTTCGGAGCGCGCCGGCTCGTACAAAATAGCATCTGGATTTTCGCCGGTCTCGATCTTCGTGATCGTCTTTAGCGTTTTGAGATCAACCACGCTCACGCGCGACTCGGTGCCGTTGCTGGAAAATCCACGCCCAAGTTCCGGCGCGGTTGCGAACCCGTGCACGCCTGGTGTATCAGCGATCTCACTCAAGACTTTGTCCTGGGCAAGATCGACAACCACGATCTTGTTCGCGTGGGCGATATAAAGTTTTCGGGCGTTCGCATCGATCGACAAATAATCCCAGCCACCATCGCCACCGATCGGGATGCTCTTGAGCATTTTATAATTCTGACCGTGCGCCGCTTGCAGGAATGCCAGGAGCACGAGCCCGGCGAACATTCGCGATTTCATCTCTTTTCTAATTTTACCTTTCTATTTTTGAAGGGCTTCAATCCCGCATCTATTCGCAACATAAGCCGCTTACGATGCATGAGCTCGAATCATCGACGTTTTGATTTCCGGTTGCCGGGTCTTTTCAGCAATTTGCGCAAACCCTGAGTGGTTTGGTCGCGATCCAATCGGCTCGCGGCGATATTCAGGACAAATGCTTCCCAATCTTTGGTTGGTAGTTTTTTCGGCGATAGCAGCTCGTTCGTTTCGAGAAAGACCAGACACGAGGCCAGCGCGGTTCGCTTGTTGCCGTCGATAAAAGGGTGATTGCGGCAAAGATAAAAGAGATAAGCCGCGGCGATCTCGATTGGATCGGAGATCAATGACCGGCCCATCATCGTCGCTTGCGGTGCGGCGATAGCGGATTCGAGCAGAGTTTCGTCGCGGAGACCGGCCGAACCGCCGTGCGCAGCCAGAACTTGAGCATGAATCGCCTTTACCGCCGAGGTTGTAAGATACGTGAGCGCTTTGCTCACGAGAGGCGCTTAAACAGAGCGGAGTTTTTGCGAATTATGCGCTTCGCGGTCGCGGCTGCTTTGGCGGGAGCGAGCGTTGGATGGACAGGAGTGAGGATGATAGAGCCGCCTTCGTGCACGGTGACGGTGAGTTTATCGCCCACTTTTACGCGCGCGAGGTCCATCAAGCTGGCGTCAAGAATGATGCCCTGGGAATTTCCGATCTTGGAAACGGTCTTGGTCATGATGTAATACTATGTTTTACGGAAGCATTAGGCAAGTCCGTTCTCTGACCTCCGCCTTTATTCGCCTGCAAGATCGACATCTTGCAAGATCGACATCATCCTTTCATTGTTCGCTGCGCTCATCCTTCATCCCTTCGTCGATGCCCAAACGCATTTCAGTTCGCGCCGGTCAGATCGAGTTTGTCAAGGTCAACACCGAGCGAGTTGACTGGCGCGAGACTTATCAATGGCTGCTCGGCTTGAAGTGGCCGCAGTTTGCTGCCTTCGTCGCGGCCCTGTATGTCGCTCTCAACCTCATCTTCGCCGCTCTCTACACTCTCGGCGGCGACAGCATCGCCGGGATCAGGCCGGGCTCATTTGTCGATGCGTTCTTCTTCAGTGTCCAAACGCTCGCCACCGTCGGCTACGGCCATTGGTATCCGAGTAATCTTTACGGCCACGTCGTCACTACCATTGAGATCATGAGCGGCCTCTTCCTCATCGCGGTCATGACTGGTCTCATCTTTGTCCGCTTCTCGCGACCGACCGCGCGGATTCTGTTTAGTCGGTCCGCTGTCATCGGGACGTTGAATGGCAAACCGACGCTCATGGTCCGCGTCGGCAATGCGCGCCAGCAAAGCATGGTCGAGGCCGAATTTCGCATCATGTTTAATCGCGACGAACCGCTGGTCGAAGGCGGCGACTTTCGGTACTTTTACCATCTCAAACTCCACTTCGACCGGCTGGCCATGTTTCCGGCCGCGCTTACCTTACGGCACGTCATCGACGAACAAAGTCCACTTTACGGCGTAACTCCCGAATCGCTTAAGGCAAGCCGCGCCATATTGATCGTGTCGGTCGTCGGGATTGACCCGGTAATTTCCGCCGCGGTTCAAACGCAGAAAGATTATCTCCCGTCCGACATCCTTTTCGATCGACGCTTCGTCGAGATCTACTCCGAGCACGGCGACGGCAAACTCACTGTCGACTATGGCCGTCTCCATGACACCGAAGCGGTGTCTTGAGCTCGATGTCGGCTCCTCTCTGATCTCTGATCTCTGATCTCGGCTGCTCAGTGCAGCACAAGCCGGTCCGCTTCCCAACCTGCGGTTAACATGTAGGCGACGCCCGGCTGGAGATTTATATGCATTGCCGCTGGCCGGCGGTCGTACGAGTTAGGGTAGGAACTAATGGTCAACACGTGATTCCCGGCCGCTACGAAACCGTCGTAGCGCTGGCCGCGTGGAACGTCTGCGACCGTTCTACCGTCGATCTCCACACGCAGAACGTAATACGTCCCAAAGTTAGCCGCTCGTGCCACGACCAGCCGAGCGCCAGCCATTCTTTGTTGCGCCTGCATCGCCGGGCTGCCAACGAAGATTGCGCAAACGAGAGCCAGAATCAGAAAAAGCCTGCGATTGAAGTTAGGTCTCGAGTTCATAGGTTAAGTTAGCTTCGCGACCAATTTTTGCGAACGCACTTCGTGTCTGGCAGTTCGAGTGCCGCGGCATCCCGCCGAATTATCCGGAACCAAATCGCGGTCGTCTCCTGCGTTGCTGCTGCTGCCGCTGCGGTGATGCCCGAGCCGGCGTCGGCTCCGGAACCTTCATCATCTCGAACGTCCGAAAGAGTGCCGCCAGATCGATCACTTCGTTCGCGGCCGATCGCAATGTATTCCCGAGATTTGCAGCGACGGACGCAACTTCCACCCGGATTCCGTGTCGCCGCAATTTTATTGCGAGATAAGCGAAATCGGCGTCACCGGTCACGAGAATGACAACATCGGGCCGCATCTCAATGGAAAGCTCCATCGCGTCGATCGCCATCATCACGTCCACGTTCGCCTTGTAATGGCCTTCTTCGGCAGGCGACCCATCCTTGGTCACGACCATGAATCCGTTGGAGCGCAGCCAATGCATGAACTTGTTCTTTTTGTCGCGCTCTTCCTGCCATGTCGGAATCGCGGGCGGCAATCCGGCATAAACCACCATTTCGATCAGCTCCCGTCCGGTGTCCGGTCCCGCCAAAAAATCGCGCAGTTTCAACCAATCGAGCCCACGTCCCGCCGTTCGCACCGAGCTGCCGACATTCGATTCGTCCACCAAGACCAACACGCGAGAGCGAGTGCCCTCAAGAATTTTTCTTCGCATGATTAGATCTACAATGAATGGAGCGTGCTGGGAAGCCGTGACATAGATGGGCAAACCCGAGAGGGTGAGAGAGCGGTGCGAAAGAATCAACTATGTTCGCGTGCGACTGGCGAGCAAAGATTCACGCCGACTTTGCCGCGGCGAAGCGCAGCGTCGATCAAGCCTCAGCGTAGTAGCTGGCTTTTAACTTTCTTAGTAGCGCGCGCCTCGGCGCAGGCCCAACGATTGCAGCGTGTCGCTGGTCAGATATCCGGTCACGCGCAGGCCGTTGTCGCTTTGATAGCGTCTGACTGCGCGCCGCGTTTCCGCGCCGAAGACACCGTCGATTCGTCCGCGGTAATAACCTTGTCTCGCCAGTCGCTCCTGGGCGGCGGCAACGCTCGAGTCCGCGTTCTGACCGTAGGAATCGTAGCCGTCCTGACCGTAGGAATCGTAACCGCCTTGACCGTAAGAGTCGTAACCGCCCTGACCGTAGTAGTCCCCATCGTAAAAGCTGGGATCATAGCCATACGGATAATAGGAGTAATCGTAGGGGTAATAATCGTAGGGATAACCGTACCAGGGGGTGAACCCGAAATCGAAGATGAACCAAGAGTTGTTGATGAAACGGCAACGATGTCCGTTCCACCAATGGTCGCAGGTCCGGTCCCAGCCGCTCTGCCAGTCGGCTGAGCGCGTGGCGAAGACGTGATTGCTTGTCGTCGTCACACTAGTGAGACCACTGCTGTTGTTCCTGATTGAACCGGCCCGATTGTCGCGAATGTTCTGGCTTGTTCCAAGATCGCGAGCGCGGCCATTCTGGAATTGCGCGAGACGATCGCTTTGGGTTGTCTGAAAATGTTGGCTGTGCTCGTATCGGGCGAGACCATTGCCACCGCTGAGCGTTCCACGCGTAGATTGATACTGACCGGCCAAAGCGCCTCTGCCCGGATTGAAGTAGTGTTGAGAATACGCGCTCGGCATCGAACGGATGCCGGTCGACGAGAAGTGTTGCGACGGCGCATTCACGCGCCCACCGCCATAATGCACACCGGACGTCGTACCCGAGGAGCGCCCGCGTCCTGGCGCAACCTGCGATCCACTCCCTCTTCCGTTGTTCTTGCCAGGCTGGGCCGAAACAGAAACAGCCGCGCTGACGATCAAAGCGAGCAAAAGGAATTTCTGAGCTTTCATTGTGTAACTCCGTTCCGTTGGACCATGTCAGTTATAGAACCATTCAATTAATCCATTGTTGCGGCCAAGTTACCTTTTTCTCCGATCAGATGGCGAACCTAATCCGACCGTGCTGATCTTCGTCTTCGGAGAGCGCCTAGTGTGAACCGACTGAGCCGACGCAAGGACCAGTTGATTTACCGCGAATGAGAACGCTGTAGCCGGCCGAGATCACACGCCGCGCTGCTTCGCCAGTTTCCGGATCACTACGAAGCGGCTCGTCGTGGACGCTTTGCGTAACCTCGAAAGTTCGGACCGGTTTGGCGGGATCAGTGGTTTGGTAAATATAAGTCGGCATCGCGACAATCTACTCGGAAACGGACAATGCGCCTGCTCTTTCGGGTCGCGCAAAAATCCCACCTTCCGGAATAACATTAGGTGATCGGTGTTTGTGCCATAGATTGGTTCGTAGCTTTGGCGCATCGATTCGCCCCGCTGGGTGAATCCATTCCGAAATCAATCAACAATATGGAACTAACATTGACGCAAAACAGCGCGCTTTACCTCGCGCATCGTAAAACGGCGAAGCGCCGTTGGGCGCTTTTTCGGCGCTCAGCTGCCGAGGCCAGAATTCAACCACCCGACATCGAGCGACGGACTTTCGTCGACGCTCGCGTCTCGAGGCGATTTCATCCCGACAACGGGCGGTAATTTCACGGTCTTAAACATCAATTCCCATCGAGACGACGCCGGTCATCTCTTCCCAGCCGCAACCTGTCCAGAAGCCGCGCTCGCGCGGATTATCGCCGGCCACCAAGATAATAACGCGCTCGATCCCGGCCCGGCGCAGGCCCACCAGGCATTCATCCATCAGACGCCGGCCGAGTCCGCGTCCCTGATAAGCAGGATCGACCGCCAGATGATAGATGTGTCCGCGGCGTCCATCATGACCGCATAACGCGACGCCAACAGTCGTGGAACCATCGGTCGCGACCCGGCTCAGCCCGGGGTTGCGCGCCAGAAATTGCGCAACGCTTTCTCTATCATCACCCTCAGCAATCTCGAGACCTTCGACCCGCTGCCACAGGTCAATCGCCGCGTCGTAATCGCCAGTGGAAAATTCCCGCGTGTCGATCTTGCCGTTCATCATGGCCGTTTCCCATCTGCCGCTTTGCAGTTGTAACGCTTTAACGATTCCCTGGCGCGCCGTAGTTCCCACCACCGCGGCGGGAACGAAGGAGGCAATCTTTCAACGTCCGCGAGGGATCTCAAGAGGCAGCGAGGGCGTCGGAGACATTGCGCCGTATTCGAAACGCCTGGTCCAAGCGTGATATCTCAAAGATGATTCGGACGGTCTCCTGCATCCCGACCAGGTAAAGCTTGCCGCGGTAGGCTTCGACCCTTTGCATTCCGTCGATCAGGACGGCCAATCCAGAGCTGTCGATGTAAGATACTTTTGAAAGATCGATCACAAGCTTCTCCGGCTTATCTCTGATCAAGGCGCGCAGTTCGGTGGCGATCTGCGGCGAGACGTACCGATCAATTTCGCCTTCCAGCGGCAGGATGTGCTGCGATCCTGGCTCGGCCCTACGAATTGGAGATCGGGCAACGGGCGGCGCTTGTTTCTGGCTCGCACTTTTTCTTCGACGCAATGATTTGCTCGGAGGAGCCGGGTCAACCAGGACCCCTTCCGGCATTTGATTGGCAAACTGCAAGACCCTGAAACCGAGGTAAGATGGTGGAAGCTTGGCCTTCTTTTCCGAATCGGTTTGCACTGCGACGATGAATTCGCGGACGTGATAGAGGCTCTTGAACACTCTGGTGATATGCGGCTTGGAACCAAACTCAGCGTTGAATCGGGCCGCGGCTTCCGCGGCCAGGGAATGCCAATAGCCCGGTTCAAAAGGACGCCAGGTGCGCTTTTCGGCTTCGCGTTCTGCCTCAGAAAGAGAAAGCCATTTAGCGAAGGTCATTAGTGCGAATGCGTGGCTGATCTCTGACTTCTAACTTCTACTTTCTACTTGTCTTCTGCGTGCTGCCAGTGCGGCTCACACCTCTGGTTATTGCTTCTTCGTGTTTCGCGGATCGTCCACCGGATTTACGTACACAATCTGAAACGGACCGCTGCCATGAATTTGCAGGACCGTCTCGCCGGTAGTCCAGGCGAAATGCTTCATCCCGCGGGGCATTATGGCAAAACTGCCCGCAGTCATTTCGTGCCCGGCCGATTCGTCGAACTTGTCACCCGTGCCCAAGTGAAACGTTCCAGAGATCACGGTGAGATTTTCCGCGGTCGGATGCATGTGCGCCGCCACTTTGTAGCCATCCGGCGCTCGCAGGCGGACGGTGAAAGGTCCTTTTTTGCCCGGATCGCCAGCCAGGACGGCCATCTTTGCGCCAGCCGGCAATCCCGGAGGCGCATCGCCCCAGGTCAGATCGCCCGGTGCGAATATTTTATGTTCGACCGTCTCGGTTGCTTTGGCAGCTTCCTTACTCGCCGTCTTCGGATTTCCCTTTTGTTCTGCTGCGATCACGAATGCGGCCGCTGCAATGATGACGCTGAAGAATACGACAATTTTTTTCATAATATTTTAAGGTTAAATGGAGTATCCCGGCTGCACGTTTCATTGCAACATCGCTGATTTCTAATTTCTGATCTCTGTCCTCTATCCTCTGTCCTCCTTGGCTCGCCGTAGTCCCGCGGCAGCGGGAGGTAGGCGGCTGTCCTAGACTGCTCGAGTCCGGATGTTGATCTCCGACGCCAGCGTCTGATGAACGGGACAGCGGTCCGCGATTTCCATTAATGTGGCCCGCTGTTCGTTGCTCAGCGCACCAATGAATTTAATTTCCCGCTCGATCCTGTCGATCTTGCCCACTTTGGTCTCACACTCGGCGCAATCGGTGGCGTGAATTTTCGAGTGATGGAGCGAGACCGTTACACTCTCGAGTGGCCAGCCCTTGCGTCGCGCGTAGAGCGAGACAGTCATCGACGTGCAGGTGCCGAGCGCGGCCAGGAGATAATCATATGGGGTCGGCCCCGTGTCTGTCCCGCCGAGCGGGACCGGTTCATCGCCTTTGAGTCGATGCGGACCGATTTCAATTTCCTGGGCAAACCCGGCCGCGCCGCCGCGAACGATTACATGTGGCGGACTGTCAGAAGTGTTCGCTGCCATTGGTGGGAACGACAATGAAACTATGCCGCCAAGTTCACGGCAAGTCTGCAATTTCGACTAACACCTGGACCTCCTTGGCTCGCCGTAGTCCCGCGACCGCGGGACGTAGGCGGCTGACCTCTTGCTCGCGAAAGCTTTCGGAGCTGATCTCTGCTATCTGTTAACTGTTAACGCGGCGTTTCGCCGCTATTTGGTCTCCTGCTGTTTCTTCTTCGCAAGCGCGAGGCGCTCCGTCTTTTTCCGGCGTCTTGCCCGTTTCTTGGCGTTGTCTCTGCCTTTGCTGTTTCCCATAAGGCCTCAACACTCGCTCGCCTCACGCCATCTCGCTCGCGAAAACTTTCGGAGCTGACCTCTTGACCTCCGACTTCCGTCCACTGATCTCCCGCCGGTTCCAAGCTGTTTCGTTTCGGCCCACTAACCGCGCAGGAGCGCGCTCCTTTTCTCCTGACAAATTGCCGACAGCGGCTATGATTTCGCCGTGAGCGCATCTGACATCATCAAGGAACTCCCAAAGTTGAACGAAGCTGAGCGTCGGGCTGTTCGCGAGGGGCTGTTGGAAATCGCCAATCAAGACTCCGATGTAGCCCTGTGCAATCAGGCTGCGCTCGACGGCGCGCAAATGCTTGACCGGATGGAGGATCAAGATGCGCGGCGGCAATCCGGGTGAAGTTTGGATGATCGACTTCGGGATGGCTGCTAAGGTGCGTCCTGCGCTGCTCCTGACGGGTAAACCGGCTTCCGACGAACTCGACCTCGTCACTGTTCTGCTTCACACCACGTCGCTGCGCAACAGCCGATGGGAACTAAGCATTCCCAAGCCGTTCCTGAAACCCGGCGCGTTTCACCTACAACAAGTCCAGACAATTTCTACCGTCAAGCTCGAGCGACAGCTTGGAGTTTTGACTGCGGAAGAAATGGAACGCGTGCGGAACGCGCTGAAAAATCGACTCGGCGTCTGAAATAAGCTGCCTCTTCATTTGGCGTTGAATACGCCGTCCGGGGGCACCGGCGGATGGACTGCATTGCCGCTGGGGAAGCGGCGAGCGAGCGGGCGCGAGCGAGTCAACGTTGAGCGTTGAGCGTTGGACGTTTGCTGCTGAAGTCTCAATTTCTCCTTTGATGATCTCGCTCCCGCTTCGCTCTCCGCTACGCGGCTATGCCTTAACCGTTCTCGCATCATAAGCCGCTTACGATGCATGAATGGCGGCGTGCGTTGGCGTCATTGCGACTGACCTGAAACGCTAAACGTCCAAGGGGACAGGCTGTATGTCTCTACCCGGTAAACTCGGTGAACGAGGTAAGGGCAAGCCCCCGCGCGATGGCGAAACGAACGTCGAAAGGCGCATGGTGCAGCATTGAAAACTGGTCAACGTGTTGCGCGGATTGGTCGGCGGGCCACTATTCGCGAACATCAAGTTTTTGTTGTCATCCACGTGCCAGAGATTGCACAGGTGCCCGACTTCGTGCGCCATTATTGTGGGATCGGAAGACGCAGTAGCATCCACACGGCACCAATTGTCTCCCCAGAAGGTAAAGCCATCCGAGGAGCCTTGTATCTTATCGACAAAGAAAACCGTAACCTGGCCACAGCAGCTGCAGGCGTGCTGAGAAAACCAGGAATGCCAGAGCGAGAAAAGCCCCCAAAAAGAATCGTTGGTAGAAGTAAGCAAATCGGGCTTAACGATCCGCTCTATGCTATCGATCTCTACCGTGACGCTGCATTGCTCGTAGATGTCTTTCATCGTGCGAATGCTGTTTTGAACGGCGTTGTCCGTTACCTTGGATACGCCTTTGGCGTCGGTAAGAATCTTGATGCAGACTCTTATCTCCTTTCGAAACGACAGCCCGATCAGACAAAGGACGAAGCCGGGCAAACGGATGATAATCGTAACGATGATGCAAACGATCCTGACGATGTAAATAATCCAGGTAATCAACACGGTGATTAACGTGATTATGAAGGTGAAAACATTGTTACAGATCCAATTCCAAACCGTCGTTATTATGGTGATCGTTTCGGTAACCAGATCGCAGAGCTTGTCCAGCGGCCACGGAAGCCAGCTGCATACCTCCTTTACAATGGTTTGAATGGTGGTGAGGATCGAGCTCACCCAATTGCAAACGGTAGTAACGATTGTCTGCAGAATCGGTAGGATGAGCGTCACCACAACGGTGAACGGAAGTAATAATGTTTGACAAATCATGGGTAACTCCTTTTCTAAAACCGGAAGTTCATGGGGTGCATAGGTTGCGGGAATACTGACCTGGCTAAAAAGCTGGGGAAGTGTGGTTTTTGTATGTGGCTGGCCCTTGCCTCATCCATCGTTTTTTGGGGCCTGTATTACGTCCTGCGCACAGTTGTTGAAAGTAGGCTGATTCTCTGGCCGGTGTTACTTTTTGCTTCATTGGTCACGCTTCTCTTGATCGCTCATCTGCTGGCGTTCCTATCGAATCGAAAGAAAAAGGGGTCAGACCTAAACGTTTAATATTTGGTAAAAACGTGGAAGGCAGAATGGCGCGCACTCCGAGGTGTTGGAAACGGATTGCGGCGGCGGAGGCTTCTCGTGGCGCTCTCCGAGATCGACAATCATTTGCGGGCTTGTGTATTTGCCGAACAAATTGGCGCCGTCGATTTGTCATCTTTTTACTCCTTGGTTTGGGGGATAATTCCCTGTTCACCCACCTTCTACGGGATCGGGAAGGCGAAGTTTTCGAAAAAGTTAAAAAATTTTGATGTAGTCGCGAGCGCTCTACCCGCGGCCCCCCCGTCAAATCGCTAAGGCGTTCATTTCCACAGTTTTAGGCGAAGATCAACAGTCTCGAGTGCCGCGGCACCCGGTCGAATAACGGCTGCAGCCCCAGAAGGATTGTCCAACGTAGTGGCCTCGCCGTGATTCGCGCAGCACCATCTTCGATCCGCATTTTGGACAGGCGGGCGCTTCGATCACAACCTGGTGCTTTGGAATCTTGGCGCCGCGATTTTGGGTGAAGTTCGAACGGCGCGTCGTCCGCGAATAAATCTGAGGAGAGCGTTTTCGACCCGCTTGGCGACAAACGTAAGTACCAGCCCCAGGACCATAATCAGGAACACGATTGGCAGAACTCCGACGATCGCCTTCGTGAATTCTGTCGTTAAGTCCGAGTGCATTTTTCGCGATTACAGCAAATCAGTGGCGTTCTGCAAACGTCGCGAATGGAGCGAACGGGGACGAGCGACATGGCCGGTAAAGCCGCGAAGGTAGCGGTCGAGCACAGCGGGAGTCTGCCGAGATACAATGTCAAAAGTGAAGATCAGACCCTATTTCTCACGTTCTCATCCTTAGATTTGACCCTATTTTCCCCCAAATGCATTGGCAAACCCGCACCGCTCGTCGAGCTTACACTCGTAAGCCCGATGAACTTGGAGCAAAAATAATTTATGGCGCATGTCGTTACTAATAAATGTCTAGGGTGCAAGTTCACCGACTGCGTGGTGGTGTGCCCGGTGGCCTGCTTTTATGAGTTGGAAGGTCAATTGATCATTCACCCGGAGGAGTGCATTGATTGCATGGCTTGCGTGGATGAATGTCCGGTGCACGCCATCTACGCCGAGGGCGATGTTCCGCCGGAGTTTCAATCCGACATTGAATTCAACGCGACTGAGGCCAGACGGGTAAAAGAGTCGGGCCAGGGTGCGATCGAGACGAAAAAGGATCCCTTGCCGACCGCCGCCCAAAGGAAAGCGGAATTGGGTTACTGAATGTTAAATGTTTAGACGCGACCCCATTTTCCATTTTCCGAGCGGTAAGCATAGCAGCAGTAGTATATATCCGAGCTCGGTGATCAATGTGTTCATCTCTATTCGGCAGGGTCTTTGTGCGATTTGTAATAGCTAACGATCTCTGCGAGGTCGCCGCCTGCAGAACCTGAAAATGAATGTGCCTTGCGTTTGGCTAGGTTCGAAAGAATTTCGTGAAACGGATGCAGAATCACGCCTTCGCTGGCGAAGACTTCGAGCTCGCGCGGTTCACGAACTACAGCATGTGCCAAATGAAACTCCCAATTCACGCCCGGCCACAACTGCTCTCGTAATCGCTTCTTATCGGGCCCCCTGAACTTCGCTTCCACCCAACGCCTTGCGCAGGACTCAATCTCTTCTGGAGTTCTTTTCCGCGCGGAAGAGGGAGTAGAACCGGAGTCCTTTCCAAGTTTCCCGATAAAACCGATAGGACGAAAACTAATTTGGACTTCAACATGCCATCCGATGACTGAGCCGTTGCTTTGCGGCCGAACGGCGAGCAAATCCATTTCGCCAACTCCGTGCTTCACTCCTCGGATGGTGAAGAAGCCATCCCGGTTCAACCACTCTTCAACAAGGCTTTCTCCCAATAGTGCCACGACTTCTCAGTAACGGATGCTGTTCATGAGAGAAAGATCAAAAGAGCCAGCGTAAGCAACCCGCCCGCCGGAGGGAAGCAGCGGGCGGATTGCGAACTCAATTTACGGACACTCGGGGAGCGCCAAAAGGTTGTCGGGTTGCTCCCCGTCATTCTCCGTCTTGAGGTATTTGTGACCTAATCGTTTAGCCACAATAACTTTTGCCTCCTCTCCATCTTCGTACGTGTAGTATTCGTACGTTCCATTTTCGATGTAAGCGATGGCGTCATCTTCACTGTGTTTCCAATTTGAACCGCCAATGTTTTCGATGCGCTCGTGCGCGCTTTCGCGGTCGGTTTTGTTGATGCATGTGACTTGTTTTCTTGTTGCCATGTTTCTTTCCTTTCTTTTTCTTTGTTGTCGATCTTACGGAGGCGTTGGCGCTGGCGGCGGTGTCGGCGGGGCGTGCGTGCCGGTGCGATCTATGACCACGCGCGCGGCGAAATAACCGCGATAGAAATCGGGGTTCGATTTCTTAAAGGGCGTCATCATCTTATCGATCTCGTTTCGGAAGATGCTGCGCACATTAGCGATCAGCTGTGGAAGCGATTGGCTTTGCGCTTTGCGTTGGGCCGCTGCTTCGCGCGGCGCAGTTTTCATTCCTACAAACTCCGTTCGTGCTGTCTCAAGCTCCGCCACTACCGCGTTGTCGATGAGGTAGCCAGCGAGTGCGGCGATGTTATTGTTCGCCAGCAAAACGATCCGTTCGGCGGCCTGTTCAAGGTCGTTGTCTCCCAGCTGGTCCAGCGATGATTTAGTCATGCGAACTTGCTCCGCGAGATCCCCGTCATGGTTTTTTGCCGCAAGCGCGGCAAGCTGGTCGGCAATCGGGAGCGTCTTGTCTTCGAGATCGCTACGCAGTTGGGCTTTGTCGACCGTCAAACCGGCGGTCGGTTTCTGCTGCGTATCGGAGGATGTATCAATTGCTTCGATACCGGTCCTCGCCCGATCAACCGCATCGGCGAACGCGGTTACGCCGATCCAGACGGGGTTGTTTGTGTCGAGAAACGCG
>WNFX01001331.1_pt1 | contig 27303 bp, 26 predicted proteins | sample 5400111 | NCBI WGS metagenome assembly WNFX01 (sample SAMN13153363, study PRJNA577476) | soil metagenome | isolation source: 40 cm soil or saprolite under grassland replicate 1 | place: USA:California | collected 2016-06-15
CGCCGTTCACCCTGACCCGCGCGGCGTCCACGCGCTCGGCCGCGCGCACCCCGCGCAGCCCTCTGACCCTGGCCACGGCCTTCGCCGGCAGGGGGTGGTCGGAGACGACCAGCACGTCGGCTGGCAGCAGCGTGCGCGGCGGCGCCGTCGGCGGCGCGCCCCCACCGACCGGAACGACGGCGGGCGCACCCGTCTGCAGCGGAACCGAGATGGTGGTGGTCGCGGCCATGACCCGGGTGGGGGATGCCCGGCCTGCGGAGGGCGAGCCCGCCGCGACAACCAGCAGCGCGGCGGCCCCGCCCAGGACCGCCACGCCGGAGCGGCGCAGCCTGCTTCCCGGTACCCGGAGGCCCGGGACCGGCACCTGCAGAACCCGCATACCCAGAACACGCATACCGAGGACCCATGGATCAAGGACCCGCATACCCCGGACCAACATACCCCGGGCATGCCAGGACGGGGCCTGGGTACCCGGGAACCGCATGCCCGCCTCACCACCTTCGCCGGCCTCTGCCAACGCCGGGCTCTATACCCGCCCGCCGGGCATCACTACCCCGCTGGCGCCGGAGCCGGATAGTCGAGGGCGGCCCGGAGCTCCATGGGATCGGTGACCGGCATACGGCAGGTGAAATCGCGGCAAACGTAGGCGGCCGGGGCGCCGGCCACCAGGCCCCGGCCCGCCAGCAGCGGAACGGCCTCCGCGGGCTCCCGTCCGGCCGCACCGGCGCCGTCCCCCGCGCCCGCCGCGGTGCCCGCTGCCGCACCGTCGCCCGCGCCCGCCCCCGCACCGTCGCCCGCGCCCGCCCCCGCGCTGTCCCCCGCGCCCGCTGCCGTGCCATCTCCCGCGCCGTCGCCGAGCGCGATCACCGCGCCCGGCGGCGCGGCCAGCAAGGCTGTCGTGTGGAGGGCGGCCGTGCGCGGGTCACCGGGCGGTCCCACCACCGCGATCTCAGCGGGCCCGGCCACCACTGCCTCGGCCACCGCCAGGCCTGCCCCGGCCGCCCGCGGATACTGCGGCGCGATCGGGCCGAGCACACCGAGTGCGGCGAGCGCCGCCTCCCGGTGCCGGGCCGACCCGGTGAGCGCCCCGTAGCCCAGCAGGGCACCCGCCATGGCGAACGTCCCGGACGGGGTAGGGCCGTCGAGCGGATCGGCGGGCCGGTAGATCAGTGCCTCGCCGTCGTCGGCGGTGTCATAGAACGTGCCGCCGCCGTCGGAGAACCGGGTCAGGGCCGTGGCCAGCAACTGCCCCGCCATCGTCACCCATCCCGCCTGCCCGGTCACGCCGGATAGGGCCAGCAGACCCTCGGCCACGCAGGCGTAGTCCTCCAGCACACCGGCGCTCGGGCCGGCCACCCCGGCCCGGGACGTCCGCGCCAGCCGCTCGCCGCGCAGGTGCAGGCGGGCGAGCAGCGCGGCCGCGTCGCCCGCCGCCGCGGTGAAACCAGGCTCGGCGAGCATCAGCCCGCACTCGGCCAGGGCGGCGATCGCGAGCCCGTTCCAGGCCGCGACCACTTTGTCGTCGCGGCCCGGGCGGACCCGCCGCTCCCGCGCCGCGAGCAGGATGTCCCGGACGGCAACGAACCGGTCCGGGTCGGCCGGGTCGGCCCGCAACTGCAGGACCGAGCGGCCACGCTCAAAGCTGCCGGCCTCGGTGACGCCAAACATCTCCGCCGCGTACCGCCCTTCCGCGGCGCCGAGTTCCGCCGTGAGCTCGGCCGGGGTCCAGGTGTAGAAGAGCCCTTCCTCCCCCTCGCTGTCGGCGTCGAGCGCCGACGCGAAGCCGCCTTCCGGCGTGCGCAGCTCCCGGATCATCCAGGCACAGGTCTCGCGGGCCACGCGACGGGCGAGCGCGTCACCGGTGCGGCGCCAGATATGCGCGTAGACCCGGGCGAGCAGAGCGTTGTCGTAGAGCATCTTCTCGAAGTGCGGTACCACCCAGTCGGGGTCCACCGAGTACCGGGCGAAGCCGCCTCCGAGCTGGTCATACATGCCGCCCCGGGCCATGGCGTGGGCGGTGCCCGTCACCATGGCCAGCGCCCGGCCACCGCCCGGCGCACCACCGCCTGCCGCGCCGCCATCTGCGGCAGCGCCACCCCCCGTACCGCCGTCCGCCATATCGCCACCCGGCGCGCCGCCCGGCCGCCTGGTCGCACAACGCCGCCAGGCCCGCCGCGGGAGCCTGCCCGCGCAGGGGCGCGGCGCGCTCGGCCAGCGCGGCGGCGATCCGCGCGGCCTGCCCGATGACGCCGTCGCGGTCCTCGTGCCAGGCCTTCGCCACGCCGAGCACGAGGCGCTGGAAGTACTCGCGCGGGTAGTAGGTCCCGGAGTAGAACGGCTCGCCCTCCGGGGTCATGAACACCGTCATCGGCCAGCCACCCTGGCCGGTCATCGCCTGGGTGGCGGCCATGTAGACGGCATCCACGTCGGGGCGCTCCTCGCGGTCGACCTTGATCGCCACCAGGTTCTCGTTCAGCAGCGCGGCGGTCTGCTGATCCTCGAAGGACTCGTGCGCCATCACGTGGCACCAGTGGCAGGCCGCATAGCCGACCGACAGCAGCACCGGCACGTCCCGCGCCCTGGCCTCCGCGAACGCCTCCTCGGACCAGGGCCACCAATCGACCGGGTTGCCCGCGTGCTGGAGCAGGTAAGGGCTGGTCGCGTCGCTGAGCCGGTTCATGGGAGCCTTCCTGTGGCCATCGGTTACCCCCAGCCTGCCCGGTGCCGGTCCGTTCACCCACGTCCGGGTCCGGGTCGGCTCAGCCGCGTCTGGCCTGGCCCGCTTAGCCACGTCGGTCCCGCTCCGCTCAGCCACATCTGGTCCGGGTTGGCTCAGCCACGTCGGGTCCGCCTGCCGCTGTGCCGGGGCCCGGGTTGCTCCCATCTCGAGTTAATGAATATGATTCCCACTATCGTTTTCACTCACAGGGACGGATCTGCGCGGGCCAGATGAGACAAGCCATGGACAAGCTGCGGTGCACGATAGGGCGGGCCGGCCGGCCGGGGCGGCGCTGCCGGCGGGCACGAACCAGGCCAGGATGCCCGGCCGCCCGGCGGGCACGTCCCAGGCGGTGGCTGGGCTCGGCGGCGGGCCCGGTGGCGCTGACCATGCTGGCCACCGGGTGCGGCGCCAGCGCGACGGCCACCCAGCAGCGGCCCGACGCGATCAACGTGATCGCCGCCGAGAACTTCTGGGGGAGCATGGTCAGCCAGCTGGGTGGTGCGCACGTGCGGGTCCTGTCCATCGTGACCAACCCCAACACCGATCCGCACGACTATGAGAGCTCCGCCTCGGCCGCCCGCGCCGTGGCCGAGGCCGGCTATGTCATCCAGAACGGCGCGGGCTACGACGACTGGATGAGCAAGCTGCTCGCGGCCAGCCCCAGCACGGGCCGCCGCGTCTTCAACATCGGCGCCTACCTGGGCAAGCATCCCGGCGACAATCCCCACCTGTGGTACAACCCGGAATACGTCACCGCCGCCGAGAGCCACATCGAGGCGGACCTGAAGGCGCTTGACCCCAGTGACAAGGCCTACTTCACCGCCCGGCGCAAGGCCACCGATGCGGCGTTCGCCGGGATCCGGGCGCAGCTCGCGCAGATCCGCCGCACCGACGCGGGCAGGCCGGTGGCCTCGACCGAGAGCATCTTCGTCTACCTCGCCCGCTACCTCGGGCTTAGGCTGATCAGCCCGCCCGCCTTTATGAACGCCGTGTCGGAGGGCAACGACCCGCCCGCGGCCAGCGTGGCGGAGATGACGCGGCAGCTCTCGGCCCGGCAGGCGGACGTGCTCGTGTACAACAAGCAGACCGCCACCGCGCTGACCACCAGCATCCGCGAGCTCGCCGCGCGCAACCACATCCCGGTGGTCGGCGTCACCGAGACGGTCCAGCCGCGGGGGGCGAGCTTCGAGCAGTGGTTCAGCCGCGAACTTGCCGCGCTGCAGCAGGCGCTGAACCAGGGAGCGCCGTGACGACCGCGGGGCCGTCCCAGCGGCCGCCCAGCGCAGCGGAAGCGAGTGCGCAGCAGCGGGGCAGGCCGGGCCAGCACCTGGCCGGCGGCACGGTGATCGAGGCTTCCGGGCTGGCGTCCGGCTACGGCAGCCGGACGATCTGGTCGGGCGCGGACTTCGGCGTAGGTGCCGGGGAGTTCCTGACCGTGCTGGGCCCCAACGGGGCGGGCAAGTCCACGCTGCTGCGCATGGTGCTGGGCCTGCTGGCGCCCGCCGGCGGCACCCTGCGGGTGTTCGGCGCGCCGCCGGAGCGCGGCAATCCCAGCATCGGGTACGTGCCGCAGCGCCGCGCGCTCGACCCGGATCTCTCGATCAGCGCCGAGGACATCGTGGGACTGGGTGTGGACGGGCACCGCTGGGGAGTCCGGCTCTCCCGCCGCGCCGGCCGCCAGCGCCGGCGGGCGGTAGCCGAGGCGCTGGCCGCGGTCGGCGCCGCCGGCTACGCGCGCCGGGCCGTGGGGCGGCTCTCCGGCGGCGAGCAGCAGCGGCTGCAACTCGCCCAGGCGCTGGTCACCCATCCCCGGCTGCTGCTGCTCGACGAGCCGCTGGCCAGTCTCGACCTGCGCAGCCAGCAGGAGGTGAGCCAGCTTGTCGCCGACCTGCGCGCCGAGCAGGATCTCGCCGTGGTGCTGGTCACCCACGACATCAACCCGCTGCTGCCGGTCACCGACCGCGTCATGTACATCGCGGGGGGCAGCGTCAGCGTCGGCACCCCGGATGAGGTGATCACCAGCGAGAACCTCTCCCGCCTCTACCAGGCCGAGGTCGAGGTGATCACCGACTCCCGCGGCCGCGTCTTCGTGGTCGGCCTGGAGGCGGAGGCGGCCCATCCCCACTCGCCCGCCACCGTACCCGGGGCGCAGTAATGATCATCACGCTGGCCGCCCAGGTCCCCGGCTTCACCCCGGGGCCCGGCTGGAATCTCATCGCCGACCTCCAGGACATGCTCAGCTTCGCCTTCATGCGCAACGCCTTCGCCGCGGGAACCGCCTCGGCCATCGTGGCGGGCCTGATCGGCTACTTCGTCGTGCTGCGCCAGTCAAGCTTCGCGGCCCACGCGATCTCCCACATCGGCTTCGCCGGGGCCGCTGGCGCGGTGCTGCTGGGGTTCAGCCCCGTGCTCGGGGTGGCCGTGCTCAGCCTCGCCGCCAGCGGGGCGATGGGCATGCTCGGCAAGCGGCTGCGCGGGCGGGATGTGGTGATCGGCCTGGTCATGGCCGCGTCGCTAGGCCTGGGCTACCTGTTCATCAGCCTGTACACGGGCAACGCCCAGAACGCCTACTCCATCCTGTTCGGGCAGATATTCGGGATCACCACCGGCGCGGTCGTGATCACGATCGGCACCAGCGTGATCGTGCTCGCCGTGCTCACGGCCATCTTCCGGCCGCTGCTGTTCGCCTCGCTGGACGAAGAGGTCGCCGAGGCCCGCGGCATCCGGGTGGGAGCCATCGGGATCGGCTTCATGCTGCTGTTGGCGCTCGCCGTCAGCGAGGCCGTGCAGGTCTCCGGCGTGCTGCTGATCTTCGCGCTGCTGGTCGCCCCCGGCGCCATCGCCGAGCGGATCGCCCGCCGCCCGGCCGCCGCCCTGGCCGTTTCCGGCGGACTGGCCGTGCTGATCACCTGGATCTCGCTGGCGCTGGCGTACTACACGCCCTACCCGGTCAGCTTCTACGTCACCAGCCTCGCCTTCGTGGGCTACCTCGCCGCCCGCGGCTGGACCGCGTGGGCCAGGCAGGCCGGGCGGGCCGGCCGGGCCCGGCGCCCGGCCCCGCCGCGGCGCGGGCATCACGACGCCGGGGCGAGGGCCGCGGAGACTGCTACGGTGCGGACGTGAGTACGCCGGCCAAGCCCGCCCCAGGCCGGGGGACGCGGGTGCGCGGTACCCGGCAGGCCGAGGCGCTGGCCTCGGTCCTGGGCAGCCTGCCCGGCTTCCTGAGCGCGCAGCAGATCCACGCCGAGCTGGGCCGCCGGGGGGAGCGCATCGGGCTGGCCACCGTGTACCGGCACCTGCAGGTGCTCAGCGAGGACGGCCGGGTGGACACCATCCGGGAGGCCAGCGGGGAGACCCTGTACCGGCAGTGCCGCAGCGAGGCACACCACCATCACCTGATCTGCCGCGTCTGCGGCGCCAGCGTGGAGGTCGAGGGGCGGGCGGTGGAGCAATGGGCGGCCAAGGTGGCCGCCGAGGCCGGGTTCACCGCCGTCGATCACACCGTGGAGCTGTTCGGCCTGTGCCCCCGCTGCGGCACGTCCTGACAAGATGTCGGGGGCACCACCGCGGCACCCTCCTCCGCCGCCGCGTAAAGCGGCTCGAACCACCCGGTCGGATCGCCCGCCGACAGCGCCTGCGCCACCAGCCGGCCGGGCTCCGCACCGGGACCGGGTGCCGCCACCGGCTCCTCCCCCGCGCTCACCGTGGGCCCGGCCCGGCCGGGCGCATGTCCGCCATGCGGACCACGGTAGCCGCCCGACCACGCCGTGACATCATTGCCGCGTGCGCGTCCTCCGTACCCCCCAAGATCGCTTTACGGGCCTGCCGGGGCTGGCCTACGACCCTCGTTACGTGAACGTTGGCGGTCTGTGGATGTCCTACGTGGAGACCGGGCCCGCCGACGGCGAACCGGTCCTGCTGCTGCACGGGGAACCCAGCTGGTCGTTCCTGTACCGCACGGTCATGCCGGTGCTCGCCGAAGCCGGCTTCCGGGCGATCGCCCCCGACCTGATCGGGTTCGGCCGGTCGGACAAGCCGGCCGCGATCGGCGACCACAGCTACGCGCGGCACGTGGAGTGGGTCCGTGCGTTCGCCTTCGACCAGCTGGACCTGCGCGGGCTGACCCTGGTCGGGCAGGACTGGGGCGGCCTGATCGGGCTGCGGCTGGTCGCCGAGCACCCGGACCGGTTCGCCCGGGTGGTGGCGGCCAACACCGGGCTGCCCACCGGGGACCAGGCCATGCCCGAGGTCTGGCTGAGGTTCCGCGAGGTCGTGCGCAGCGCACCGGCGCTGAACATCTCCCGGCTGGTGCAGTCCGGCTGCCAGAAGAAGCTGGCCAAGGGCGTGCTCGCCGCCTATGACGCGCCCTTCCCCGACGAGAGCTTCCTGGCCGGGCCGCGGGCCATGCCCGGCCTCGTACCGACCTCGCCCAGCGACCCGGCGACGGCGGCCAACCGCGCGGCGTGGGAGCGGCTGGCCGCGTGGGACAAGCCGTTCCTCGTCGCCTTCAGCGACCGCGACCCGATCACGGCAGGCATGGCCCCCATCCTGAAGGGCGCCATCCCCGGTGCGGCCGGCCTGGAGCACCCGGTGATCACGGGCGCCGGGCATTTCCTGCAGGAGGACGAGGGTGAGCGGCTCGGGGAAGTGATCGTCGGCTTCCTCGGCGCGCATCCGGCGCGCGGCTAGGCTCCCGGGCCAACCCAGCTGATCACGCATCGGCGGCCCGGCGAGCGCGCCGGAGCGCGCCCCGGCGGGCCCGGCAAACGAGGGCCGGCAAACCCGGCTTTCACGCTCGGGTAACAAGACAATCGCGTCCGGGCAACCTGGCGATCGTGCGCGGGCAGTCGCCGGTGGCACATATTTTGGTCCGATGGAGGAGAACCGTGCCCGCCGGGTTGCCGATGCGCTCCGCGACCGCGGCATCAACGCACACTTCGCGGAGGTCGGGACCTATCAGTTCGGGGTGCGGGTGATCCTGCCTGACGGGCGCCGGGCGGAATGGGACACCGACGGCACGGCCGGGCTTGAGGCTCAGGTCATGCAGGACGGGGACCTCGTCGGCTACGTGCCCGAGATCGAAGGCTCGGAGAACTTCACCGAGGAGCAGGTGATCGACGCCATCGCGCGGACCGATTACGACCAGCCCATCGGCCATCTGCGCTCGAGCCCACCGCCGCCCGCCCCCTCCCTGCCCCGGGAGGGCGGGCTGTTCCGCCGCTTCCGGGACGGCCTGCGCTACCGGTAGACAACGGCCGCCCGGCCGGGCGGGGCACCCCACCCGGCCCGGCCCTGGCCAGTGCGCTACGCGCGCTCCCCCACCCGCTCCGGCACACCGACCGGCGCCGGCGCGGGCGGCAGCCCGCCGCCCTCCCCGATGCCGTAGCGCGCGTACAGCCGGCGCAGCGGGCGCGGCGCCCACCAGTTGGCGGGCCCGAGCAGCCGCATGGTGGCCGGCACCAGCAGCACCCGGATGATGGTGGCGTCCACCACCAGGGCGATGATCATGCCAACGCCCAGCAGCTTGATGAACGTGATCCCGGATGCCGAGAACGCGCCGACCACGATCACCAGCAGCAGCGCCAGGCTGGTGATGATCCCGCCGGTGCGCTGCAGGCCGCCCGCCACCGCGGCGGTGTTGTCGCCGGTGAGGTCGTAGCGCTCGCGGACCCGCGACAGCAGGAACACCTCGTAGTCCATGGACAGCCCGAAGATGATCGCCAGCATCAGGATCGGCATGGTCGGGTCGATGGTGCCGGTCGGGGTGAAGTTGAGCAGCCCGGACAGGTGGCCCTCCTGGAAGATCCACACGATCGCGCCGAACGTCGCGGTCAGCGACAGCGCGTTCATGACGATGGCCTTGACCGGCAGCACGACCGACCCGAACGCCAGGAACAGCAGCACGAACGTCGCCAGCACCACCACCAGCGCCATCCACGGCAGCGTGTGGCTGAGGCTGGCCAGCTCGTCCACCAGCTGCGCGGTCGCGCCGCCGACGTAGACCCGGGCACCGGGCGGCGGCGGCACGGCGCGGATCTGCGTCACCAGCGCCCGGGCCGCCGATGACTCCGCATTGGCGGCATAACGCAGGTCCACCCGCGCCACGTGGCCGGCCACGCCGGTCACCTGCCCGGCGATGACACCGGGGACGTGGTCCAGGCGGGTCAGGTAGCCGGCCAGGGCGGCCCGCTGCGCCGGGGCCCCCGCCGGCCCGGCGAGCCTGACTACCGCCTCGATGGGCGTCGTCGCGTTGGCCGGGAAGTCGCGGGCCAGCGCCTCCTGGACCACCCGCGGCGCGGCGGCCGCCGGCAGGGCGCGGGCGTCCGTGCCGCCCCAGGTGATGGAGCGGAACGGGGAGCCGAGCGCGAGCAGGACCACCACGATCACGGCCACGTAGGCGACCGGCCGGCGCATGACGCTGCGGGCGATGCGGTACCAGGCGCCGCTGGCCTCGTCGGCGGCCGGTGAACTCGTGCGCTGCCCGCCGCGGGAGCGGCGGATGCGCAGCGCGTTGACCCGGTAGCCGAGCACCGCGAGCAGCGCGGGCATGACGGTCAGCGCGGCCAGCATGTCCACCACGACGGTCGCCACGCCGCCATAGCCCATGGAACGCAGGAACATCTCGGGGAACAGCATCAGGCCGGCCAGCGCGACCGCGACGGTGACGCCGGACACGGCGACGGTCCGGCCGGCCGTGGCCACGGTGCGGGCCAGCGCATCCTCCACCGAGGGCCGGCCGCGCAGTTCTTCCCGGAAGCGGGCGGTCATGAACAGCCCGTAGTCGATGGCCAGGCCCAGGCCCAGGATGGTGGTGATGTTGATGGAGTAGATCGACACGTCCGTGACCAGGGTCAGCAGCCGCAGCGCGGCGAACGAGCCGAGGATGCCCACCGCGCCGATCGCCAGCGGCAGGCCCGCGGCGGCCAGGCTGCCGAAGATCACCAGCAGCAGGATCAGCAGCACCGGCATGGAGATCCCCTCGGCCCGGCCGATGTCGGCCTTGACCTGGTCGTTGATCGCCAGCTCGGTCGGGATCTGCCCGCCCACGCGGGTGGTCAGGCCCGGGACGCCGAGCTCGTCGCTGATGGCCTGGTAGGTCTTCATCTGGACGGCGTCGGTGGCGCCGGCCAGCCGGAGCACCGCGTAGGTCTCGTGACCGCCCTGCCCGGCGAACAGGGCCGACCCGGTGGACCAGTACGTCTGGTAGGAGAGGACCCTGTCCTTCGGCAGGGCGGACAGGCTCCCGGTGACGGCGGCGCGGTAGGCCGGGTCCCGCACGGTCAGGGCCGGGCTGCGGTACAGCACCACCACGTCGGCCGTGTCGCGGCCGAACGCGCGCGTGGCCAGCGTGCTCGCCTGCTCGCTCTGGCTGCCGGGGGCGGCGAAGCCCCCGCCCGACTGCAGCGCGCCGAACACACCCGTTCCCCACACCGCCGCGCCGACCACGACCAAGGCCGCTACCAGCAGGACGAGCCGCCGGCGGCGGTATACGAAACGTCCCCATGCCTCGAACATCGGCTCCTCCGCGGCTACACTGTTACCTGTTGTTTACCTTCGTAAACGATGTAAACTGCGAACAGTGTTAACTTCGCATACGTGCTTCACGGCTGTCAAGCCCGTTTAGCCACTGGGAGGCCGCGTGGTGCAGGCAGTGAGCCGACGTGACCGGGTCCGGGCCGCGACCACCGGGGAAATCAAGGAGACTGCCCGGCGCATCCTGGTGGCGAAGGGGCCGGAGGAGGTCTCGCTGCGGGCGATCGCGCGCGAGATGGGCATGACCGCACCCGCGCTGTACCGGTACTTCAGCAGCCGGGAGGACCTGGTCAGGCACGTCTGCGGGGACATCTTCACCGAGATCGCCACCGGCATCCGGGCCGCCAGCGCGCGCGCGGCCCAGGAGTCGGGCGGCGACGTGACGGCCAAGCTGATCGCCGCGTGCCGGGAGTTCCGCCACTGGGCGCTCACGCACCGGGAGGAGTTCGGCCTGCTCTTCGGCACCCCCCTGCCCGGGCTGGAACCGCTCCACAACGACAAGATCGACGAGTGCGCCCTGGACTTCGCCGGCTCCTGGATGACGCTGTTCCTGGAACTGTGGCAGCGGCACCCGTTCCCCGTCCAGGCCGACGACCAGATCGAGCCGGGACTTCTGGCCCAGCTGGCCCGCTACATTGGCGGGCTCGGTGTGGACCTGCCGGCCGGGGCCGTGCTCATCTTCCTGCGCTGCTGGGTGCGGCTCTACGGCATGGTCAGCCTGGAGGTCTTCGAGCACCTGCACTTCGCGCTCGACGACGCGGCTCCCCTTTTCGAGTACACCCTCGCCGAGCTGGCCGACCTGGTCGGCCTCGACTACCCGCCTCCCCGCTAGGCGCCCCCGGCCGGGGCTTCTCTTCACGGATCTGCGTCATGATCATGTCCGTTTCACCCCCGTCCGCCGCCGGATCGGGCCCGGCTGGACGCGGGCTGAGGCGACACCGGCGGCCCCTGGGTGGCCAGTCAGGCCACGAACGGCTGGCCGGAGTCGCTCGTCATGGAGCGGCCGGCCGCCTGCCAGCCGATCATGCCGTCCGCGACGTTGTGCGCCTGCCAGCCCGCACCGGCCAGCGCCCGCGCGGCGTGATCCGAGCGGTTCCCGGACCGGCAGATCACGTACAGCGCGGGGGCGCGGTCGATCTCCATGTAGCGGGCGTTCAGCTCGCCGAGCGGGATGTGCAGCGCGCCAGGCACGTGCCCGGCCACCCACTCGTCGGGTTCCCGCACATCCAGCAGGTACGCGTCGGCGGGCACCTCGGCCGCGGGCACCTGGGGCACAACGCCGCCCTGACTCATCGCGCTCCTCCGCTTCGGCTGCCACTCCCGGTGATGACCGGCCGGCCATCGCAGGCCAGGGTACCCAGGCGACAGGGGTGGTGCGGAATGCGCGGTCCGCCGGGTGGGTTGGGCCGGTCGTGATGGTGCGCGACGCCCGGCCGGACGAGCTCGACGGCATTGGCGATCTGCGGGTCGCCGCCTACCGGGCGGACGGGTTCCTGCCGGCCGCCTCCGGGTACGCGGCCACGTTGCGCACGCTCGGGGCCGACGGCCAGGGCGAGGTGCTGGCCGCCGTGGACGGCGGCCTGATCGTCGGCACCGTCATGCTCCAGGGCTGGCCCGGCGGGCACATGGCCCGCGGCCCGGGAGAAGCGGAGGTCAGGGCGCTGGCGGTCGCCCCGGACGCGCGCGGGCGGGGCATCGGCGCCGCGCTGGTCACCGCGGTGATCGAGCGTGCCGCCGGGCGGGGGTTCCGGCAGCTGGTGCTGCTGACCCTCCCGGAGATGCGCGCCGCCCACCGCCTGTACAGCCAGGGCGGATTCAGGCGGCTGCCCGACCGTGACTGGTCGCCCCGGCCGGGGGAAGTCCTGCTCGCCTACGGCTTGGTGCTCGCGCCCTGACCCGGGGCCGGGTCCCCTCCGGCCGTGGCACCGGGCCGGCCGTCGCGTGCTTCCTCGCGCCACTTGGGGCCGGGGGCCACCTTGCGCAGCTGCTTGTTCATGGAGCGCAGCAGGAAGAACAGGGCCAGGCCCATCCCGGCCACGACCAGGAACCCGAGCACGCCGGTCACGACGGTGTTGGCCCCAGGGGCGGCGGCCAGGACGATCACGGGCTCACCTTCTCCCGGACGCCGGCGAACAGGTCGTCCTCCGGCAGTTCAGTATCCACCATCGACCTGGCGAGGTGATAGTCCTCGGTGGGCCACGCCGCCCGCTGGACCTCCAGCGGGCAGTCGAACCAGGAGCTCTCCGGGTCGATCTGGGTGGCGTGGGCGATCAGGGCCTGGTCGCGGATGCCGAAGAAGTCGGCGCACGGAATGCTGGTGGTGATCTCCAGCTCGGGCCTGCTGGCGGCGCGGTCCTCGTCATCCCAGCGCTTGAACCACTCAGCGTACGGGGACTCCAGCCCGCGCCGCTCCATCTCCTCGTGCAGCGCGGTGAACCTGGCCTTGTGGAAGCTGACGAAGTAGTAGAGCTTGAGCGGCTGCCAGGGCTCACCGGCGTCCGGGTAGCGGTCGGGGTCGGCGGCCGCATCGAACGCCTCCACCGAGACCTGGTGGGTCATCACGTGATCGGGGTGCGGGTAGCCGCCGTTCTCGTCGTAGGTCAGCATCACGTGCGGCCGGAACTCCCGCACTATCCGGACCAGCGGCTCGGCGGCGTCCTCCAGCTTCTGCCGCGCGAAGCAGCCCTCCGGCAGCGGCGGCGGCGGATCGCCCTCGGGCAGGCCGGAGTCGGTGAAGCCGAGAAACCGCTGGCGGACGCCCAGGATCTCCCGGGCCCGGGCCATCTCCTCCCGCCGGACGGCGGTGAGGTTGGCCCGGATCTCGGGCCGGTCCATGGCCTTGTTGAGTATGTCGCCCCGCTCGCCGCCGGTGAGGGTGCAGACCATGACGTCCGCTCCGCAGCGGACGTAACGCGCCATCGTGGCCGCGCCCTTGCTCGACTCGTCGTCCGGGTGCGCGTGCACCGCCATCAGCCGCAGCCCTGGCCAGCGGCGGGCTGTCGCGGCAGAATCGTTAGTCATGGCAGGCAAAACGTCCCCCTCGGCAGCGTGGGCGGGCACCATCATGCGCGACCGGGGTGCTGGGGGCACCCGCGCGGCAGCGCCGGAAAGTCATCTTGCATGACAACCGCTGATGAGGGAACGTCATTCCCCGCATGTCACGGTGCGGATACCGGCCCGATGGGGCCGGATTCCCATCCGTCGCCGGCTATTGACTGATGCGGTTCATGCGTTAACCCTTGTTAGCCTCAAGAATTACCCCGAGGAGCCCGCGCCGGGCTCCGGTGGACTTTACAGTCCGCCCTGCAGCCAAGGAGTACCCGTGACCGAGACACGCGACGACCACGTCACCTGGCTTACCCAGGAGGCATACGACCGGCTGAAGGCCGAGCTGGATCATCTCTCGGGGCCAGGGCGAGTGGAGATCGCGGGCAAGATCGAAGCCGCCAGAAGCGAGGGCGACCTGCGCGAGAACGGTGGGTATCACGCGGCGAAGGAGGAACAGGGCAAGCAGGAGGCCCGCATCAACCAGATCCAGCACATCCTGCAGAACGCCAGGGTCGGGGAGCCGCCGCGGACCGACGGCGTGGTTGGCCCGGGGATGACGGTGACCGTCCGCTTCGACGGCGATGACGACGAGGTCACCTTCCTGCTCGCCTCGCGCGAGGAGAGCGGGTCACCGATTGACGTCTATTCCCCGCGGTCCCCGCTGGGCAGTGCCATCGCCGGCAAGAAGGTCGGCGAGACCGCGACGTACACCATGCCGAACGGCCGCGCCGCCACCGTCGAGATCCTCGAGGCGGTCCCTTACGGGGGTGTTTGAACCCACGTAAGGGGAGCCTGAACCAGCCGGACGCAGCCGCTGCCCGGGCCAGCTCAGTAGCCCGGGCGCGGCTGCTGCCGTCTTCAGCCCACGAGCTCGGAGGCTTCGGGGACGGCGGGCTGCTCGGCGTCTCCCCGGCCGCGCAGCGGCACCTCCTTGAGGAAGCAGGCCAGGACGAACACCGCCGCGGCGGCCGGCGCGGCCCAGAAGAACACATCCGTGATCGCGTGCGTGATCGCGGCGAAGACGGCCTGTTTCACCAGCGCGGGCAGGTGGGCGACCACGACCGGGTTGAGCTGCCCGCCGCCGGCGTTCACGTGAACGCTGGGCAGGCGGGCGTGCATCTCGCTGGTCAGCTGGTGGGCGAAGATCGCGCCGAACGCGGAGACGCCGATCGACCCGCCGATCTGCTGGAAGAACGTCCGCGAGCTGCTGGCCACGCCGATGTCGCGCGCGGCCACGCTGTTCTGCGCGACGAGCGTGGTGATCTGCATGAGGAAGCCCATGCCCAGGCCGAACACGGCAAAGTACAGGCCGGTGGTGACCAGGCTGGTGTTGACGCCCAGCGTGGTCAGCAGGTACATGGCCACCGTCATGATCACACCGCCGATGATCGGGAGCGCCTTGTACCGGCCGGTCCGGGTGGTGATGCGCCCGGCGATCAGCGCGGTGACGGTCGAGCCGAGCATCAGCGGGATCAGCATCAGCCCGCTCTCGGTCGCCGACAGGTGCTGCACCGTCTGCTGGTACAGCGGCAGGAAGGTGAGCGCGCCGAACATGGCCAGGCCGAGGAGGAAGCTCATCGCGGTAACGAGCGAGAAGTTCCGGTTGCGGAACACGTGCAGCGGCAGGACCGGCTCGGCGGCGCGCCGTTCGGCCGCGATGAACCCGGCCGTCGCCGCCACCGCCACGGCGCCCAGGCCCATGATCTGCGCCGACCGCCAGGGGTACTGCGTGCCGCCCCAGGTGGTCAGCAGGACCAGCGAGGAGGCAGCCACCGCGAGGAGCGCCGCGCCGAGGTAGTCGATCTTGTGCTTCACCTTGTGGAGCGGCACGTGCAGGGTCAGGGCGAGGTAGATGAGCGCGGCGCCGCCGATCGGCATGTTGATGTAGAAGATCCAGCGCCAGGACAGGCTGTCGGTGATGTACCCGCCGACCAGCGGGCCGGCGACCATGGCCAGCGTCATCGCCGCCATGATGTAGCCCATGTACTGGCCTCGCTCACGCGGGGACACCAGGTCTCCGATGGTCGCGATCGCCCCGACCAGGAGCCCGCCAGCGCCCAGGCCCTGGAGGGCGCGGAACGCGATGAGCTGGTCCATCGTCTGCGACAGGCCGGCCAGCGCCGAGCCGATCAGGAAGAGGACGATCGCGAACATGAGAAGGCGCTTGCGGCCGTACTGGTCGCCCAGCTTGCCGTAGAGCGGCGTCGTCACGGTGGACGCGAGCACGTAGGCGGTGACCACCCAGGACAGGTGGGTCACGCCGCCCAGGTCGCCGACGATGCGCGGCAGGGCGGTGGAGACGACCAGCTGGTCGAGCATGGCCAGCATGATGGCCAGCAGCAGGCCCGGCAGGATGATCAGGACTTCCCGCCGGGGGCCGGCCGGGACTCCCGCCGCCTCCGCGGGCGCGTTCTGTGCCATGATCGGGCTTCCTTCCCCGCGGCTCTTGCCGACCGGATTCCGTCAGGCCTGGCCGCCTGACCACCCAGGCCGGCCACTAGATCTTGCGGCTCTCCGCGCCAGACCGGGCACCGGTCCACGGCCCCGTCCCCCGGTTCCGCGGCTCCGACGCCGCCTGCGGGCGGCCGCGCCGCCACGAGATACTCGCTACCTACTTGCCGACCGGTTAGTATGTCGTCAAGGGACAGGCTAAGATAGCAACTAACCGGTCGTCAAGTAAGTTCCGCTGAAGGAGGACGAGGCGGGGCACGATGAATGAGCCCACTCGCGCCACCACGCTGGGCGCAGCCCCGGCGCTGGAGGTCGCCCCTGCCCCGGCCAGGAGCCGGACCCGCACCAGGAACCGCTCCCGTGGCGTCAGCCCGGCCCGCGGTGAGTCCCCGGTCCGGCCCCGGGCGCGCGCCGAGTTCCCGCGCGGCGGCACCAGGGAGCGCATCCAGGCGATCGCGCTGGAGCTGTTCGCGGGGCAGGGCTACGAGAAGACCTCGCTGCGGGAGATCGCAGGACGGCTTGGCGTCACCAAGGCCGCCCTGTACTACCACTTCAAGTCCAAAGAGGACATCGTCCGCAGCTTCGTCGAGGACTACCGGGCCGAACTGGAGCAGGTCATCGCCTGGGGCGCCGGCCAGCCACGGACCCCCGGGACCCGGGCCGAGATCCTCCGCCGCTACGCCGGCATTGTCAGCGAGCAGCTCGCGGTCATCCGCTTCATGGAACAGAACCAGGCCGCCATGCACACGCTGATGTCGGACAGCGGCGCCCGCAAGAAGATGTTCCGTGACCAGTTCATGAGCCTGTGCGACCTGCTCGCGCCGCCCGGGGCCCCGCTCACCGACCGGGTGCGCGCCGTCGCGGCCGTGATCACCATCGGCATGAGCCCGATGATCCTCCAGCGCGAGGCGGCCAGCCCGGAGGAACTGCACGACGCCGTGCTCGGCGTCGCCCGCGAACTCGCCGACGCCGAGGCCCCCTGACCCGCCGCCATCCTGTCCGGTCCGTCAGTCCCGAGCGGCGCTGGCTGAGACGCGCACCAGGGGCAGCACCCGGTAGGGAACCGGAGCGGCGAGCGCGATCACGGTGGAGGCGCGCACCACGCCGGCTACCGCGACGATGGCGTCGATCACCCGCTGCAGGTCGGCGTTGGTCCGGGCCACCACCCGGCAGAGCATGTCACCCGGCCCGGTGATGGTGTGCACCTCCAGCACCTCGGGGATGCCCGCGAGCCGCTCGGCGACCGGGTCGTGGCCGCCCACCTGCCGGATCTCCAGCGTCACGAACCCTGTCACGCGGTAGCCGAGCGCGACCGGGTCCACGTCCGGCCCATAGCCGGTCACCACGCCGCGGGCCTGCAGCCGGTCCAGCCGCGCCTGCACGGTGCCACGCGCCACCCCCAGCCGCCGCGAAGCCTCCAGCGCCCCGACCCGGGGCTCGGCCGCGAGCAGGTCGATCAGCCGCGCATCCAGCCGATCGATCGGCCCGGCTGTCGGGTTCAGCTTGGTTCCCTTCCCTGCCCGGCAGAACCGATACATGATGTACAGTTCTGCGGCCTCATCCCGCCTGTAACTATGCAAATGGCCTAGCCAGATAACTAAGTGTTGCACATCCTGCCGACCAGGCCGATGCTGCCAGCAAGGAGCGGTACCCGGGCGCGAAGGAGAGCGGCGATGGCAGCGCAGGGCGAGCATGGGCCCCGGGGCGGCGGGCACGGGCCCTGGGACGGCGGGCACGGGCCCCGGGATGGCGGGCGCGGGCCCCGGGACGGCGGGCGTGGGCTTCCGGACGTCTTCCCGGTCACCGGCATGGACGCGGTCGTCTTCGCGGTCGGCAACGCGCGGCAGGCCGCCCACTATTACTCATCCGCGTTCGGCATGCGGCTCGTCGCCTACCGCGGGCCGGAGACCGGCTGCCGGGACGAGGCCGCCTATGTGCTCGAATCCGGGCGGGCCCGTTTCGTGCTGCGCGGCCCGGTCCGGCCGGGCACCGGCCTCGGCCGGCACGTGGCCGGCCACGGCGACGGCGTGATCGACCTGGCGATCGAGGTGCCCTCGGCGGAAGCGGCCTACGCCTACGCCACCGCGCACGGCGCCCGGGGCCTCGCCGCGCCGGAAACGGTCGAGGACGACCACGGCAAGGCCGTGCTCGCCACCATCGCCACCTACGGAGACACCGTCCACACGCTGGTGGAGCGGTCCAGCTACTCGGGTCCCTACCTGCCCGGCTATGTCGCCGCCGGCCCGCTCGGGCCCAGGCCGGCGCGGCCGTACTTCACCGAGGTCGACCACTGCGTCGGCAACGTCGAGCTGGGCCGGATGGATGAGTGGGTGAGCTTCTACCACCGGGTCATGGGCTTCACCAACATGAAGGAGTTCGTCGGGGACGACATCGCCACCGAGTACTCCGCCCTGATGAGCAAGGTCGTCGCCGACGGATCCCGCCGGGTGAAGTTCCCGATCAACGAGCCGGCTCCGGGGAAGAGGAAGTCGCAGATCGACGAGTACCTGGAGTTCTACGGCGGGCCGGGCGTCCAGCACATCGCCCTGGCCACCGACGACATCGTCGCCGCCGTCACCGGCATGAAGGCGGCCGGGGTGGAGTTCCTCGACACGCCCGGAACCTACTACGACACGCTCGGGGAGTGGGCCGGCCAGACTCACGTGCCGGCCGGGGCGCTCAGGGAGCTGGGCCTTCTTGCCGACCGGGACGAGGACGGCTACCTGCTTCAGATCTTCACCAAGCCGGTGCAGGACCGGCCGACGGTGTTCTTCGAGCTGATCGAGCGCCACGGCTCGCAGGGGTTCGGCAAGGGCAACTTCAAGGCGCTGTTCGAGGCCATCGAGCGGGAGCAGGCCCGGCGCGGGAACCTCTGACGGCCGCCCGGCGCCCGGCGGCCCTCAGCCGAACAGGAGAGTGTAGCCCGCCTGCCGGAGCTGGCTGATGACCTCGTCACAGTGGCCCGGCCCGCGGGTTTCCACCTGGAGCAGCACCTCCACCTCATCCACCCGCAGCCGGGGCGCCACCCGCTCATGCACGACATCGAGCACGTTGGCGCCCAGGCCCGCCAGCTCGCCCAGCAGCGTCGCCAGCGCGCCGGGCCGGTCGGCGATCCGGCACCGGAACATCAGGTACCGCCCGGCCGCGGACAGGCCGTGCCGCAGCACCTTGGCCAGCAGCAGCGGATCGATGTTGCCGCCCGACAGCACCGCCACCACCGGCGGCTCGAACGCCTCCGGATGCTCCAGCAGCGCCGCCACCCCCGCCGCGCCGGCCGGCTCGACGACCTGCTTGGACCGCTCCAGGCAGAGCAGCAGCGCACGCGACAGGGTCTCCTCGGAGACGGTGACCACCCGGTCGGCGTGCCGCGAGATGATCTCGTACGCGATGTCGCCGGGCTGGCTGACCGCGATCCCGTCGGCCATCGTCCCGGCCGAGGAGATCCGCACCGGGTGCCCGGCGGCGAGTGAGGGCGGATAGCAGGCGAACGCCTCGGCCTGCGCGCCGATCACCTTGATGGCCGGGTCGGAGCCGGAGACCGCTACCGCGATCCCGGCCGCGAGGCCCCCGCCACCGACCGGCACCGCGATGGTCCTGACCTGCGGGCACTGCTCGACGATCTCCATTCCGACGGTGCCCTGGCCGGCCACCACGTCGGGATGATCGAACGGGTGGATGAAGACCGAGCCGTCTTCACGGGCATGCGCCAGCGCCGCCGTGAGCGCGTCCTCCACCGTCTCCCCGTGCAGGATGACCCGCGCCCCGTACGCCCGGGTCGCCTCTATCTTGGGCAGCGGTGCGCCGGACGGCATCAGCACGGTCGCCCCGGCCCCCAGCAGGGCGGCGGCGAACGCGACTCCCTGGGCGTGGTTGCCTGCGCTCGCGGCCACCACACCGCGCTTCCGCTCGGCCGGGGTCAGCCGGCTGATCCGCAGGTAAGCGCCGCGCGGCTTGAACGACCCGGTCCGCTGCAGGTTCTCGCACTTGAGGAAGACCGGCCCGCCGAGCCGGTCGGACAGGACCCGGGAATGGAGCAGCGGGGTGAGCGCGACGACCTCCCGCAGCACGTCCCGCGCGGCGGCCACATCATCCGGGCGGACCTGGGGCGACGTCATTGTCATGTCTGCAGTCTCGCACCCCGCGGGGGCCTACTCGGCCCCCCAGTACCGGTCGGCCGCGAACAGCAGCGCGGCCGCCCCGACCAGTCCCGCGCTCTGGCCGAGCGCGGCCGGCACCACCGCCACGTCCCGTGCGAAGTCGAGCCCGACATGGGCCCGGAGCGCCTCTTCGAGCGGCTCGAACAGCAGTGACCCGGCCTGGGAGAGGCCGCCGCCGATGGCGACCACCTCCAGGTCACACAGGTGCGTCGCCGAGGCGATGGCGATGCCGAGCGCCCGGCCCGCCCGGCGCATCGCGGTCAGCCCGATCGGGTGGCCCTGCGCGGCGTCGCCGGCGAGATCCTTGGCCGTGACCTCAGGCTGGCCGGGCCGCCAGCCCTCCGCCTGGGCCCAGGCGGCCAGGGCCGGCCCGCGGGCGATCGCCTCAACGCACCCTCTCCCCCCGCACACGCACGGCGGCCCGTCCGGGTCGACCACCACGTGACCGATATGGCCGGCGTTGCCGGTCGCGCCGTTGATCAGCTTGCCATCCAGCACCAGCCCGCCGCCCACACCGGTCGACACCACGATGCCGAGCATCGTGGTGCGGCCCCGGCCCGCCCCCCGCCAGTGCTCGCCGACCGCAAAGCAGATCGCGTCGTTATGCAGCCGCACCGGGAGCCCGCCGAACCGCTCGCGGAGCCGGTCGCGCAGCGGGAACGCCTGCCAGGCGGGGATGTTCAGCGGCGAGACCTTCCCGGCGGGCCACTCCATCGGGCCCCCGCAGCCGCACCCGACCCCCGCCAGCTCGGTGGCGGGGGTCACATCAGCCTCCGTGAGCACCCGGGTGACCAGCGCGTCGAGTGTGCGCCACAGCTGCTCCGCATCCAGTTCCCGCGGGGTCGCCGTCTGCGACCACGAGATCACCCGCCCCCCGGGCTCGACCAGTCCGGCCGCGAATTTCGTGCCGCCGATGTCGATGGCCAGTGCCGGATATGCAGCTGTCATGTCCGCACCTCCTGTGCCCCTGATAGCCGGCCTGACCGGCCCGGCGTCGCGAATGCAGCCGGCATGGACATAGTGTCGAATGGTGCACTCACACAGCCAGGCCGGTAGCGCCGCAAGTCAGTCCCTCCGCCCTGCGATCACCACGGTCGGGGAGCTGCGCGCGAGCGGCCACACGTACCTGACGGTCAAAGACGAGATCCGGCGCAACCTGCTGGCCCGGATGCGCGCGGGTGAGGACAGATTCCCCGGGATCATCGGCTTCGGCCAGACCGTGCTCCCGCACCTGGAGCGCTCTCTTCTGGCCGGGCACGACACGATCCTGCTCGGCGAGCGTGGCCAGGGCAAGACCCGCCTCATCAGGACGCTTCCCGGCCTGCTCGATGAGTGGACTCCCATGGTGGCCGGATGCGAGATCAACGACCATCCGTTCGCTCCGGCCTGTGCCCGCTGCCGCCGGCTGGCGGCCGAGCAGGACGAGAACCTGGCGGTGGCCTGGCGGCACCGCAGCGAGCGCTACGGGGAGAAGCTGGCGACCCCCGACACCAGCGTCGGGGACCTGATCGGGGACGTGGACCCGGTGAAGGTCGCCGAAGGCCGCACCCTGGGCGACCCGGAGACGATCCACTTCGGGTTGGTGCCCCGGACCAACCGGGGGGTGTTCTGCCTGAACGAGCTGCCCGATCTGGCCGAGCGGATCCAGGTGTCGCTGCTGAACGTGCTGGAGGAACGAGACATCGCGGTGCGGGGATACGCGCTCCGGCTGCCGCTGGACCTGGTGCTCGTGGCCAGCGCCAACCCCGAGGACTACACCAACCGCGGGCGGATCATCACCCCGCTGAAGGACCGGTTCGGGGCGGAGATCCGCACCCACTACCCGGCGACGCTGACGGACGAGCTGGCCCTCGTCCGGCAGGAGGCGGAGATCTCCTGGCCCGGCGGCGACCCGGGTGCCGCGCTGCCCGGCCACCTGGTCGAGGTCATCGCCCGGTTCACCCGGCTGGTGCGGGCCTCGCCCGCGATCGATTCCCGTTCCGGTGTCTCGGCCCGGTTCGCGATCGCCGCGGCCGAATCCGCCGCCGCCTCGGCGGTGCGCCGGGCGGCCCTGGTCGGGGAGCAGCAGCCGGTGACCAGGATCTGCGACCTGCCGTCCACGGTGAGCACGCTGCGTGGCAAGGTGGAGTTCGAGGTCAGCGAGGAGGGCCGGGAGCAGGAGGTGCTCGAGCACCTGCTGCGCCGGGCCACCGCCGACACCTTCCGTGCGCGTCTGGGCAGCGCCGACCTGTCCGGCCTGCTCGCCACGTTCGAGGCGGGCGGCACCGTCGAAACCGGCGACCTGGTGCCCGCGACCGACCTGCTGGCGCGGGTCGGCGAGGTGCCCGGGCTGGCAAAGATCATGAAGCGGCTCGGCATGGACGGGAGCGAGTCGCCGGGGAACGCGGCGGCCGCGCTGGAGTTCGCGCTGGAGGGCCTCTACCTGATGCGCCGCCTGTCCAAGGACGTGCTCGACGGCGGGGCCGTCTACCGCACATGAACGGCTGGCCGCCCGGAACGCCGCAGGCGCCGGGCCACGGCGCCTGCTGGCGTGCCTCCGGCACGACCCAGCGTCAGCGGTGTCCCGGCGCCGAGGACCAGCCTCCCGAAGCCAGCGAAGCGCCCGCGAGGGAGGCAGAGAGAACGGAGCGCGGACATGACTTACCGGTACGGCCAGTACCGCGACGGCCCTGATCCACTCGCGCCGCCCTACGACGCCCGGCTGGCCCTGGACGAGCTGGGGGACGCCGTACTTGGCGGGTCCGACCCGGCCAGCGCCCTGCGTGACCTGATCCGGCGCGGGATGCGGGGCCAGCGGGGGCTGGACGACATACTGCGCCGGGTGCGGGAGCAGCAGCAGGAGGTGCGCCGCCGGGGCCGCCTCGACGGCATCCTGGAACAGGCCCGGGCACTGCTGGACACGGCGGTCGGCCAGGAGCGGGCCGAGCTGTTCCCCGACCCCAGCGACGATGCCAGGATGCGCGAGACGGAACTGGATTCGCTGCCCTCCGACACCGCGCAGGCGATCCGGCGGCTGGCCGACTACGACTGGCGGTCAGCCGCCGCACGGGAGACGTTCGAGCAGCTCAAGGACCTGCTCCGGCGCCAGGTGCTGGACAGCCAGTTCCGCGGCATGAAGGACGCGCTGGAAAACCCGGACCCGGAGGCGATGCAGCGGGTCAAGGACATGCTGGCCGACCTCAACCAGATGCTGGAGGCGGACGCGCGGGGCGAGCACACCCAGGCCGACTTCGATGCCTTCATGGACCGCTACGGGGACATGTTCCCGGACAATCCGGCCAACCTGGAGGAGCTTGTCGATGCGCTGGCCCGCCGGGTCATGGCGGCGCAGCGGCTGATGGCGTCGCTCAGCCCCGAGCAGCGGGACGAGCTCGCCGGGCTGATGCAGCAGACCCTCGCCGACGCGGGCCTGGCGGCGGAGATGGCCAGGCTGTCCGACGCGCTGCGCGGCCGCCGCCCGGAACTGGACATGGCGAGCTGGCCGGGCGAGACGATGACCGGCGACAGCCCGCTCGACCTGGGGGACGCCACCACCGCACTCGCCGACTTGGCCGACCTGGCCGAGCTGGAGGCCGCGCTGCGCCAGGACTACCCGGGCGCCCGGCTCGACGACATCGACGAGGCGGCCGTCCGGCGGGCCCTGGGCCGGGCGGCCGTGGACGACATGGAGGCGCTGCGGCAGACCGAGCGCGAACTGGAACGGCAGGGTTACCTGCAGCGCAATGCGGGCAAGCTGGAGCTCACCCCCAAGGCGGTGCGCAGGCTGGGTGAGACCGCACTCCGCCGGGTCTTCGCTGACCTGCCGGAAGGCGGGTACGGGGATCACGAGCAGCGCGACGCCGGTCAGGCGGGCGAGTACACCGGCGCCACGCGGCCCTGGCAGTTCGGGGACGAGCAGTCGATCGACGCGCCCGCCACCGTGCGCAACGCGTTGCTGCGGGACGCCGGCGCGTTCCGCCCGCAGCCCGCCGCCCCCGGGCGAGATCCGCTCCACGGGGAGGGCGACCCGCCCCGGGTCCGGCTGTCGGCCGAGGACTTCGAGGTGGGGGAAACCGAGCGCCGGGCCAGCGCCGCGGTATGCCTGCTCGTCGACCTGTCCTACTCGATGGCCATCCGCGGCACCTGGGGCGTGGCCAAGCAGACCGCGCTGGCCCTGCACGCGCTGGTGCGCAGCCGGTTCCCGCAGGACTCGCTGCAGGTGATCGGCTTCTCCAACTACGCGCGCGAACTACGCGAGACCGACCTGGCCGGCCTGGGCTGGGACATGGTGCAGGGCACCAACCTGCACCATGCGCTGGTGCTGGCCGGGCGCTACCTGGACCGCCGTCCCGAGCACGACCCGGTCGTGCTCATCGTGACCGATGGCGAACCCACCGCCCACCTGCGCCGGGACGGGAGCTCGGTGTTCGACTGGCCGCCCGCGCCGGAGACCCTGGAACTCACCCTGGCCGAAGTGGACAAGATGACCAGGCGCCGGGCCTCGCTAAACATCTTCATGCTCGTCGACGATGAAAGACTGACCGCATTTGTGGACGAGGTCGCGCGGCGCAATGGCGGCCGGGTCCTGCGCGCCCAGCCGGAGCGGCTGGGCGAGTTTGTGGTGAAGGACTTCCTGCGCACCCGCCGGGCGCACAGGCGTTAGGCTGACATAAGCATTTCGAGACATCGCCACGCACGTTCCCTTCTCGTAGTAGCGTTCGGCAGTCATAGCTGATGAGCGGGCCGGACCAGCGGCGGCGGAGCGGGGCCCGGCACATATTTCTAGGAGGACTACGTGAGTTCTGTCAGCAATGCGGGCGGCCAGCCCAGCAAGCGGCCGATCGCGCTGGTGCTTGCCATCATCGGCGTCCTTGGCATCATCCTCGGCATCGTGTACCTGGCCGTGCCCGCAGGAAACCTGCCCTCCATCTTCGGCCACACCACCCCGGCGAACGGCCACCACGTGGTGCGCATGTCGGTCTCGTTCGTGATCGGCGTGGCCTGCCTGGTCGGGGCGTGGTTCGTCAACAAGGGCGGTAAGGCCCAGGCGGGTGCCGGTGCGTCCGCACCCGCGGAGGCATCCACCCGCGACTGAGGCACTGCCGCTGGTTCTCCGGGCCCCGCGGCCTGGATCCGGGAGGAGTTCCCGGCCATCCGCAGGACCCTTCCCGCTGGGACCGCCTGCTGCATGAGACGATCCCCTGGCGCCACGTGCCAGGGGATCGTGTGCGTCGACGCCCTCATCCGGCCGGCCACTAAGATCGCTCCATGTCCGCTATCGAGCGGCTGGTGCTCTGGCTCCATGTCGCCTTCGTCATCTTCACCATCGGGCCGGTCACCATCGCGATCATGTCCAGCCCCCGGGCCATCCGGACCCGCAACGCCGTCGTGCTGCAGCATCTGCTGGTGATGACCAGGATCTTCGGCACCGCGTCGCTGGGCGTCCTGGTCTTCGGGATCATCCTCGGGCAGCAGCAGAAAGAGCTGTCCAAAGCGTGGCTGACCGTGTCGATGACGCTGTTCGTGGTCGCCCTGGTGCTGCTGGTGCTCATCATGCGCGATCAGCGGCGGGCCCTCGCCGCGCTGAAGCTGGCGGACAAGCAGGAGGTCCCGGCACCGCAGCCCACGGTCGCCGGCGAACTGGCCAGCGCCGAACGGGGGGTGGAAGAGGAGGACGCGGCAACCGCGGAACCCGCAGCGGCTGCCCCGGTGACCGCTGCGTCGCACATCGCCAACGTGGAGCGCGGCCGCATCGCCTCCATGGGGGGCGTGGTCAGCCTGATCTGGCTGGTCATCCTGGTGTTCATGGTCTGGAACGCCTGATCACGGCCGCACCTGGCCACAGCCGCGGCAGCCCGATTACCCGCCGGCCCGATTACCCCGCCAAGAGGGCGGGCGGCGGCGGCCGCTGGAAATAGCCGCGCACCCGCGTTGCGGCGGCCGTCGCTGGAAATAGCCGGACCCGTGTTCCAGCGGCCGCGAATCTATCTTGGCCTGGCATTTACTGACGCATTACCTCGCGCCCGGAAACAGCCGTCAAAGGCCAGCCCGATGTGCTCGGTTCCTGACAGCGCGTGCACGCGGATAATCGTTTCGCATTCGGTCGGTGCCATCGGTGAGGGGCTGCCGCCGGTCATCGCGGATGTGGCGGGCGGCCCGTTCAGTGCGGCAGGGCCTGGCGCAGGTCCTCCAGCAGGTCGTCACCGGACTCGATGCCGACCGACAGCCGGATCAGGTCGCCGGGCACCTCCAGCGGCGACCCGGCCGCCGACGCATGGGTCATCCGGGCGGGATGCTCGATCAGGGATTCCACCCCGCCGAGCGACTCACCCAGCGTGAAGAGCCGGGTCCGCCCGCAGACCGCCACCGCCGCCTCCTCGCCGCCCCGGACCCGGAAGGCCACCATGCCCCCGAACCCGCGCATCTGCTTGGCCGCCACCTCATGGCCCGGATGGCCGGGCAGCCCCGGGTAGAGCACCCCGGTCACGGCCGGATGCGTGGACAGCATGTCCGCCACCCGTGCCGCGTTGAGGCCGTGGCGCTCCATGCGGACCGCCAGGGTCCTGATCCCGCGCAGCGTCAGCCAGGCGTCGAACGGGGCGGCCACCCCGCCGGTCGCGTTCTGCGCAAAAGCCAGGCGCTCGCCGAGCTCGGGGTCGGACACCACCACCGCGCCGCCGACCACGTCGGAATGCCCGCCCAGGTACTTGGTGGTGGAATGAACCACCGCGTCGGCGCCGAGCGCGAGCGGGTTCTGCAGGTAGGGGGAGGCGAACGTGTTGTCCACCACCAGCAGCGCGCCTGCCTCCCGGCATGCTTGCGCGACCGCGGCGATGTCCACGACCGACAGCAGCGGGTTGGTCGGCGTCTCCACCCACACCGCCCGCACCGGGCGCTCCGCGAGAGCCAGCCGGACGGCGCGGGAGTCCGCGAGATGCACCGGGCGGTAGCTCACCTGCCAGCGGGACAGGACCTTGTCGAACAGGCGGTAGGTGCCGCCGTAGGCGTCGTGAGGGATGAGGACGTGGTCGCCGGGCGCGCACACGGTGCGCAGCAGGCAGTCCTCGGCCGCCATCCCGGAGGCGAAGGCGAGGGCGCGTGCCCCGCCCTCCAGCGCCGCGAGGCACTCCTCCAGCGCGGTCCGGGTGGGGTTCGCGGTCCGTGAGTACTCGTAGCCCTCGCGCAGCCCGCCAACCCCGTCCTGGGCGTAGGTGGAGACCTGGTAGATGGGCGGCACGACAGCACCGGTGCGCGGGTCCGGATCCTGCCCGGCATGAATCGCCAGGGTCTCGAAACCGCCGACTCCCCGCCGTTCATCGGCCGGGCGCCCGGCCCTGCCGCCGCTGCCCTGGGCGGTCATGCGGAACTCCCGGCCAGGAAGGTGAGCACGTCCTGGGCGGTGATCATCGCCGC
>WNFX01001867.1_pt1 | contig 27303 bp, 32 predicted proteins | sample 5400111 | NCBI WGS metagenome assembly WNFX01 (sample SAMN13153363, study PRJNA577476) | soil metagenome | isolation source: 40 cm soil or saprolite under grassland replicate 1 | place: USA:California | collected 2016-06-15
TGGCCCCAGCCAGCAGCGGCAACACGAATAGATTCGCCAGAATATCGACAATCAGGCCGGCGAGCACCACCAGACCGAAACGCTGCGTTGGCGGAAAATTCGATAACACAAAGATCGCAAAGCCGGCCGCAAAAATCACGTCGGAGTAGACGATCCCGCGCCATTGTTCCTCGCGCGCGGCGATCCACGCCGGCCATCCTTTCTTTCCATCGCGCTCGGCGCGGCGAACACCAAAAACAAGGTGAATCATCGAATCGATCGCGATCCCAATGCAAACATTCGTAGCCGGCGCGGAGATAACATCCATCGGCACATGCAACCAGCCGATCCCGCCAAGCATGCATAACGGCACCAGGGTCAGGGTCGCAATCATCGCAATTGCTCCGCGGACGGAGCGGGCAACGATCCAGGCGATGACAATGAACAAAAGATTCAGCCAGAAGAGTCCGGTCACCAAACTGGAAGCGACCAACTTGGCCAGGCGCCCTTGCAAATAATAAATGCCGCCGACCAGCGCGGGCGTGAAGCCGTAACGAGAACGGCGTCCGGTCGCCTTCGGCCAGAAGAGTCGGAAGCGAGACAACCGTTCCGACGTCTTTGTAGTCCTCCAGCGCTCCGTGCAGCTTCCACATCTTTTGGTAAGCGGCGTCGGTGTTTAATTTGCTGCCGTCCGCGGCGGACACGACCAGAGTCAGCGGGTTGCAGCCGCCGCTGCGGTCCACGTATTCAAGTCCGTCGCGCAATTCCTGATGTGGTTTGAAATAATCGAGGAGACTCGGATCGGTGTTTAGTTTCCTCAGACCGAAGCCCAGGCCGACGCTAACGAGGATCACAGCCGCCGACAGAATCGGAAAGCGACGCGACCAAAACCAATGAGGCGGTTCGGCTTCCACGATTTTGCTTTCCCGTGGTATCGCCCAGCGCAAAAACGGCGGATACATCACGTAAGCGCACCCAAAAGCGACGATTGAGCCGAGCACACCGCCGAATCCGAGTTCGCGCAGCGGTTTGGCTTGGACGATCAACAAGCTGGCAAATCCGAGCGAAGCGCAGACCATCGACCAAAACGACGGCGGAAATGTCATCCGAACCGCGTCTGTCCCGAGATCGGGCGATTTTTTCTCCAAACGATGCATCCGGTCGGCCAGCGTTTGCCAATTGAACGTCATGTAAACCAGGTGCGACAACGCCACTATGAACACGATGGTGCCGAGGTTGACCGTGAGGATGCCGATTCGCCGGCCGAACATCTGTTGCAGGAGCAAAGTCAGCAAGACTGCGCTCGTGCAGGTAGCGAGCATTCCCAAGAACACCCGGCTTGACCGGAACATGGCGGCCATGGTCAGGCCGAACAAGACAACCGCGGTGACACTGAAGTACCAGAAATCGTGGGCCAGGCTGCGCCGGATCATCTCCACGACATAGGGCGGACCGGCGATGTGAATTCTAAAATCTGTTTCATCGAGCTCGTGCATGATTCGCTCGATGCGTTTGATCGGCTTCTCCGGGTCCTTGTTTTCAAGAAACACCAGGACATTGCTCGATTTGCGGTCCTCGGCGATCAGCAGCCGACTCCAAAACGGGCTCGCCAGCGCGTCCTGAAAACTCTTCGGTCCCTCAGCCAAGCTCTTGACCGCGCTCACCTCGTCGATCGCGTTGATCTGTTGCGTCAGTTTCTGGATTCGACCCAGGTAACGCGGCGAAGAAATATCGCGGGACGACACCGCCAGGATAACTTCTGGCTGCGACGGGAAACGTTGTTCGATCTTTTTGGATTGCCCGAACCCGGGATCGCTCGTGGAGAAGAAGAAGTTTTCGTCAACGTGCGGCTTAAGATCGACAAACACCATCACCAGGACGAACAGCGCGATCGTCAGCGCAACCATCTGCCAATGCACGCCCGCTTCGATAAATTTCCGGACAAACTTTGGGATCACCATTTTCGCACCTAACGACTACGCAATTGTATCGGCGCTCGATGTCGCGCTTCGTGCAACGATGGGCGATAAAACTCTCAAACGATTTCGACCGGACACTTTGGCAACGCTTGCATAAAGGCGCGGCCGTAAGGTTTGGTCACGATCCGATTATCGAGAATGACGATGATTCCGTGGTCGCTCTTGGTCCGGATCAGACGGCCGACGCCTTGTCGCAGTTTCAAAATCGCTTCCGGGAGCGAATACTCGGTGAACGCATCCCCACCGCGTTCTTGAACGAGTTCCAGCTTCGCTTCGATCAGAGGAGTGTCCGGCACCGCGAAGGGCAATCGCGTAATGATGACGTTCGAAAGCGCTTCGCCCGGCACATCGACACCGCCCCAAAAGCTGTCCGTCCCAAAAAGCACGCTCCGCGGCTCGGATTTGAATTGGTCGAGCAATTTGCTGCGGGGCGCGCCACCGCCTTGCACGAGCAGATTCATTTTCTTCTCAACAAAAAACTTCTGCATTTCACCGGCCACTTGCTGCAGATCGCGATAACTCGTGAACAGAACAAAAGCGCAACCGCCGGTTTTCTCGACGAAATGCGCGATCCAGCGCTCCAGCTCTTTCTGATAAGTCGCGTCGCGCGGGTCGGGCATTTTTTTTACGACGAACATTTTCATCTGCTTCTGGAAATCGAAGGGACTGCCGAGTTGCAACGGCTCGGCTTCGGTCGCGCCGATGCGCTCTCGGAAATAAGCCAGATCGGCGCGTCCAACCGCCAGTGTCGCGCTCGTCATCACGCAACAACAATTGTCCCGGAAAATCATCCGCCGAAGAACCGGCGCGAGATCGATCGGCACGGCGTTGAGCGAAAGAAATTGCGCGGTCTTGCCGGTCCGCTCGACCCAGTAAACATATTGCGGCGCGCTTTGCTCCAGAAAAATGCTGATGCCGTCCCGCGCATCGCGAACGCGCCGGCCAAATTCCTGGAGCTCCGCTTTTAGAATTTCGTCATCGGCCCTCTTCACCACTTCGGCAATACGCGCCTGGAGCGCGACGAGCCGACCGGTGATCGTGTCCGGGACAAGGTCGATATCCCGCACACGAAACTCGCGGCCTTTTCGGAAATCAGATTTCGATTCCACCGAATCGAAGAATTTCTCGACGTCATCGATCAATTCCGCCGCGAGGCGCACGCCGGCGGCGTCGCGCATCACGGTGAAAAGGCCTTTGCGAGTGCGCGCATTGTAGAGCCGTTGGATTGTCGATCTTAATCCATACTGCGAAACGCCAATGCCGATCTGCTTGGATGCGACTTGCTCAACGGTGTGCGCTTCATCAAAAATGATGAAGTCATTGGGAAACAAAAAACCGCTCTCACGTTCTTCCTGCTCCTTGGGATCGCCGAGGAGCACGAAGAGCAGAGTGTGATTGAGCACGATCACGTCCGCCGCGAGCAAGCGTTTGCGCGCCTGTTGATAAAAACAGCGCGGATTCTGGCCGCAGGTTTTTTGGGTGCAGATGTGGGCTTCGCTGCAAACCTGCGCCCACACTTTCGGATCAGGTTCAATCGATAAATCGCTGACCGAACCGTCGCGCGTCTTGCTCGCCCATTCCGCGATTCGATTCAGCTCGTTATCCTCGGGTCCGGTGAAAAGTTCCTTTGAACTTTGCAACGCGCGCTCGAGCCGGCGCGGGCAAAGATAATTTTGCCGGCCTTTCATCAGCGCCGCGTCAAACTCGACCGGCAGCACTTTTTTCAAAATCGGAATGTCTTTGTAGAGGAGCTGCTCCTGAAGATTGATCGTGTGCGTCGAAATGATCGCTTTTTTGTGCTGCTCGAGCGCGAACAAAATGGCCGGGACGAGATAAGCGAGCGATTTGCCGACGCCGGTGCCAGCCTCGACCACCAAATGTCGGTCTTCTTCCAGTGCCCGCGCCACCGCCACCGCCATTTCCTGTTGTTGCGGGCGGAACTCGAAATTTTTGGCTTTCGAAAGCAGCCCGTTTTCCGAAAAGATCGTCCGGACCCGTTCGACAAATTCGGTGCCCAAAGAATCTTTCAGCGCGATCATCGAAATTTGATTTAATCTACTCCGTGAGACTGCTCGACCGCTACGTCATTCGCAATTTTTTGCAGACGTACTTTTACTGCATCGCCGGCTTTCTATCCATCTGGCTGATCTACGACGTGAGCGACAACATTTCGACTTTTATCGACGAACATTTCGGCTTCGTTCTGACGATTCGTTATTACGCCACGCAAGTGCCGGAGGTTTTCATTATCTTGTTGCCGGTCTCGCTCTTGCTCGCGCTTCTTTTTTCGCTCGGCCGGATGTCGCGCGCGAATGAAATCGTCTCGATGTTGACCGCCGGCGTGAGCATCCCGCGTGTGCTCGCACCATTGATCGGCATGGGTCTGCTGACGGTCGCGGCCAGCCTTGCGCTCAACTATTCGCTTGCGCCCCACGCCGAGATGGCCAAGAAAAATCTTATCGCCACGGCGCGTTCGCACCAATACTCGGTGCAGGGCCAGATTTTCCGCAATCGCACCGACGCCCGCACCTGGTTTATCCAGAGTTTTCGTTCTGGCCACGACATTTTCAATAACGTGCAAGTGCTGCAACAAGATGAGCACGACAACATCGTCACGAATTATCTGGCCGCGCGCGCGACTTATCATGCCGAAACAAAAACGTGGGAGCTCGATCAGGTAAAAGTGGTCCACTACGACCCAGCCGGAAATATTACCGATGAAAAAATGTATCCCACGCTCACGATCGAAAATTGGAGCGAGACGCCGTTTCGCCTCGGCAGCGCCAATGTCCGTGCCGAATATCTCAGCTTTCCCGAGCTGCGTCAGTATCTGCATTTCAATTCCGATTTCCCAGTGACGCTGCTCGCCCCTTTCCGCACCCACTTGCAATATCGCCTCGCCCTGCCGTGGACCTGTTTGGTGGTGGTTTGCATCGCCGCACCGCTCGGGATCGGTTATTCACGTCGCGGTGTCCTGGCCAGCGTTGCCAGCGCGGTCGTTCTCGTTTTCTCAATGAATTTTCTAACCCATCTTTTTCTCGCGCTCGGAGAGGGCGATCGCATCTCGCCGCTGGCCGCCGCCTGGACGCCGAATCTGATTTTCACTCTGATCGGTCTTTACCTGCTTTACCTGCGCGCGACCAACCGCGAAGGCCTGCGCTTTCAACTGGCCGGCGCGCGGCGTATATTCACCCGATGAATCCGTTGCCAAACGATTGGGCAATCAAGCACCGCGCTGATGCGTGCGCTGCGACCCAGCGTCCATTCGAAGCCGGGGAATATTTTTACACTTTGCTCTTTCACGAAGCGGACGGTTTCCGCCGCGAAGATCTGAGTGAGGACGGGTGGAAAAACCGGAATGAAAACATTCAGCCCTTTTCGTTTTGGAAAACGCGCTATGAGCCGTTGCCCGAGTCCGCGCCCGAGCCTTTGGCCAAAGAAAATGCCGAACAACTTTTTCGACGCCTGAGCGCGTCGGAAAATCCACCGGCCAACGCCTGTTACGTTCTGGCGGCCATGCTCGAACGGAAACGCGTTCTCAAGCAGATCAAAACCGAAAATGCCGAGAATGGGCGCATCTTAATATACGAACACGGCGCGACCGGAGACGTGTTTATCGTGCCGGATCCCGGTTTGCGCCTGGACGAGCTGGAGAACGTGCAAAACGAGGTCGCGCAATTGCTCCGCAGCGCCGCCTAACTTCACCCTCACCTTAATCCTCTCCCGAACAAGGGAGAGGAAGCTGGAGTCATCCTTCTACTTCCGATCCACCCTGCAGATCTAACGATTTTGTGGCAAAGTAAGCCGTGAACGTGTTGCCCTGGTTTCGAAATGCTTTTCCGCTTTTTCTCGCGCCGATGGCCGGCGTTTCGGATAAAATCTTTCGCCAGCTCTGCAAGGAATACGACGCGGACGTTCTCACCACCGAGTTCGTTTCGGCGGAAGGAATTTTTCGGCGGAACGAGCGCACGCGCGAATATCTCGACTTCGACGAAATCGAGCGGCCAATTGGCGTTCAGCTTTTTGGCGCCGACGCAGCACACATGGCGGAAGCGGCCAAACAGGTTGTTGATTGGGTCCGCCCAGACTTTGTCGACCTAAACTTTGGTTGTCCGGTTAACAAAGTGGTTTGCAAGAACGGTGGCTCCGCGCTGCTGAAAGATTGTCCGACGCTCGCCAACGTCGCAACCGATGTCGTGCGCGCGATTGCTCCGTTACCGACGACGTCGACATCGCGAGACGACGCAATGAAACCGGAATTGCCGGTGCGATGATTGGTCGCGCGGCCATGAGCGCGCCGTGGATTTTTCGCGAAACGAAAGCGTACCTGGCAAGCGGCGTGATTGTCGATCCACCAACGCTGGACGAGCGTTGGAAATTAATTCTGCGGCACTGTGAATTAATCGTGCGCGAATGGGGCGCGGAAGAACCGGCTATCCGATCGATGCGGGCGCGGCTGATGGCCTATTCAAAATCGATGCCGGACGCAAAACGCTTGCGCGAAAAATTCTCGCAGGTCTCGACCCTGACCGACGTTAAAAGAATCGCCCAAGAAAACGTTTTGAATCAAGAAAGCAGGAACGAAGGAGAAGTCAGAATTCAGATTCCTGTTTTCATGGGTTCCTGATTCATTTTTTAATGAGTACTGAAGCAGCGACTCCTAATTACAAGATCGGCAATGAGCGCCTGATCCGGGTCACGGACAAGGCGGCAAATAAACTCGTGTCGTTACTCGAACAAAAAGGAAATCCGAACGGCGCGTTGCGCCTGGCCGTGGTCGGCGGCGGCTGTTCCGGCTTGCAATACGCAATGGATTTGGTCGATGGACCAAAAGAGCGCGACATTCTCGTTCCGACCTCGAGCGTTCGCATCGTGGTCGATCCGAAAAGCGCGCTCTTTGTTAGCGGCTCAGTCCTCGATTACAGCGAGGACCTGCAAAAAGGCGGATTCAAAGTCACAAACCCGAACGCCGTCGCCCACTGTTCGTGCGGCGAAAGCTTTGCGGTGTGACTTCTCGTCCGCCTTTTTAAATTTACCGTCCGCTTACGGCGACGGCTGCGGCGTCGAAGGTTGCGGCGTCGTCGGCTGCGGCGCCGTCTTCGCTGGGGCCTTCGGCGTCGGCGTCGTCTTCGCCTTCGCGGTCTTTTTCTTGGCCGCGGGGTGAGTGGTTGTCGTGGTCGTCGCCGCAGTCTCCTCTTTCTTCTGTGACTGACAGGAGCTGAAAAACGCGACCGTTGCCAGCGCGATGATGAAAGACAAAAGAGATGTTTTCATAGGATTGGTTAGGATTGATTAAGCTTAACGAGTCCGAGAATGTCGATCCGCACGTCGCAGAGCAAGCATTAAAATTGGCGTTTTTTCCTTCCTAATTCCGGCTTTCTCCCTTGTAATTCGGCCATGAGCACTCGCACCCTCTTCGCTGGAATACTTGGCGGCATCGTCATGTTCATTTGGAGCTTTATCGGACACGATTTGTTACCGCTCGGCAAAGCGGGCGTCCACGAGATTCCAAACGAGGATGCCGTCGCCAGCGCACTGCAATCAAACATCGGCGACCAGGCTGGTTTTTACCATTTCCCGGGACTCGGGGTCGGGCCGGATGCGACCAGACAGCAAAAAGAGGAAGCCATGAAAAAGGCGATGGAAAAATTGGCGACAGCACCATCTGGCGTCCTCATTTATCATCCGCCTGGCCGCACCTTCAGCTTTGCCAAAGCGCTCGGGATCGAATTCGCGACGGAACTCGTTGAAGCCATCCTGCTCGTATTTCTTCTCGCCCAATCCGGGATCGGTAGTTTCGCCGGGCGGGTTGGCTTCATTTTTATCGGGGGATTGGTCGCCGCCATTGCAACCAACATTCCTTATTGGAACTGGTACGGTTTCCCTACGGATTATACCCGCGGCTACATGATCATCCAGCTCGTGGGCTTTCTTTGCGTCGGCATTGTGGCAGCGCTGATGTTGGGACGGCGAAGTACTCAACCTGCGCTCTGATCGCCGCTTTTCTTCACCGCTTTGCCCTGCGCGCCGAGATGGCGCATTTGTTTAGCGCGGCTGGAAGCGCAGCCGTTCCTCGATCAGCTCGGCCGCGGGCCAGGTGTAAAATCAAACAACGATCCAATTTCCACCTTTCGCGGGATTTTTGCTCGACCATGAACTCAAAAGCTGCGATAATACCTACCCCGAGGACGGCGAGTGCCCACGCTACCCATACCGGAGCCGCACCAGCCCGATCTCCAGCTCGAGATCGCGCATCTACTCTTAATCGACATCGTCGGTTATTCGAAGCTGCTCGTAAATGAACAGATCGATTCGGTCCAAGAACTTGGTCGCGTCGTCAAAAGCACCGAATGTTTTCGAAAGGCCGAAGCCAGCGGCAAATTGATCCGCGTCCCGACCGGTGATGGGATGGCGCTTCTCTTTTTTCAGAGCCCGGAAGAGCCGGTCCGCTGCGCATTAGAGATCAGCCAGAAACTAAAAGAGAATTCCAATGTCCGTTTGCGAATGGGGATTCACAGCGGTCCGGTCAATCAAGTGCGAGACGTTAACGACACGCTCAACGTCGCCGGAACCGGAATCAACGTAGCCCAACGGGTAATGGACTGCGGCGACGCCGGCCATATTCTCCTGTCCAAACATCTAGCTGACGACTTGGCCCAATACCGGCATTGGCGACCTTACTTGCACGATTTCGGCGAGTGCGAAGTAAAGCACGGCTTGCGCCTGCACATCGTCAACCTCTACAAGGACGGGGTCGGAAATCCGACTTTGCCGGAAAAGCTCAGACGCGGCAAAAGATGGAAGCAAAAATCCACCGTTGTTCGGCCCATCAGCCCCACCGGCTGGCCCAAGTCGGCCGTTATCGTTGCTCTGGCTCTGTCGATTCTGGCCCTTGCTGTAACTTCGGTGATTTTCCTGCGACGATCGACATCAGTCATTACAGCTGCCGGTCCATCCATTCCTAAAAAAAGCATAGCAGTGCTTCCCTTTGAGAACCGGAGCGGGGAAAGAGCAAACGCCTACTTTGCCGACGGCATCCAGGACGAGATTCTGACCCGCTTATCAAAGATCTCCGATCTGAAGGTGATCTCGCGGACCTCGACTCAACATTACAAAAGCATGCCGGAAAATCTTCGCGAGATCGCAAAACAACTGGGGGTCGCGCATATCGTGGAAGGAAGCGTGCAAAAGAGCGGCGACGCAGTGCGCGTGAATGTTCAGCTCATTAACGCTTCAAACGATGCCCATATGTGGGGTGAAACCTTTGATCGCAAACTGACTGACATCTTTTCGGTTGAGAGTGAAGTGGCCAAAGCGATTGCCGATCAACTACAAACAAAACTCACCAGTCGGGAAGAGGAAATCCTTGCAGCCAAACCGACAGACAACCCCGAGGCCTACGATGTCTATTTGCGTGGCTTGGCTTATAGTCTGAAAGCGGCCAACACACCCGCCAACTCCCTTAGCGCACAGCAATACCTGAAAGAAGCGGTGCGGTTGGACCCGAAATTCGCCCTGAGCTGGGCGCTGCTGTCATATATGGATGCGGTCGGCTACAGCACACAGACTCTTCAACCAACGGTCGCTCTGCGCGAAGAGACGCGGAAGGCAGCTGAAAGCGCGCTCATGCTTCAGCCCAATCTTGGCGAAGCGCTGCACGCCAAGGGATATTACTACTACGCCTGCCTAAAGGATTACGACACCGCAGTGCATTACTTTGAGAAGGCACGTCAATTTCTGCCAAATAGCAGCCGGATTCCTGAAGCGCTGGCTTATGTCGCACGGAGGCAAGGCCACTGGGACCAGAGCGAGTCTTACTTTCGCGAAGCCGAGAGGCTCGACCCACGCAACGCCAAACTACTCACCCAGCACACGGCCTCCTACATCGCGCTTCGCCGTTTCCCCGAAGCGCTGCGAAAGCTTGACCAGGTTCTCGATATCACTCCGGGCGATGTCGACACCATTGTGGAAAAAGCGGCGATCGCACAAGCGGAGGGCGACTTGCCCCGTGCGTCGGCACTCCTCGCTCCGCTGCATCCCAACGCGGACGACCCCTTCGGCTTGGAAACAGAAATTTACCAAGCGATCTTAGAACGGCGCCCTGCACCAATTATCTCTCGGATAAAGCAAATACTGGTCAAGCCGGATCCGGCGTTAGGGTACTTCAACGGGGAACTGCGGTTTTGGCTGGGCTGGGCGCAAGAGGTCACGGGCGACCATGGCGGCGCCCAGGCAACGTGGCGGCAGGCGCGCAGCGAACTGGAATCTGTCCTCAAAGAACAGCCGGAAAATTGGGGCCTCGTTGCAGACCTCGCGCTGACCGATGCCGGCCTTGGTGATAAAGCCGCCGCGTTAGGTCTGGCCGAACGCGCCATGGCCGCGAATCCGATCGAGAAAGACGCATTAACTAATCCTATTCCCATCGAGATTCTCGCTCGAGTGACGGCGCGGACAGGAGAGCCCGAGCGCGCGATCGCGGCGTTACAGAAATTGCTTTCAATACCATATGCAGGCCACCTGGCCGGAAACGTACCGCTTACTCCCGCGTTGCTGCGGCTCGATCCGATGTTCGATCCCCTGCGGGACAACCCACACTTCGAAAAACTGTTGGCTTCGGGGACGCGCTAATCGCGGCCAGTTTTCGCCGCTTCAGGCTGCTCGCTGAGATAAAACATTTGTTTTGCGCCGGGCCGTTCCTCGATCAGCTCAGTCGCGGGGGCAGTGTGGAATGATACCACCACCCAGTCCGCGCCTTTTGGAATCAACGGCCGATGCCAGATATTTTGTGGAATTGAGATCCAACGCGCTTCCAACGGCGCGTCGGCGTCGCTCGTTAAAACATTCGACTGCCACTCGATCTCGGATTGGCTTTCGACATCATTCTTCACTGATTTAATGTCGGTCTGCATGTCGCCCGTTCCACCGAAGGTCATCATTCGTTGATGGCTGTTGGGATGACGTTCTGCCCCCGTGTCCGCGCCGGCGTGAAGAATAAACACCCACCCTGATTTGATCGATAGCGGCAAACCGTCACCAAAAATTTCTAGCGGGATCGATTCCCACGCCATCAAAGCCGTTCGTTTGCGCTCGAGATCGGCGCGGACGCGTTCCACGATCGGTAGAATCTGTGCGCCTATTTTTTCTGATCGCACAATTTTGTCCAACGTCTCCAACAGCGATCGCTCTTCCTTTGTCACAGTGTCTTTCTCTTTTATCATTCATACCTCATCCTTGATACTTTCATAATGAACGACGCCTTCACCGAATTCGAACACGCCGGCTGGGAGCGCGTCGCGAACAAATACGATTCGACCTGGTCGAGCTCCACCCGCCAATTCATTCCGCCGTTGCTCGATGCCGCGGAGGTTTCCGAGAAGATGTCGATCCTGGATGTCGGTTGCGGTCCAGGTTATGTCTCGGCCGCTGCCGCCGAACGCGGCGCAGTTCCGATCGGTCTCGATTTTTCGGAGGAAATGATCGTAATCGCAAAGAAAAAGTTTCGGCGGATCGAATTTCGTCAGGGCGACGCACAAACTCTTCCTTTTCCCGACGCCAGCTTTGATCGCATCGTCGCGAACTTTGCGCTGCTGCATCTCGCGAATCCAGCGCGTGCCTGCGCAGAAGCGGCTCGCGTTCTCAAGAGTGGCGGCAGATTCGGTTTCACGACCTGGGCGAAGATTTCCGAAAACCCATTTGTGAAACTGGTGGATAACGCGATTCGGGCGCACGCGAACCTCGATGTCGATCTTCCACCGGGGCCACCGCATTATTTATTTGAGAGCGAGGAAGAATTTCGCAAAGCGCTCGTGCGCGCAGGGTTTGATGGCGCATCAATGACTTTCAAGCTCCACCGGATCGAATGGAACGTCCCGACTGCGCGGTTCATCTTCGATGCCGAATTAAACGCCGGCGTTCGCACCGCCGGACTTCTGGCGCGGCAAACGCCGGAGGTACTTCGCAAAATCCAAGCAGCGATTGAGAAAGCGGTCCGGCCTTACGCCGAAGGCAACGGCTTCCCGATTCCGAAGGCGGCCTACATTGTCTCGATAAGTAAGAAGTAGGAAGGATGATTAAAAAGTGCAGACTGAAGAGCGCGCTCTGCAGCAGCGAACAAAGAAGTTTGCGCTGAGTGTTGTGCGGATAAGATGCGCCTCCGATTTCTTAATTCATACTTCTTAATTCTTCCTTGATCTCTGTCCTTGATACTAAACAGCTCGGTCACGCCGGTATCGTTGCCGCGACCGCGCTCCAAACTGAAGACGGCATCACCCTCTTCGATACCGGACCGGAATCGACTTTCGAGAACGTGACTGCTGCTCTCCGCCAGTCCGGCTCGGACCCGGCGGATGTGCGCCACGTTTTTCTCAGTCACATTCATTTCGATCACGCCGGGGCCGCGTGGCGATTCGCGGAATCGGGAGCAACGGTTTATGTCCACCCACGCGGCGCAGCCCACCTGATCGACCCGACAAAATTGATCGAGTCGGCCACGCGCATTTTCGGCGGCGACATGCAACGTCTTTGGGGCAGGATCGGACCGGTGCCGGCGAAGCGCGTCAAAATCCTGGAAGACAACGAAATCGTGCGGGTGCCGCCGTTTGAAATTCGCGCCATCGCCACGCCAGGCCACGCCAGTCATCATCATGTTTATCATTGGGAGGATAACGTTTTCGGCGGGGATATCGCCGGCGTTCGCATCGGCAATGGCCCGCCGATTCCGCCATTCGTGCCGCCGGAGCTGCACGTCGAATCGTGGCGCGAATCGATCACAAAAATTCGCAAACTAAACGCCGCGAATCTTTATCTGCCGCATTTCGGAAAAATTGTGGGCCCGGTCTCGGAACATCTCGATCTTGTGGATGAGTGCGTGGCGCGCTGGTCGGAATGGTTTCGCGATCGGATTCGAGCCGGTGACGACGAATCCAAGCTTAGATCGACATTCGCCGAACTCGAACACGCAGACTTACGAAGAGGCGGCGCGAGTCAGGACGACATCGACGGCTACGAAGCGGCCGATCCCAGCTACATGGCAGTCGGCGCCGCCATTCGGTACTGGAAAAAATATCATCCAGAAATTCTCGCCTGATTTTGCAGTTCTCTTCGCACGGCTTTTGCTGCATTAGGGGAGAGTTCCCAAAGGCCGTGGTTGATCGGGAAACATTCGAATATTTGCTGCCGCTGGCATATCAGTGGGCGAAAACTCAGGAAGAATTCGTTCTCGCGCGCGGTAATCCATTAGGACCGAGGCATGCGCACGACGCCAATCTCGTCGGGGTGCGGGATTGCGCCCGGGTCAGAGTGTTGCTGGTCGATCGGATTCCGCTCCCGGAGAATCCGGAATTGGCGGAGGCGTCGAAACGCATCGGCATCATTACCGAAGACACACGTTGCGCGGGTTTTGGTCATGCTCTCATTATTCGCGTTGATGCCTGGAACGATCGCGAATTGATTCTGCATAATCTCGTCCACATCGCTCAATACGAACGCTGCGGCGGGCTCGAACAATGGGTCCGCCACTACCTTTTCGACCGCACCAACTGTCCGAACTTCACGATTGGCTCACTTGAAGAAGAAGCGCGTCGCATCGCCCGCGAAATCGTTCGCTCGCGGAGTATAACGTAGGAGGCTGCGCCGCCGACGCCGCAGTCTCAACAGTTCGATAATTCCGGCCCACCCGTGAATAACGGCGCGGCAGGATTCGTCCTTTATTTATGAGGCCTTCGAATCAGCGGAGGCGGGAAAAGGAGGGAAAAAGATCATGAAATCGATCATCACGATCGTGGCGGGATGTTTTTTGCTGTCCATCTACGCCATGGCACAACCGCACGGCAACGGGATCGGGTTCGGTCCGAATAATAATCCAGCGAGGGTATCACCGAAGCCGACACCTCCGGGACATCACTACGGTTGGCAAAAAGGAAAACACAACCCGCATCGGTTGTAGCGCCAGCTACATTCCGTTGTTTGGCAGAGGTAGAAACGTAAGAGCCGCGTAACCGCGGTCAGGCGGCTTTTTTCTTCGTCTTTTTCTCGACGATAATGCCGGGAAATTGCACGACTTCGGCAGCTGCGGCGTCTTTCCCATTTTGGCCGAGGGTAGACTCGTAAGCCAGCTTCCCATTGGCAATCTCGGTGAGCGCGATGTCGGCCTGCCCGAGCCCAGGCGCATATTCAACCAGAGGCCGATGGCCCAGGCAGAGCTGCCGCACGCGGCGCGACACCATGTTGACCAGGATCTGCTGATTAGTAATTACTTCGGCCGCAGCTTTAACGAGTTCGGGTTTCATAATCGGATATGTGAGAATCACGCGGGCGAAGGGCTAACTCCCGAACCGGAGTGGAATCTGTTCACGTCCCGGGAAATCGCCGCAGAGAAACTTGTTCCAGTATCGTTCATAATTGCCATAAAACAACCCAAAATCGCCTCCACCTAGAACTGCTCTCTTCTGACTTCCTAATTCTTCCTTCTTAATTCTTAATTCCGGTCGCGCATGGTTTCGGGAACCGATATCGCCGTCTGGATCATCTCCGCGCTGATCGCGGTCGGCGTCGGTTGGAGCCGTTACGCTAAATATAAAACGCGCGACAAACTTGTGCGCGATCTCGCCGCCATGGATCCGGAGCGCCGTGAGAAAATTCTGAGCCGTTTACAACCGGATCTGCAAATGGAAATCCGGCAGGAATTGATGAAACGTTTTCGTTTGAAAACCGATATCTGACGTTGCATGGGTCGATTGCGCGTTAGACTTTGAATTGTGGATGCCGATCGAAAACCGTTCGGGTCTCGTCTCGGTCATTGGGCCGCGGAGTTGCTTCTCGTTTTTCTCGGCGCCTACGCCGCTTTCTGGCTGACCAATTACCAACAACATCGCGCGGACCTTCGCCGGCACGATCAACTCCTGGCCGCGCTCGAAAATGAGGTGACCCATGCGATCGACAGCGCCACAACCGAAGCGGCCAAAGAAGCGAAAACCGTCGCCGTGTTTCGCCAAGCGCTCGAGTCCGGACAAATGCCACCGCTCCATCCGTTTTCTTTCACATCCGATTACAGCGCCACCGATATCGCCACGCTTCTCCAATCCGGCGGTTACGAACTTCTTGATGTCAAAACGTTAATCGCGATTCGCAAAGTGGAGTCGACATTACGCGGCGGCCTGACCGCGATCCAGCATTACCAAAAGCTCAGCGACGAATTAATTGTGCCTAATCTCGATCAGGACATTTCGTTCTTTTACGACCCAGTCACGAAGAAATTACGGAACCGATTTGCCGGATACACCGACGCGCTCGAGCGGGTGCGACAATTTTTCGAGGACTACCTCAAGTCCGAGAACGAACTCCTTAATCAGATCCGGGCCGAACGTCAGCGACACTGAAAAAACGCGCGCGTTGCAGAATGAACATCTTCGAAGTGACCGTGTCGGTTCTGCCGGCCGACATCGACGAGCAGAAGCATGTCAACAACGCTGTTTACTTGCGCTGGGTCCAGGATGTTGCGACTGCCCATTGGAAATCACTCGCCAGCCCAGACGCGCAAGCCGCGATCGGCTGGGTCGTCCTACGACACGAAATCGATTACAAAATGCCCGCCGCGGCTGGCGATGAGATTCTGCTCCGCACATGGGTTGGCAAAGCGAGCCGCCTCAAATTCGAACGCTTCACCGAAATCCGCCGCAAGATCGACATGCAACTTCTCGCTCAAGGCCGAACGCTTTGGGTGCCGATCGATGTTCGGACCGGAAAACCCACCCGCGTCTCCGTCGAACTCCGCGGTCAGTTTTCGACGTAGGTCCGTTGCTCTCTGTTTTGATCTCCGCTGCTTCAAGCAGCGAGCGTCTTCCACTCTTCCGGCGTTAATTTCAGTTTCGCTGCGGCCACGTTGTCTTCGAGATGCTTAATGTTGGATGTGCCGGGAATCGGCAGCATCGCCGGCGAACGTTGCAAGAGCCACGCCAACGCCACTTGATAAACGGTTGCGTTGTGCGCCTTGGTGACCGCATCCAACGCCGCGCCCGATCTTATGCCGCGGCCGCCACCGACTGGAAACCACGGCAGAAACCCAAGATTTTCTTTCTCGCAATAATCGATCGCCTTTTCCGATTTGCGGTCCCGAAGGTTGTACCGGTTCTGCACACTCACGATCGGCAGGACCTTGCGGGCCCTCGCGATTTGCTCCGGGCTCACATTCGACAATCCAACGTGCCGGATTTTCCCGGCGCCTTGCATTTCCTTGAGCGCGCCAAGCGATTGCTCCATCGGCACTTTAGGATCAACGGTGTGCAATTGATACAAATCGATCCGGTCCAGCCGGAGTCGCTTTAAACTTTTGTCGACGCAACCTTTCAAATAATCGGGGTGACCGTTCGGTTCCCAATCACCCGGGCCCGGGCGGGTCAGACCGCCTTTGGTCGCAATAATGAGTCCTTTCGGATACGGATGCAGCGCTTCGGCGATTAAGAGCTCGCTCGTTTCCGGTCCGTAAGCGTCAGCGGTGTCGATCAAATTCACGCCCAGCTCGACCGCGCGCTTCAAAACTTTGATCGCGTTCGCGCGGTCCGGCGGCCAACTCCAAATACCTTCGCCCGTGATCCGCATCGCGCCAAAGCCGAGCCGATTCACCTCCAGGTCGCCGCCGATTTTGAAGGTGGGGTTCGTCGCATTACCTGGCGCCGATGTCGATCCTGCACCAAAAACTTTGGCTCCCGCCAAAATCCCCGCTCCCGTCGCCGCACTCACTCCCACAAATCTTCGCCGGCTCATCATAATGTCCAACGTAGTTTCTCGCTTCGACTCTACGCAGCCAGACTTTTCCACTCGTCCGGCGTTAACTTCAGTTTCGCCGAGGCCATGTTGTCTTCAAGATGTTGGAGGTTGGACGTGCCGGGAATCGGCAACATCACCGGCGACCGTTGCAACAGCCAAGCCAACCCGAGTTGGATAACACTAACGCTGTGGTCTTTCGCCACTTTTTCCAACGCGTTTCCCGCGCGCAGCCCGCGATTTCCGCCGATCGGCGCCCACGGCATAAACCCAAGTTGCTCTTTCTCGCAGTAAGTCAGCGTGTTTTCCCATTGGCGGTCGCTAACGTTGTAGCGGTTCTGCACCGTAACGATTGGCAGGATTTTGCGCGCCCGTTCAATCTGTTCTGGCGACACTTCCGATAATCCGACGTGCCGGATTTTTCCCGCGCTCTGCATTTCCTTGAGCGCGCCGAGCGAATCCTCCATCGGCACTTTAGGATCGACGCGATGTAATTGATACAAATCGATCCGTTCCAGCCGCAGCCGTTTCAAACTCTTGTCCACGCATCCCTTGAGATATTCGGGCCGTCCGTCCGGCACCCATTGACCCGGACCTGGGCGCGTGCTCCCGCCTTTGGTCGCAATCACCAGCCCTTTCGGATACGGATGCAGCGCCTCCGCAATCAGTAACTCGTCCACTTCGGGGCCGTAGGCATCGGCCGTGTCGATCAAATTGGCGCCGAGCTCGACAGCGCGCCGCAAAACCTTGAGCGCATTTTGTCGGTCGGGCGGCCAACCCCAGATCCCTTCGCCGGTGAGCCGCATCGCGCCAAAACCGAGCCGGTTCACCTCAAGGTCGCCGCCGATCTTGAAAGTAGGATTCGCCGCCGTCCCTGGCGCACTTGAGGTCGGTCCGGCTCCAACTGTCGATCCGAGAATTTTGCCACCCGCCAAAATCGTCGCCCCCGTGGCCGTACTGATTCCCAAAAATCTTCGCCGCGTAATTCGATCGCTCATCTGGTCTTCCTCCTCCTAAAACTAATAAACAATTAACTAATAATTGCCGCGCGCTAGCGCGCGTTTGCTCGCACAGTCGGCATGTAAAAATTCGACGGTTGCAGAACAAGCCGGTCCCCTTCCCACGTTGCCGTGAAGATATAAACCTGCCGTGATTGAATCGCCACGCTGATCGATGTTGGCCGGCGGGACCGCGTATTCGGGAGAGCAAGCGCGGTCACCACATGTCGACCGGCTCCGAGCACGCCGCCGTAATGTTGGTTCCGCGGAATGTCCGCGACCTTTTTCCCGTCAATTGACAAACGAATCGACAGATCGGTTCCAAAGTTCGGGGCGCGTTGCACAATCAACCGCCCGGTTGGATGTCCGCTACTTGATGGTGTCGGAGTCGGGCGAGTTCTCGCCTGAATCTCCGTGATTGGAACCGATGCCACACTCACCAAAGACAGAACGAAAAAAATTCTCTTAAGAAGCGTTCCTTTGTTTTCCATTTCGCTTTTCCGGTTAACCAATAAACAATAACGAATAACTAAAGCGAAGCGCCGCTTCCCTTCCAAGGCATATTCTTTGCTGCTGAATTGCAGTGTGAACAGACGGGAATTAGCGCTTCTCGCCATTGCGGTGGCTCTTTTATGGCCTTCGCTTCATTCGCTGACACTTCCTGGTCCCGCGCAGTCGTCCGCGCTCACTCTGGTGTCCGCTGGATACCGGCTGGATAAAATCTACCGCTCGATGGAAGGTCCGTGGTCGGTTCAAAGCCGAATTCAGCTCGCGACCGCGAGGAAATCTCGGGTGCAATGGATTACCGGTTTGGAAACAGAAGTCGTCGACGCAACCGAACAGACGCCGGTCTCCCAGGAATTCTTCTGCCATGCCAATCTCACTTTCGCCGAGAACAGCGGCACGCCCGATCGATACAACCAACAGCTTGGCGGAAAAACACACCTTGACTGGCGTCTGTTCACGCTCGTGCCCGGCCAACTCTCGATCCACCTTCCACCAGGCTTCGGCGTGCCCGTTCCTTCCGACGCTCCTTTGGATTATGTGACAATGTCGCTGAATCTGAATCCGCGGAACGAAGTGGTGAACGTTCGGATCCGGACGAAAGTCCACACAATTTCGGGCGATCAGCCCGATGCGCCGACCAAGGCGCTCTTCCGTCGCGCACTTTACGTTCTTGAGCATGAGAGCGAATCCGGGAAGATCGCGCACGCCTGCATCGCGAAACCCGGTGTGCAACACATGGGAGCGGGCTGCGGAGAGTTGACCAAAGTAAACCTGCCAAACGGGTCCACCGCGCTCACGCCGGCCGAAGCTCTCACGAATCATTGGACCGTTCCGGCAGGAAACCACATCTACAAAATGGATGTGACCCCGCAGCTGAATCTCCCTTTCGATACCACGATTCATTATGCGACGATCCACGTGCACCCGTTCGCGCGCGGAATGGAATTGCGTGATCTGACTACCGATCAGACCATCCTGCGGTTGAATTCTCGGGATTGGCCCGATCGCGTCGGCGTTGCTCACGTCGATGAATTTAGATCGGTAGCGGGGATCCCGATTTTACGCAGCCACCGCTATGAGCTGGCGGTGGAATACGACAACACCTCGAATTTCACCACCGATGCAATGGCGATCCTCTACCTCTACCTTTTAGAGAAGGACGTGTGATTTTTGTCCTCTGCTTGGCACGCCCTAGTCCCGCGACGGCGGGAGGGCGGCGGGTCCTTGACCCCTCATCCCTCATCCTTCGCCTTTTCCGGCACGCTCACTGCTATCTTTGGACAGCGTCATGAGCGTATCAGCCCTCCGAATCCTGGCCGTGGACAACGAGCCATCGGTCACATTTTCCCTCCGCTACATCTTCACCAGGCCGCGCTACGAAATCAGCGCCGTCGAAAATGGCGATGCCGCCCTCGCCCGACTCGATTCCGGTTCGGAGCGATACGATGTCATCATTGTCGATGAAAAAATGCCGCATATGACCGGTGTCGAACTGGTCGGCGAATTGAGAAAACGCGGCATCGCCAGCAAGATCATGGTCTTGGCGGCGGACCTTTCGTCGGACGTTCGCGCCGCTTACGAGCGCATGGACGTGCACGTCATGTTCCCGAAACCATTCGATGTCGGCCAACTGCGTACCGCCGTCGATCAGCTTGCAGCCTGATTGGTATGCGCGTCTTGATCGCCGATGACCAGCCGGACGTGGGAAAGTCTTTGGCGGACCTGGTTCGCTTCTGCAACCATCAAATAGTCGGAGTGGTCGGTTCTGGCTTGGAGGCCATTCAAGCTTACACCCAGTATCATCCCGATCTCGTCTTAATGGATTGCCGGATGTCGAAACTGAACGGCACCACCGCCCTCCGCAACATTCTTTCCAAAGATCCCGCTGCGCGCGTCATTCTCGTGACCGGCTGGTCGCCCTCGGACGAGGCCAGTGTATCGGGCGCGATCACCATCTTGCTAAAACCCATCGATCTGGAACGGCTCAACGCCACCCTTCAAGCCGTCGCCGAAATGTTGCCAGTGCCCAAGCACGTGGAACTGCCAGATCCCGAGGTCCGTTATCAACCGGATTTGATCGATTACTCCCAACCCGTTGCTCAGCCGCTGCCAGACGTTCCGCCTTCTTTGGAAACGACTTTTCCTGTCGACGCAACAACCAGTCATCTCCAAAAAACCGGGGAAGCGTGTGCGTTGCGCGAGGAAACGATTTCTGGTGCGCGGCATAGCGGTCAGCGCGGCGCTCAATGGAGCGAGCGGGATGAGCGACGTGGCCGGCAAAGCCGCAAGGGTACGCGGTCGAGCGCAGCGGGAGCTGCCGAGATACAACGCCCCCGCGTCCGCTAAAGCAACGATTTCTTGAGGCGCGTTTCCAGCTTTTCAGTCTTTCAGCTCTTCACCGCCTCAACTACTCAACTCTTCAAGGTTGTCACCTGACGATCGTTCAGCGCTCCACTAGGTTCATCGCACCGGCGGCACCGCTGTCGTCGGGATGTACGTTCTCGATCTTCGCAAGACCAGTCGATTCGCGTCCCACCCGGCAGTGAATATGTAAGTGCGCCCAGATCGCACCGTCACGCCAACCGACGTTGGCCGGCGCTGTTCGGTGTTTGGTAAGGTGAGCACCGTCAACACGTGACGCCCGGATGATAAAACACCCTCGTAATGTTGATCCCGCGGAATATTCGCGACTTTTGTGCCGTCGATCGACAACTGGACCGCGAGCTCATTTCCGAAGTTGGGAGCCCGTTGCACAATCAAGCGCACGCCGCGGTGAGTGACTGCCTCAATTTCGGAAGCAACGCCGAAAACAGCGCAAGCGAGCACTAGAACACAAAGAATCCTGCTCAATTTTGTCGTCATAACAAAATAATTACGGCGATCGAGCGGCGCTTGGCCGTCTCCGATTTCCTCGCCTCAACTGGCCTGTCGCGCCGTCGTCCCGCTGCCGCGGACCGAAGGGGATCAACGACTCAACGTATCGACTTCTTCATTCAGCTTTTCAGGATTTCGTTCTCGCCTCGACGAATTGCTCCCACTCCTGCTAGATTCAGCCTCATGCAAATCACGACAATGGTAGGATCGCATTGCGACGACACCCACACCGCATTTCGGACGGAACCGCCCCTTACCAAGGAAATTTTGGATTGCGCGGTCACCAATTTTTTCCCGGCCGGATTGGGAGACATGCTTTCGACCAGGGACGGCTTGCTGGTGGTCGCCAGAGTTGGAATTCCCAGTGACGTGGTCCAGGATTACGCCCGGTATTTGACCAGCGCGGAAATGAAAGTCCGCAAACAACAGACAACCGGCGGAACAAAGCGACAAGTCAGTTTGCAAGATCGGGCCAACGAATCGGGTGTGCCCTTGGAATAAATTCTCAACTTCCCTCTCCACCCTTCAACCTTCGCTTGTGGAAGTAGTCGCGCAGCGGCACCAGGATGATCATCGAGAAATAAACCCAGCCGCTCCATTGGATCTGCTCGGCCGGCAAAGTAAGAGCCAAGACGAGCGACACGAGCCCGACGCTTACCGGGATGCTCCAGCCTGATAATTCGCCGCGCGTCACCAATCTTTCCAGTGCGTTCAATCGCAACGGATCGCGCAATTGCCAGGCCCGAAAATTCAGGAGCAGGACTTCAACGGAAATGGCAACCAACCCGAGCGCATAAATCGCAAAGATAGTTCTCGCCTGCCATTCGGTGGTGTGAAGCGAGAACGGCTGGCCCACCTGGCCATTACTGAAGAGGTACCACATCGCCCCGAAGATTGCCTTCAGCGGATAGATAAAGATCAGGATCGTAACGATCATCGCCCAGCTGATTAAAATAGAGGCGGTATCTTCGAGGCCGTAACGGCGGCTCCACAACCAATGGCCCCGCCAAAAGATGCCCAGCACCGCGATGCTGCAAACAAAGGTCGGGACATTTTTGAAAGCCGCCAGGAGCGCCTGGATGTTATCGGGGATCTGTTGCGCGGCGATCACGAGCATCGAAATGGCGAACGCGAAAGCGGCGTCGATGAACGTTTCCAGCCGCGTCATCTGCATCCCCCGCAACCGGAACCCATCAAGCCGCGGCAGCGCATCCAGATCACCTGGCAACGCTGACGCGATGTCGCCATGGCCTTCTTTCATCGGGCCGTGATGCCATAACTAAGCCCGCTCTGGCAACCTCCGCTTTCAGCATTTCGCGTTTCCAGCTTTCGCGCCGGCAAATTGCAATACCCGCGCTGACAAATCGCCTGGACCAGATTATAATGGGCGCCATGAGCGTTCCGATTCTCCCATTGAACGAAATGAGCGTCGAAGAAAAGCTGCAAACGATGGAAGCGCTTTGGCAAAGCCTGTCGGCAGATCCTGGCGCGGTCGAATCGCCCGCCTGGCACGAGAAAGAGTTGCGGGAGCGCGAACGCAATATCGAGTCCGGAGAATCTAAGTTCGTCGAATGGGAAAAAGCAAAGGTTGATATCCGCCGAACTTCGTGAGGATCCAAATCCTGCCAGAGGCGCAGGAAGATTTAATTGCGGGATTTCGATTTTATGAGCGTCAAGCGCAGGGCCTCGGAAGCTATTTCCGGGATTCACTCTTGGACGATGTTGACTCCTTGGCGACTCAAGGTGGTATTCACGCCAAGGTTTTCGGATATCACCGCAGCCTGGGCAAACGCTTTCCGTTTGCGATTTATTACCGTGTCGAGAAGAACATGGTTCGTGTCCGGGCGATTCTCGACTGCCGGAAAAACCCGTCGTGGATCAGACATCGAGTTCGCAGCCGTCCCACCTCTGACATGTGACATCTGACATCTGTCCCCTGTCTTCTTTCCTCTGATATGCGCCTCTTTTTCATCCTTGAAACTCGTTCGCTTCCCAGCCTCACTCACTCCTACCCTCGTCGCTTTGCCTTCTATGTCGCGCGTCCCACGCTCTCCATTCTTCCTTCTACTTTGTAATTTCATCCTTCTGGCTTCCGTGATTGCCGCCGACGCATCGATCACGGAAGCCGAGCTCGTCCATCGCACCCAGGAACTTTACGACTCGATCGTCACCGGAACCCAAACACCCTGGAAAAAATATTTCGCCGACGATTGCACTTTCTCCGACGAAAAGGGGCGCACCCTCGATAAAACCAAACTCGTCGCCGACATCACCCCGCTGCCGCCGGGATATTCCGGCGCCATCAAGATCGACAACGTCATCAGCCGGATCATTGGCGACACGGCCATTTTGAGTTACGACGCCAACGAAACCGAAACCATCTTCGGTCAGAATTTGAAGGCGCGTTATCACGTCACCGACACCTGGCTGAGGCGCGACGGTAATTGGCAAATCATCGCCAGCCAATCCCACCGTTACTACGAAGACCCGGCCGTGGCAGACCCCTCTCAACTTCGAAATAATGCAAGTGCGGCTCGCACCTTTGTCGGAACGTATGAACTCGCTCCAGGTCAAACCCGAACTGTCACCCTCGAGAATGGAGCGAGCCGGGATGAGCGACATGGCCGGAAAAGCCGCGAGGTAGCGGTCGAGCGCAGCGGCGAGCTGCCGAGATACAACGGAAAATTATTTATCGAGAGGAACGGAAAGAAGGAACAATTGTTCCCTGAAACGAGCGATCTCTTTTTCCGGAAAGGGATGGAAGGCCGGATCCTGTTCCACTACGACGCCAACGGCAAAGCCGACGCACTGATCGACAGACGAAATAACGAAGACGTCATTTGGAAAAAAACTAAATAACGCTCAGCCCTCGTTATTTCGAATTGGCTCTGTGGTCTCGGCGCCTAAATGCGACCGAGCAGCCAGAGAATCAGGATGATGATCAGAATCGTTCCGAGCAGACCGTGCGATCTGTAACCAAAACCATAACCGCCCGTCGGAAAAGCTCCGATCAACAGCAAGATGATAAGGATGAGAAGAATTAAGCCCATGCGCCGGGTTTTACTTTAGACGCCCACCTTTGGCAACATCTCTCTCCGCGTCGCCTTTTCGGCGGGTCGTTAAAACAGAAAAGCCGCCGAAGCATTCGTGCGCCTCGGCGGCTTTCCGTTGATCTCTGCTTTTAAATCAGCTCATCCCGAGAGAATCGAGCGTCGGTTCATCGATCACTGCCGTCACCGTGAGTCCTTGATCAGCTTGATAAGCGGTGAGCGCCTCCCGGGTCAACGGCCCGAGCAATCCATCCACCTCACCTCTGTAATAGCCCATCTCCTGGAGCTCAGCTTGCACGTCCGCGATCACGCGGTCGGGCGGCTCAGCACGGTGACCCACATAAATCGGGGCATCGTAGGCATAATACTCGGCGCCAGGATCGTAACCCCATGCCGGATACCAATAGCCGTTGTTCCAGTAATAGTAACCGCCACCGATCAACTCCACTCGGGTGTAATGCGAGCTGTACCAGCCCCGATCATGACGTTCCGGATGATACGATCGGAATACTTCGTATTGCGGACCCCCCCAGCGATCGCTTCCTTGAATCCGATAACTCGCGTTGAACGTGACCGCCGGAACTTTGTCGGGTCTCGGCTGGGCTTTGAAATTCACGTGCTGCTGTTTGATTTGTTGCACCTGCTGCTTGACCTGTTGCACCTTCTGCGGATCCGCCTTGACTGCCCCAGTGCCGCCCGTCGTCTGCTGGCCGGTTGCTGCAACTGTTGGTGCCGCACTTGCCGATGCCGCAACCGACGGCGCTGCACTAGCCGGTGCCGCGGTTACCGGAGTAGCACTGGGCGATGTCTTGGCGCCAGCCCCCTTCATTCCTTTCTTGCGCTGCTCCGCCTGCTGCTTCCCGCTCGGTGTCGCACTGGCGGTCGGTTGACCGGAGACTCCCGTTTCCGCCCCAGTCGAGGTCGGGGATTTCTCGGTCATCCGACCTTTTCGGCCTTTCCCGTAAGCCGGCTCGTTCGTCGTTCCGGGGCTGGTTTGAGCGGAAACGCCTGTTTCCGTTCCCGTGGCGGTTGCAGATTTCTCGGTCGCTTTAGCCTTGCGGCCTTTTCCATAAGCCGGCTCAGTCACCGGAGGAGTGCCGCCGGTTTGCTTGGCGGTAGCCTCAGGCTTGGCCGCCTTCGCGCCGGGCTTTGCTCCAGCCGCCGGCGTTTTTTCAGCGGTCGGCTTCTCTTTTTTTGGTGATGCCTGTTCCTCTGGTTGCTGCGCCAAAGCAACTCCAGCCAGCGCCAGCGAACAGCCTATTAGTAAACTGGTAAATTTCTTCATATTCATATTAATATCGTTAGTCTGTTAGTCGTTAGCCGTGAGCGTTCTATTCAGGCTTCGCGCGGGGGGCCGTTCCCGCTTATCGCGAGAAGTTTATCCGCCGCGGCGGACACTCGCATTGTTCCGCCTCTCCTGGGCAGGAGAGGATTGAGGTGAGGAGCGCGATTCAACACCTCTCCAAGTTGTCGAACTCTCGCCCCGAACGAAGAAGTCTGACCAGATTCTTCCCGCCTTCTTGAAATGTAGCGAGCCGTGATGCGGGTTGCGCAGCCACAGTTGGTAGGCTTTGCGAGCGTCGCGCTGTTGCGCTTCCGGCAATCGCGCGTAAAGCCGCCAAAACTCAGCCGTCGCCAAGGACTTCATCGAGGGGCTGAGCGACATGGCCGGAGAAGCCGCGCGGGCAGCGGTCGAGCGCTGCGGGAAGCAGCCGAGATAAGGCGGTTTGTCCGTTCGCGTTTCCAATTTCTAATTTCGAACGCTTTCCAATTTAGCATCCGTCGGTTAACCTTTCGCCGTGAGCACGGCTGAGGAGATTCGAACAGCGATTCCAAAACTGCCCCGCGCCGAAATCGAGGCGATCCGGGAATGGATCGACGATTACTTAGAAGGTCGGCTTGAGTTGACCGATGCAGTTAAAGAAAAACTCGATCAATCGCGGCGCGAAATTGCAGCCCGGCAATACACGACCCGCAAACCGTTTCGCTCCGCGCGATTATTCGTCGGCAAGCCGGTGAGTTAGTGAAATAATATTCGCGTTGAACGGCGCCGGAGCCAAATCCGGCCAGAAGCGCAGGAAGATTTGATTGCGGATTTCGATTTTATGAGCGTCAAGTCGATGAAGGAGAGTGGCGGTGCACCAGCCGCTTCCTCGTCAGGTAACCGCTAGTCTCGAATTCATTTCACCCACTCGCGCTTTTCGCTCCACGTGATAATGTAGCCCGCGAAACGCGAAGCATGGCTTCGCGGCTTCATGCGGTGTTTGAGCTGGAACCGATTGGAAAGTTATGTGGAAACGCTGTTCACTTGGCCTTTCTTGTTTCGCGCTCTTCATCACATTTTACCCGTCCTTCGCTGCTCAAATCGAAGTAGTCACGAAAAAACAAAAGCTCCTCATCGGAAAATCGTCCGCCTCTCGGCCTTCAGAGCGCTATCCGTGGAAAGCAAGTATCGTCACAACAATTTTTTGGATTGGCGAACTGCCAGGCGGAAAGAATCTCGTGCCGAATCGGACAAGTGCCTGGGACAAGCAGTGGACAAAAAACTACGGCGGTTTTGATGACCCCAATCCTGCCCATCGGCGTAATTATATCCCGCTAAGATTTACGCCGCGGCAGAACCCGTTTTACTGCGCACTCCCCTATAACGATAAAGCACGTACTGGCCACCGACCGGAAGCGCCTCGCGTTGTTCCGTGGTTTAAAGAAGCGTATCAAGGCCCAGCTGTTTCCACTTGCAAAGATCGATGGGTTGCGATCCGCAAACGCAATCGAATTGCTTATGCGCAATGGGAAGACGCAGGACCATTCCGAACAGACCATTGGCAATACGTGTTTGGGAATGAACGTCCAAAACCCAATCTAAACAAGGGCGCAGGCCTCGATGTTTCCCCGGCGGTACGCGATTATCTTGGCTTGAACGAAACCGACGTGACCGATTGGCAGTTCGTCGATTTTAAGGACGTGCCGCGCGGGCCGTGGTCAACTTTGGGAGAAAACAATACCTTCGTCAGCAACGGTCGCAAAAAAGGTGTAAAGGTCGCTGAGGGTTTAACACGAAACAAAGAAGGCGTGATCGCTCGATAGCGTGAACCGCTCATTTCACGTTCGGCTTTAGCGCGCCAATTTTTAACCGGTCTGCGTAGGGCAGCGCAA
>WNFX01001195.1_pt1 | contig 27297 bp, 24 predicted proteins | sample 5400111 | NCBI WGS metagenome assembly WNFX01 (sample SAMN13153363, study PRJNA577476) | soil metagenome | isolation source: 40 cm soil or saprolite under grassland replicate 1 | place: USA:California | collected 2016-06-15
TCTAACTACTGGATGTTCTTCTTCATTATCATAATGTCTTATTGCCGCTATAATAGGCAGTACATCATAAAGCTCAGTTAGTCTCATAGTAGAATCCATAAGACCTCGTAATGCCATTACTCTTACAGGAGGCTTTGTGTTATCGTCGTTGTATATCTTCCAGAACTCTTTCTGGTAGGTGAGCATCTCGTTTATCCTTTCTTTGAACTCTGCAATGTATTCCGCTCTCTTTGATCTAACTAGACTAGCAATCCATTTCTGAGCACCCTGTCTTATTTGTGTCTTGTAGCGCTTTAGAGTAGGAAGAGAAATGTCATTTATCCCATTTATGCGGAAATATTCTAGAGTCTCTCTGTCTGTCAGTCTGCGGATTTGACAGTCTAGTATTATTTGTTTGTAGTCTAGCCTTTGTTTGATTGTTGGTCTTGTCAATTTTTTTGCGTTACACATAATACAGGTACGACTTATTTATCAGTTTTCTAGTCTATATATCTGATACAGATTACATCTTTGATATGAAAAAAGTACTTCTGGACGCTAAAAAGTGGATCAACCAAGCTCCTTCATTGATACCACCTAGAAATTCACAACACCGTGCGAAGATATCAAAGATCTCAAAAAAAGAAGAGAAGGAAGGTAAGTCGGCTTTTTCTTACAATTATACGGCTGTAACTACGTATTGGGCTTTTCCTGTGCCGATCCTATGAATCCTGAGTATGTTACGCGTTCACTCAATAAACGACACTGCTAATATTAGATGATAATGCATTAATCAAGCGTTATGGTTCAAAACCTAGACCGTGATAAGATTTACGAATTCATTACCAGAGACTTCAGGGGTGCTTGGGATTCTGTTGCTGCTAATCCTGATCAAGATATAGGAAGAGGAAATTTCATGTTTGCTTTTCAAGCGATGAATTTGCTAGAGTTTGGGTCAAGGCTCTGTGTTGATGACAACAAGCTGCTGCAGGACTTTTCATATGAGTTATACCAAATCAACCAAAAGTATTTCACTGTGCTGCCAGGACCATGTGCCTTGACAACGGAGTTTGATCTTCCTCATATTGGTAATCATATGGATGATTCATTGCTTTGTGCCATATTTGACCTGATTAGAAACGGTGTGGCACATCAGTACCAACAAATAATAGTTGATCTAGCTGATAAGAAACGCTTCTATGTTTCCTTGAGTGGTGCAGATTATAGTTCTATATCTTGATACTATTGCTAACTCAATTCAACTCAAGCGACATCTAACTTGTACCATCGATGATACTGACGATATCGGCATTACGCTCTGCCCCGGAAAGTTGTTCCTCGATTTTGAGAAGGCAATAATTAACTCTGCATTGGTACGTAGAAGTCATTCATTTCAATATCTGTTTAGGCCTAAACCCAAACATAAATTCAAATGCCGAAAACCAATTAAATACTATAACTTTAATAAAGGAGCGCTGCAAGCAAGTCTCATTATAGCCAAACACTTGACAGTTTGATTATGCGATAACTCACGAATATTTGTGCTAAGTAATACGAATAAAAGAAAAAGTAAAAAATGGGGGATGTTCAAGTTCCATTAGAATCTGGCCCTTGTGGTTCGCTCGGGTAGTATTCTGTTCCGTGTCGGCAGATGCTCTGGTCCAAGTGTCCGTTTAGGAACCCGCCAAATACCCTTGCTGCGACTCTGGGTTCCGCTTTCCATAGGCGGATCTCGGCTGATGGACCATGTGTAATGTCGTAGCAGTAGAAGAAGTAGCATTCGTCATTTGGAGGATTTGGGTCTCGTCCTACCATCATACTAACAAATGCGAGATCTTTGCCTTCACCATCTTCGAATTCTAACGCCCATGGAATATTCGAATGTAGTTCATATTCTTTAGATTGTTCAAGCGGCCTCAAATGTCCTAAACATCGGCATCCAACAATTTCTTGGATATATCCTTTACGAGTCTCTAGGAATTTCTTATCTATCATTTACGCTCTCACCTCCTTGATCATTACTAGCAATTTAGTTTTCACGCCACCTTCGCCTAGCGCGAATATCCGACCATGCCACTGGGAGGCATTGCCCTATAATGGTCATATTTGTTCGCTCACCGCTTCTACACCTAAGCCTACTTTCAATCTCCATCTCCGCTATCACTATCATCTCTGACAAAACATGATGATGAATCTCCGGCTAGAGTACCTTCATTTTTCAGAATCGATGACTCATTCTGAAGCTTCTCTTCTATAGCATCGACAAAACTCTTATTCGGATACTCTTGCCGCTCAAATCTAATTGTCCTTCCTTGCTCCTTCATGTCTTTACTATAAGCACGGATCAAAGCATTCTGTCCAACCTCCCAGGTGGCAGAGAACTTATCTCCAGTGTATTCAGTTATACTATCTACCCCCAAATGCCACATTGTCACAAGCCAATCTTTATGTTCAGGAATCACTAGTGTTCTGCTGCAGCCGCCGGCGCTGCTACCCTCTTGCAGACCTATGTCAGCACATTTCTCGATTAACCTTGATAGTCTCTCTTCAACTCTGGGTCCACCCTCCGAGAACGTATTACCAAATACATACGTCTTATTATTGTCCACTCTGTGATTCAACTGCTAGCTTTGCTGCTATCTTTTGCAACATCCACATCGTAGTGGCTTGATTGTTGGTGATTGTGTTCAATTTGTCTAAAACCTCGTGAATATCATCCTGATTGTTGGATGTCGGCTTTACTCCTGTTGATTGTTGTCTCTGTTGCGGCTTGTTAGCACATTGATGGTTTATTCCCCCTTCATAGTCATCCCAAGGTCTCCATTTCTGTATGTTAGAATCGTAACCTATTGTTATCGCATTGCCACAAGTATTGCAATTTCGACCATATGGTTTGAAACTCAACCTACAATCTCACCTCCTTGTTCTACTGGCTTGACAGCAGTGACTTTGATGACTTTATATCCATCATGCTGCAGGTATAAGATGCCATCCTGGTTTTCGAAAATAAGATCTAGAGATTTCAGTCTGCCAGGCGAAAATTCTACTATCTTTGGTTGACGATTTAAATCCCTAAATTTGTCGTTTGCCTCTTCGTATTCTGATTTCCAACGGTTGACTTCGTCCTCATAGGCGATCTCCGTCTGCCTTTGTGCCTTTGCGAATTCGGCCGTGTTTCTTACGTCATTCTTGTAGTTCTCGAACTCCTGTTCGACCTCATACTTCTGCTTTGATATTTCAAATATGTCCTGATTTTTTTGCGCTAGCATTTTTCTAAGAGACTCGATTTCTGGGTTTTTGGCTTCCTCCTGCAGAACTAAACTAGCTTTCTTGAAACTGGCTTCACTAAATTGAACCTCCAAATTTTCAAGTTTTTGCTTTTCTGCCTCGTACAATGATTTATAATCCTCTGATTGTTCAGCTTGTACAAACACAGCAGTCCTATCTGCAGGATTCTTCTATTCGATCCCCATCAATTGAAGATAAATGACGAGTAGTTTTTTCTCTAATTGTTTTTTGGTGCCTTAAGTAGTTAGGAAGATACCTGCTGACATTTCCATTTGATATTCCCCTTCGCTTTAGGACTAATCTAATTATGTCGCTGATGAGTAGCTCATCAATACCCTCCTCTTTACATACCTTATATGCCTCTTCGCACGCCTCCTTTAGACTATAGAAACCTCGGCTGATTTTCTCTACGGCAGCATCGAGTTTTTTTGATACCCTAACGGCTTGACCATTTACCGTTATTTCGTAGGCTAATTCAGAGTGGTACTTTTCGTCAATCCAGGAATCGAATTCGTCTCTCATCGTGGACGCGTTTTGCCTTATGTAGTCCTTTGCCGCTTCGTCCGCGTATTGGTACTTGCTTTTTATTATTTCAACCAAAGTCCTAGCTCGTCTTGTTTTTTCTTCTTCTTGCAGGACTGTCATAATGAGCCACCGCATTCTGCCAAATCTTCCTCAATTTTTTGAATCGCTTTGTATATCATTTCGTACTCTGGTATACTCGGTCTCAACCAATCTACTCCATCTTTCAGGCATTGCTCGATTAAGGCCTTGTCTATGTTTTTGATGCCTTTTCTCCCTCCTCGTTGATTTTGCATAGTTCGTTTCCTGAAATTTCCCTGAATGAAATAGTGCTGAGTATTAGTCATTGGCTTTATCCTCCACACTCCAGGTCTGTTGGGGTGAAACCTTTTTACCATGTTTGCATCTTGTACAATAGCAAATTTCTGGACAATTATTACAACCAGAAGGGCATTCATCGATTATGAGATCAGTATTTGAGGTTGTCTGCAATTAATGATCCTCCTTTATTCCCCGGTCTGTACTAGAGTATGCTTTTTGCAAGATTCGAAGCAAAAATCGACTACGAGGAACATCGCCACGCTCTGAATCAATTTTCTGCATTAATTCGGTTGGCAATGATAATCCAGTAGAGATGTATCGTTTCATTGATACACTACTACAAGACTAAAATAGTAATTTCTTGAAGGTAACGTTACCATTGGCCTTTATATACAAACAGAAGGTTCTAGACGCAATAGATATTATTTTTAATTCCTCGTTTAAACAAGACAAACAACGACAAAGGACGGCTCTAGCTTACAATCGATTTCACGTAGCTCCGCCTAATAGCTTCTATGATTCTTTTTGTATTTGGAGTCTAAAATATTACGGATTGCATAAGCTCACCACAAAAGTTCTGGATACAGCAATATCTCATCGTGACTTTAAGCCTTTGGTTGACATGATGGTAAAAGAGGGTGAGCTGGAGAGAAAAGAACTTACAAATTCAAGACGTAATTTTAGACCAATCTACTACTTACAGACAAAGAAAGGCAAAAAAAGATACAGACTTAAAATTCACCTGGGGGTACTTGGCCTAAGAGAAAAAGCATACCTTTTATTGTTATTGTATTGTACTTTCAGAGAAGTTCCAGTTCTACCTCTTGATTATGGTAGAAATGTGTTAGAAAATGAAGAACAGCTAGACCGATTTTTGTCGGAAATTCACCTATGTAGAAAAGATTTTGAGGTCGAAAGAGTCGACTTTAACGCTGATCAGTATCGGGTTATCGAAATGGTCGAACCTAAGCAAAAAGTTAGAATTCTTAGGATACAATACCTAGAAGGTTCAAATGAATTAGAAGGTCAATATGAATACCGGTATATACTTCCAGGAATTTCGATCAGACAGTTTTTACGTGGAATTAAAGGTGGACTAGCACTTGAGTACATCACGCAATCCATGTCACAGTCAGAGACAGAAGAATGCTTCGAGTTATTATTGAAAGAAGGTCTGATTACAATTGTGATGAGGTATAGAGGCGAACCACGCTACGACATTGCAAACGAGGACATAAGAGAGGTTCTAAAATCTTGCTGGCTCTTATGTGGCGTAGCAGAAGCAGCAATGAACTTCATGTGGAAATATGCTAGGCCACCAAGAGTTGAAGAGCGTAAATGGTTAGAAATGTTACGAGGCAAGCAAGGAGCGATGATATATCTAAATAAGTGCTATGAAAAACTCAAAGCTCGAGAGAAAGATAAAAAGAAGAAAGGGTACCATAAAATTCCTTCTGAAGCCGAATCGGCTATCAAAGTGTGGTATGGAAGAATAATTACATACTATGAGGAAATAAATAAAAACTGTGCCTTTGTCAGTAAAGAGTTGACAGCACCTTTAGATATTTTAATAAAAATGGTTTATCCAGAGTTCTTGCGTAATTTGGTTGCAAAGAAGGAGATCTAATTTTGATATCTTGTGAGCATTAAGGAAGCAGATACGAGATTGTACTCTGTTTCCGACTACAATCAGTTATTATCATATTACCGCAACGTTGTACAGATTTTACGACTCGACTTCAAGTTATTTCCTATGGTTGGTACATTCCTTTTTCGATCAGTTGTTTGGCTATCTGGTTTTTGCTTGGCTGATTTACGTTACCTATTACATTGAGAATGTTTTGAAGTGTTGAATTCATTTCGTCGTACTTCTGTTTCATAGATTCAATCTCATTTGTTTTGACCTGTAGCTGAAATTCGACTGCATTAATATTCGAAACATGGGACTCTAGTTTATTAATCTCATTTCTTAATTTCTCTTCGTTATTCATTGTCAAATATTCTTTGGCTTTCAAATAATCATCCAAGAGTTCATTTTCTGTAGTGCGATAATAAGAATCCGAAATTCCTACAGAATGATTCATTAATATTTCAATATTAATTGGCTTCATACCTGAAATTTCACAACGTGTTTTGAACCACTTACGTAATCCATGGTCAGCTTGGAATTCATGTCGTTTTTTTCCTAGTTGGAGCTTCGTCCTTAACCCCTGTGTCCACAAAGCATCTTCCATTAGTCTCTTTACTCCTGGCGATTTTAGTTTCTTTGGAGAAGTTACCAGGCCGTGCATATGGCCTTTCTTGGTATTCCACAAATGGCGCATAACCCAGCTTTTTTCATTTATTACTTCCCCACATTCACTGCGATATGCCATCCATCTCTCCATTTCAAAGTACGCTTCTGGAGTGATAAATGTAAAATATTCCTCCTCTTCTCCGGCATAGACAATCATTTTTGCAGCCACTATTCTGCCATCTCTATCTATTGATTTTATGTGACCCCACCGTAGATAATCCCAAGCTCCAAGACGAATTCCGGAAGAAGCCATGATATAAGCAACAGCTTTAATCCGTCTATCTGGGTATTCAGCAATCTTTCGTATCTCTTCTATTGTTGGTGCTCTGTCATCAGCAAATCTTCTTATTTTAGGCAATCCGCGTGCAATCTTTCTCCAAGGAACAGGAATATCCGACATTTCACAAAATAGTTTAATGGCTTTAACAAAATTGCGTAAGGTAGCACCTGTAATTTCTCTTTTCTCAACACGCTCCTTTTGAAACTGCAAAAATCCAATAATGCTGTTGAACGTCCAATCTGGGTCTGTCTTTCCTCTTTCAGCAAATAGATTGCAGCGCTCCTCAATTGTTCTTTGCTTTTCCAAATTAATGAAATCAAAAAACCTACGAAGTCGTCGCAAGTAATAATCTCTTGTCAACGCCGATCTGATCGCGTAGATAAACATCCAGTAAGGATTCGATCCTCTTTTTACTATTTCCAACTACTATTTTTCACCTTTTTATTCTCTCGAATCCTAATAAAGTAGTGATATCACTATGGGGCCAGTGGGATTTGAACCTTGGTGGTAAATGGGGTCAGTACTTTTTTCCGTAACGGAAATGGTGCCTGTCACATTAACATTCACCAAAAATTTAGGTCATCCTATATAAGCAGGCGTGCTTTCTGAACCGAAGACATAGAACAAACCATCACGGGACCCCATAAACATCATATTACTTGCAATGGCTGCTGAAGAGTCTATCATATTCATAGTCGGAAATTTCCAGATTTGTCTGCCTGTATTGATATCTATCCCATAGATATGCGAATCTAGAGAACCAAAAAACATTACAGCATCATCTTCCGATATCGACGGTGATGACCATATTTTATCGCCGGTTCTGTAATCCCATATCTTGGAACCGTCTTTGGCCTTAAAACAGTACATTGTTTGGTCTGAGGCTGCAAAGAAGACCTTATCTCTTATCGTAGCAGGTGAAGACATGACAGGTTTTGAGATGTCTTTACTCCATTTTATCATTCCACTAGATTGGTTCAAACAAAACATTCCGCCATTGTAAGTACCTATAAACACTGAGCAACCTTCATCATAAAATGATAAACTTGGTGATGATGATCTAACCTTCCCGTTCAACTTCGTTTTCCAAAGTAATCTTCCATCAATATCTAAACAATACAAGAAACCATCATCACATCCCACGAAAATGTGTTCTCCATTATATGATGGCGACGACCACACTTCACCACCGGTTTCGAACACCCATAAAAGCTCTCCACTCTTTCCTTCTAATGCATAGATGACTTTATTTAGACAACCAACAACCACCGTCATGCCATCGTCAACCAGACACGGAGAAGAGAAAATATCACCAGGGATTTCGTGGCTCCAAATTTGAGTTCCATCCTTTGTGTCTATTCCAAGCATAAAATTTTTCCCTGTAAAAGAGGTATCTTTGATCCAAGCATCATAGGTAGCAGCTACTAAAATGCCATTGTGAACTAAGGGTGACGAGACTAAAGGACTACCTACATTCAAATGCCATTTTATTTGCTTTTGAAATGGATTTAATGCAAAAATTCGTCCAGTCATAGTTCCCACGTATATTTTGTCGTCCTCGAAGACAGGAGAGGATACACTTGGTCCAATTTCTGTTACCCACAAAAGCGAAGGTTTGCGAGGTATCCTAGATGCAGAGACTCCTGTTCGCATCGAACTTCCTCGAAACATTTTCCATGATTGTATATCAGATATTGCCAATGATTGTTTACCAATCAATGGCCTTATTGACAATATTCACTTACTAAAGAATATCTTTTCACTTTATGGCAATGAAGACTTTTTGTTCTCTAAGGGATTCTCACCGTTGTTCTAGAAATAGCGTTATAACAATTTCCGCAACCCTTACTCTTTTATTCTACTGTTACTTTTTCAACAACACGCTTGCGTTTAATGTTGACTCTTTCCAAACTATCAGTTATCAATTTTACCAGCCAAAGTATTGCGGCAACAACATATTGCATCCACTTTGAATGTCTTCTCATCCTTTCTTCTTCTTTCAGATAAAGACGGTATCGCTTTGCTGCAATTGTGCCTATATAATCGGACATGCAATTCTATATGGGCCTGATCGGATATAAAAACAGGACCATGTTTCATCAATTATTTTGCTTGGCATCACTATCAATAAACCACACTCTAATAATACGAAATCAGATTTATTTCCTACTTTTACCATATACTACATTGTCCTTCACACCACGCATAGGCCAAGGTGTGTAGGACAGACACGACTTGCAAATTGGCTGGCTTGCGCGCTTGTGGCCAATTTGCAATTTATTATTATCATTTGATTGGCCCTTGCAGCAGTTAGGTAGCTTCCTCTTTTATTGGTACGCTACCTATAAACTATGATAAATCGGTCTCCCGGTCGGGCTGCTACGTTTGCTCTTGCTGCTGACGGATAGATGTAACGTGGTCTATCAGTAATTCCTATTTGGCCTGTTAGCAGGTGAGTTTGTTTGAGTATGATTTTGGCTATCCAGCATTCCAGTATTCTTATTGTAATTTCCATAGTCAATGAAATTCACATGATGACGTACTCCGCATAGATTTAAACCGCTTATTACAATTATTGCATTTCGCTTTAATATCCTTACCAGTATGGTTATCGGTTATAATGCTACCTATATTTCCTACTGACGGTGGTATTGATTTTTCCATAATCCTCTATAGCATGAAAGTGCAAATAATAAATACTTCAGTTCGGTTTGTTTATGACTAATCAAATCTGTTGCTTATCTTATGTCTTTATATTTTCAACAGCATCTTTTTGGGCTTTCTTTTGGTGGGGATATCTTTTAAAAATTCAACAATCATTTAGATAATACTACATAGGGAAGAAGTAGACACAAAGCACTAACAATGATTGAAATGAAATGAGGCGAACCATCATTAGCGGCAAAAAATTCGTCTGTGCTGCCTCGGCCTAACCCTAAGCCATTCCATCTTTTTTTGAGCCACCAACTGTTTTCTAACAAATGATTTAAACAAAGGAACTAACACTGCCGAGAGCTTATCAATAGTTGGTAAGATGTGATTTTGATACAAATTTTTGAAATGAACGATATTTTTTCCATATGAGATTATGAAACTCTTGATTTTTTCCCTATAGTAAGCAATTTCATATCCGTACAGCTCTGGGATTTTGCTTGTGATTCCCCTGTATAGCTCTAAGTACTTTGGTTTAAGCGCTACAAGAAGGGCTTTTACATCTTTTAAACTAATTGTTTCAAGTGCTTTTCTTCCACTTTCAATATCTCTTATTGCCAGATCATCAGGAAAATTATCCCAGATTACGACATCTTTTTGATCTAATCTATTAACCAGGTTTTGTAGTTTTATCCTTCCTGATTCTTGTCCTATCGTTTGTCTTGGATTAATGATAAAGATGTTTCTAATATTTCCTTGCTTATGTTTGATAAGCTCAAAAATATTTCTGGATTTACCGCATCCATTTGGTCCGTAAAGAAATATTTTATCATGATGTTTAGCATTACCAAACCAATTCGGGGCAATTAGAGGAAGATATTGACCCTCCAAGGTTAATTGCAAATTCATAGAATCAGCAACTTGCTGTAGAATATCGCTACAATCTTTATGGTTTGTTACCAATACCGTGTACGAAACTTCAGGGACGTCACCTTCTTGTTGTTGTGCTTTTTCGATTTCCTGTAAGGACTCCATTTAATCTTATCCTCTGATATACCATTCTCTACTGGAGGATATACAAATTAGCTTCTTATTACTTTAATTCCTTTTGTTCAGGTGTTATGAGCTAATATGAACATCTATTGGGTTGGGTTGATGCCTAAATGTCTGGCAGACTTCTTATCTCGAGGAAAGAATAATCTTTTTAACTCTCACTTGAGGGCTGCGAAGGCGGCTTTTTCTACAGCTTTCTGTCCATTTTCCAGTATGGGTGAATCTTGATGTGCGAGCAACAGCTTGTCGAATTTTATCTGTGAAATCCTTCGCGCCGAGATAGCTGCCGTCACAGGATCGCTTGCTACCTGCGACGGGATAAATAGACCATCAACTCCTAATACTGATTTGAATAGAAAATCTGCACCAAAAATAATTCCATGTTTTTTAGAATATAGTGAAATGTGTCCAGGTGTATGCCCAGGAGTATGAATTACCTGTAGGCTTTCTACCAGATCGCCATCCTTCAATTGTTCATCAACTATAATAGCCTCTCTTTCCATGCTTCCAAATTTTTTAACTACATCTTCTGTCGTGACTCCATATCTCTGAAGCATAAGTTGAATAGTCTGATGACTAGGTGGACCTTGATATGGCGGATCATGTGCCAAGTATCCTGCATCAGCCCAATGAGAATATATTTTTGCTCGTCCTCCTGACCTCTTCTTTATCTCGTTAACTGCCTGGGTATGATCCACGTGTAGATGAGTTATGATTATACGTTTTATATCTATCATACTATAGCCCAAATTATTTATGTAGTCGTCCAGCTTTGGCAGCTCAGCAATAAAGCACGTATCAATGAGAGTCAAAACATTCGGTTCCTCCTCTACAAGGTAAGGCACAATACGGACTCCAGGAAAAGGATGCTCCAAGCCATCTATAGAATGAACATGACGAGTTATCTCTACCATATTAAAGGAAATGAAGCCAGCATGAAATAAAAGGTTTCAAGATCAGAGTCATTAACTGGAAGTATGCCAATGGGATTTGTAATAGGTTTTATGAAAGGCTGAGTGAAAAAAGATAAAATGAAGTGTTGTAAAATGTCCGCGCCTTTAACATCCCTAATGACAATCTAGTCGTAGAACATGACCAAAAAAGAAATAGCAAAAAAGAACACTTGTAACTTTTTTACGTATATTCTTATTGTCAGTATATTTATCTGACATAATAGAAAAATTGATCGACACTACGCATACAAAATATTCGTTATTTATGGGGCTAAACTTTCTGCGTTGTTAATTATGTCCTCTATACTCACAGCCATGGATTCAGCACAATGACCTCTACTACATTGTAATCCAATGATGATGTTATTATGGATGTTCTCAGTGTATGGAACTAATATGGGCTCAGCCTTTGTTTCTAGTAATGTATTAAAGAATCCAATTGTATTGCCGTTCCAATCAACCTCAAACAATTCTAATGATGCTTCTTTGACAAAAGTATAATGTCTTGATTCGCTGTCTACCCAAACTGTTCTGTAAACATTGCCACCCACAGTCAACGAACCATCGCATGAACGAACTTTTCCTTCACTTCTAGAATTCATATCTTTAATTCTAACACAATAGATTGTCACTTTGCTTGGAACATCTTCGGTGACAAATTGTTTATCGAACTTGAAGTACCCATCAAATGATAACTTAGGAATCTTACTGCGTCCGCGCAAATAAAAAAATACTGACGTTAAACTTGCTAACCCTGCGAGGAGTGGTACAACAATTTTTGTTTTAATACCCAAAGTTAATCAGATTGAAAATTACACCTAATTTAAGTTGAATAGTACTAATCCCTGAAATGCTAATAGCTTAGTGTTACGCGTGCTTCTTCATGTTCATCTTCATCTTCAATTCAGTGCCTTGATATTTAGCATTCAATCCTGCCATGATGGATGAGAGAATGTCTGTTATGCTACTAAGACTTTTTAAGCCTAAACCTAAAAGTTCTGTTGGCATTCGTTTGAGATTTAATTTAGTTATATAGTGCTAGCACCAATTAATCCGAATCCCATGCAATCTTCCTCGAAATCGGGTTAGCGTTCATATACTCATTGTTGATTAATATGAAGAGACTATTAGTTATCAAAGTCATTAGTGAGGATAATTAATGTACGCGCCATGTCATAGTATACAGTATTATGGAAATATTTGAATCAATCGGTCTATTGGCAATATTCTTTGCAGCTACGTTCTGTTCCATGGAGATAATCTGGAGACTTCACTTAAGAATAAATGCTGATGAATCGAAAGAACAAGAAAAAAGGAAGAATTTCATTATTAAGAGAGAATCAAAAGCAAACAGTACTGGATTTCCTTTCAATACGTATTAATAAATCATATTCCAATACGTTTATGAGTCTATCGGATGTATCATTTTATTAGATAATTATTTGTCCTCTTATTCTTCCTCATCTTCTATCCATAATTCTCAAAGAAATGTTTCGTTAGTCATGTCTATTCTGATATGTGCGATAATACTTGATAATCTTCTTTATGCCTCTCTTTTTGGTGGATCACTAGTAAAGCAGCTAACTTCTTCATTTGGTATTTTACTTTTTATAATAATCGTGGCAGTATCATATGGATCGGCTCTATATCTTCTTTCACGTTTTATCTCTCCGTTGCATAGACAAATTAAGACTTATTCCACACGCTTTAATTGGCTCTACAATACAATAGTAATGGCTCAATATACGTCAGGCGTGCTTATTGCAATTATTATTCTTGAATTAATATTGGCTTCACATTATTATATAGGATTGTTGATTACAACTACAGCAATCAGCTTTACATTATCTGCAATTATAATGGCAATAGCAAGCTATAGATTCCTTTCTTGGTACAAGTCATCAAACAAGAATGCCACAGTATTGTTATACGGCGTAACTTTTGCAGTAACAGCTATAGGTCTTGGAGTAATAATTGCTGTTAATAGCAGCGTTATTTTACTGGAGAAGCCTGCTGGAATAGGAGGATTGCAGTCTTCTTCCTCTAATTTAGATATGAGTCAAAATCCCAAAGCCTTAATCCTATACCAGATTACTTATACTCCATCACGTCTGGGCTTTGTGTTGTATTGGATAGCTACTGCATTGCTCTTGCGCGAGTATTCCAGAAGATTAGGGAGGCTTAAATTCTGGACTATTATCAGCCTTCCTTTAGTATCTTTTCTGTCAGCCAGTCTTTTTGTTAGTCCTGATTATAAACATAGCTTGCTTTATGATGCTTTATTAGTATTGGCGGCGCTGACTGCAGGTGGTATTCTATTTGGTATAGCATTTTTGATTATGGCAAGAAGTATGAAACGTACTACTAGTCATCATAACACTCTAGCATATTATCTTACCATCTCTGCATACGGCACAGTACTACTTGTTGTATCCGTCACTTCACCTGTGATATATGCACCATATCCTCCCTTTGCAGCAGTCGCGTGGTCATTAGCAGGATTATCGTCATATCTGTATAGTCTAGGATTTTATTTTTCAGCAATATCCATTGCTCAGGATAGTAAGTTACGGCAATCTATCAGAGATATGGCTATAAAAGAGTCTAAACTTCTCGACAGTATTGGTACAGCACGTATGGAACAAGAAATACAGAAAAAAGTACTAAAGCTTGCTAAAGAACAAGAGGAGACTCTAGAGGAAAAAACAGGAGTAGAATTACATGAATGGGAGCAGGAACAAGCGGAACAAGAGAATATACAAGACTATATGGCTGAGGTATTTGCAGAAGTAGAGAAATCACGTAAGAAAGGAGAAGAACGATTATAACAGGTCTTTATAATGATGACTCAAGATGTCTAAGGTCGTAGTCAAAGCCAGAGAGTTAAGAGCATGTTCTTCTTCAGGAACCCTCTAACTGAATGGTACGATACTTGAAGGCTTTAAGCCACTGCTTTGACCAGGAATATATCTTGCATCGAGTGCTTGTTTTTGTGGCTGCGTCAGGGAAGTCACAGGAAGTGCACCGCAGCTTGATTGAGTAACTTGAAATTTAATACATGCAAACCAGATATCACCAGTTTTAATGGGGAGTGCTGTCGGAGGAGTAGCACCAAAGTTTCTAGCAAACTTAAATACAATCTGTTGCACCGTCGGAGCCGAGATGAAACTAGGATTATGATTTATTGTATACTTCTGAGTCTGACCATCGATTGCTACAGAAACCAGTATATCTTTATGAGATATACCAAGAACAACAACATCAAATTCTTCCTTGTCTGTTAAGGGATTATTGGTAGCATATACCAATTTTAATCCGTTAGCTGTTGTGGTAAATAGCATTACAATTGTTACGGTGGAGACCACTAAAATCGATATGCGATGGTCCAAATTTGCTTATCAAATGTCTTAAGCTCACGCAATATTTAAGAGCTAGGCAAGACTTACCCATGACTTCCTTACTTTTTCCTTTTATATTCAAAATATTAGCTTAATGTAGCACACAAACAAAGCCAGCTCTAGAATCCATAGCGCACCAAGAAGATTCGTGTGAAATATGATTAAATGCCTCCAATTGATAGATTGTCGCATTAATAAATGATTATGGCTTTTTTTCTTGGAGTTTTTTACTGGATCTTCGAACTGATTGTAAATATACTTCTGAAGATAGTCTACACAGCAGATATGATATGGTCTGCAATGCACTTATAACGTCAGTCATATTGTTACTGATAATAGTAGTGCTTGCTAATAGTCAATTAGCATTAGCACAGGAGCCAACTGCAAGGAACGACAATTGTTTTCTTATAACAGTCGCAAATCTTCCCGCTCAAACATCTCCAATAGAAGCATGTCTCCAGCTTGGTCAACCAACATCCTTAAGCATACCTGGTATCGGCGATTTAGCAGTATCAATATTAATGCCGAACCAAGATACTCAGCTATGTCCTTATGGAACCACATCAGTATCATCCGAGACAGCCGAAATACCACAAATACTTTGTATGTCCATAACCTAAAGAAAGAGGAAGCCTCTCAACATCTGAGAAGATAAAAACTGTATGAGAGCATATTACTCCTATCCCCTGCGGTGATATGCATGCCATCCACCTAAATAGCTAAGGCTTGGTATTCATTAACTTTCTAGATTAATATGGTGTCAAAAATGCCTAAATATATGGGATTATGTCAGTTCAAGGATTTCCATCTAGACTACGCGTAGTTGTTTAGGATTAGGAAATAGTCTTTATAACCAGGGGCGTCGCTCATTTTATACAACAATAGTCCATCCGCATTTTTTGACTATCAGTCAATGAATTGATCACGATTTTGACAGGAGTTTATTTCCCCTCTATAAAGGACTCGCTTTACCAGATAATAACAGAGAATAAACAATAAAAATATAAAAAATATATATGTTACAGAGTAAACTTAATTTAGTGCAGATACCTGGCACATCGGCTCTAATTGAAAAAGGAACCATACCTGAAAGCTTGCTGCTACTTACAGGTCCCATCGGTGCTGGTAAGACCATGTACTGCAGACAGTTTCTCGTAGATGGTCTACTTGACAGAGATTATTGTATTTATGTCAGCTCAAGTTTAACCGATAAGCAGTTTAGAACTCAATTCTCTAATATCGAAAACTTAAACCTAATTGAAAATTCCAAATTTATAAACCCCTATCTATATTATGGTCCTGTCGGTAACCAAAGGTATTCTTCTTTTTCTCGTGATTCGTCTTCCGTTTCCGATATTAAAACTGCTGTAAGTGGAATCGAAAAAAGTGAAGACATAAACAGGTTATCACTGACCTTGGCAGAAATTGAGGCGACTATATGCCACATTAATAGAATGGCTCCTCATGACCCCGATCATAATGGCAGTTTTAGTAAAAATATTGATCACGATATCACTTCTTCTTCAAATGGCAGTAGGAGCATTCGCGTTGTTGTTGACTCCCTGACGCAGCTTCTGACGTTATTCGGAGTGGATGCCGTATTGAAATTTGTCAATGATCTCTCTTTTGTTCTAAAAAATACTGAAGCTATGGCGATTTTTACACTGACCTCTCCATTATCAAATGAATATTTGACTAATGCCTTAAGCTCTGTTTTCGATGGAATCATTGAAATGAAGATTGAAGATCATCACGGATCTCTGGCTAGAAGCATCAGATTACTTTCAATTAAGGGTGTGCATCATAAACCCTCGTGGATATATTTCAAAATTGATGATGACGGTAGCCTGTCATTCGTTGAGGACTCTTCTTCCGTGACCTGTACGCTCTGCGGAAAAGCAATTATGGGTTCACCCATATTGGATTCCGAGTTTTCGTTCGACAGTCAAACTTGTTTGGAAACTTACAAAAAACTTGCAGGAGTATACGGTTCTAATATATCAGAGATTGGGCTACCATCAGAGGTTGTAAATGTAAACTTTTTCTTTATAGACATCGTAAGCCTTTCAGATCCTTCGTTATCTGTTAAGAAGCAAATAGAAAAGATCGGCATTCTAAACAAAATAATCGGTTCTTGCGAAACCTACTTTAAAACACCCAAGGACAAGAAAATTATTCTTCCAACAGGGGACGGGATGGCAATAGGTTTTTTGTTAAGTCCAGAGTCACCGCTTCAGCTTAGCATTGAACTTCACCGAAAACTTCGAATTTACAATCGCGGCAAGTCTAATGACGATATAATGGGTGTAAGAATCGGTTTGAGTTCGGGTCCTGTGTTTATAGTCAACGATATAAACAATAATCAGAATGTATGGGGTCCTGGAATAATACTTGCTCGTCGCGTTATGGATATAGGTGATAGCTTCCATATATTGCTGGCAGATAGACTTGCTCAGGAGTTGATAGGACTCAAAGATGAATATAGAACAACTATAAAATATGTTGTAGATTACCAGGTCAAGCATGGCCAAAGAATTAAGTTATACTCAGCATTCTCCAAAGAATTCGGAAACCCTCAGCAACCAACAAAGGTTGATCCTTTCTATCGATAAAAACAATCTCTCGTTATGAGTTGAATGAAAAGCCTATGAAAAAGTAGGACAGTTTATTTAGCTGGGATAGGACATCTGAAAACCATTCGTTGTTTTGTAAATTTGGTAGAATTATTTTGAGATTAGAAATGGCCTGATGTGCTCTAGCTTTATCTGAATATATAGATAGGTTGTGATTCTTCTTATGGCTCAACAACATTGTTAACTGTCCACATTCATTTCAATTTCAATATCTTGCACAATGTTCTCTAATATTTCATGTAGACTAAAGCTTCCATTTGTTCGTCCGACCCCAATTTTTTGATTTCTCTTATCTGATGTTCAAACATCTATCTGTGGAACTCCTGAGTTTAATTCATTTACTTAGCTGTTCAATTTTTTCGCTTGGTTTTATTTTTGCTCTGTTCCGAAAAAGTACAATATACTCACGAGAATGACTATCTAGAAACTTAATGTTATGACTATTGGCATGTTGCTGGATCCCGCAGATATTCTAATAGTCCTTAATTATTTTGAGCTGGTTAATAATATTAGTTGCCGGATTGATTAATGATTGTCTTTCTTTTGAGGAAAGTTTCTCTGCATTCGTGTGATTTACTACAAGAATAAATTCGTGAAGACTACTTATTACTCTTTTATTATCTCCATAGCTCGGTCCTGTCCATGTGCCCACTTCCTTTGTCTTTTTCATCAATTCCATACCTTCTTGCTCAGATAGTACACCGTCATAGATCAAGTCCTCGATGTTGAATAGGATTTCCATCTTGTTAAGTGAAATTTTTGCATCATTCTGGCCATCTTCAATTAACTTTATTATACTAGTTGGAGAAAAATCTGTGTTTTTGCCAAATGTGTCCTCTGTGTCTTCTACACGATCTATCCTCCATACTTTGGTTATGTCCAATCGTCCCTCTATGATATCCTTATACTTTTTTGATTCAGCTCTGCTACGTGAGAAGCCTTTCGCGGCTTTGTTTAGAATCTCCTCAACATAATCAGCCAGGCCGTTTGAATTGCCAAGTTCAATTAATTCAACGGCCAAGTTCACGTAGTCGCTTACCAGATATGCTATATGTTCATCGAAATTTGTCCTATCATGGAATAATATATCATGCTCTCTGTCGTCAATAAGATCTTTATCTCTGGGAATATTCCTTACTAATGATGGGTGTAAATTAACTATATAGACTTCCAAATCTGGGAGTCGATATAGCTCTCTTTTATCCTTCCGTTTTAAACATTCATACCAATATTTTCTATGGGCCAGTATCAGTTGTCTTAAAGGTGTGTTGCTATGATAGCCGCCATCCCAGAACTGACGCTGTGTTTTAGATATCATGTCTTCCATAGTCGGATGTTCTAAAGCATATTTTCCTAGAGCGCTAGCAAGCACTTGATCCAATCCTATACCGTCATAAAATACTACATGTTTATTTTGTCCATGGCCATATTCTGAATACCACTCACCCGTGATAATATCCTTGATTGAATGCTGCTTTTTATAACTATCAAATATTACTGCGTCTGTGTAATCTTGAACATCCACACTTACGAGAAGCAGTCTGGGCTCACCTTTTTCAAAGCTCGACTTTATAGGAAAATCTATAAATTTAGATAAATAGTTTCTTAGCGGCGCATAATCGTATCGCCACGATGGCATTAGATCTGTGAATGGGTTCAGAAATTTGTGATTCCACTGTGGGATGGACAAGTACATGTTTGGTACCCCTGAGAGTGTGAAGGCAAATTGAAATATGGACCAAAACCTTCTGGCAACCTCCGCAGAAGCAACATTAGGATCAATAAAATGGAGGTAATTCCACCAGTTGCCGATGAAAGGATTTTTTCCTATCGATTTATCGGCTAATGTTGGACTCATTAGTCCTTTCCAAAACTCCGTGAGTTTTTCTGGAGAACCTTCCCAGCTATTATTTTTTAAAAAATGGCCTACGAGTACTGCAGCGTTTATGGCACCTATTGAAGTACCAGCTACGATACTGAATAAATTATTCTGTTTTTTATTGGATCTCTCTTTGTCATTTCGTATAACCTTCTTATAAATTTCTTTAAAAACACCAGCTTCATAGGCACCTAGAGCGCCCCCTCCTTGAAAAATTAGTGCCCGTTGTGTATCACATATCTCTTGTTGCGACACCAAAATTTATTGTAATCTCACCTCTTTTATCATTTGCCGCGAAAGCAACTTGTTATCTTGTTAGTTGAGGATATGTTTAAGACTTGCTGCGTTAGTTAGTCCAATGATTATCATTATCGTGAGTGTTTCTTTTGTTTTCGATTTTAGATATTCCTTTTAAGTTAGGATATATTTTTCTCTCTACTATCATCCTGGTATCTTTTTCGGAAATCTCCTAAATTATGTCGAGGGCCTGTGGACGCATCGGTTGCAGTATAATCGCCCATTATTTCTAAAACATGTTCAAAATCATTTAATTTTTTGAGAATTTCAGGGGTCAGCCTCATATGTGTTACGTAATGAGTGCCTTTGTCATATATAGCTGGGGCCATACCTGTCGTTTTAAGTATATGCCTCTTCGATGCTTCCGAGTCTGTTCCCTCTTTGGTAAATACCTCCACGGTATACATGGGTCCAACATCCTTATAGGTTGGGTCTTCTTGCATACGCAAATACAAATCGTGCACTAGAAAAGGGTCCACTTTGGGAAAAATTTGATGATATGCTTCCTCTATTTTGTCCTTCTGCACTCTTATGGCTTGCAGCTCTAGAAGTTCCTTATCTGTTTCTGATTTATCCTTATGAGCTTCAGTCTCATCCCCTCTCGAGGCCATGCAGGTTTCTATTGTCAACAAACTATATAACCTTATATTAGTCCTTAGTTGTGTCTACGTTCCCGTACAAAGTTAGTTTTAATAAGGCAACCATCATGACTGATAATAAAAAGATGCTCGGTGTGTCAAATATGCTGAGATGCTTCGTGTTAATTAGCTTCAATTTGACTGACAGTCGCACACCACGTGAGCGAATACGGCTTTCAAATCGGCAATACAGTTTCCAATGCGGTTTTGTGAATTTTTCAAGTGTGAGTGAATTTTCATGCTTACCGTAGTCGGTCCCAAAGTATTATGCGCCCTTTATGGCAATAACCAACAATGTTAGACCAGATAAACTAAAGGTTATACCTATACGCGCCCTATTATTTGCTCGCGAATTATGTTTTGTATCAAATGATTATGATACATATCGTCAGCATCTTAAGATAGTATATCCATAAGCAAACGCCCACATAATTTATGGTTAATTGTTTGAAAATAAAAGGAGGTGAATAGTCTATGACGTTAGAATCACTTGAATTCAGAAGATCAACCGTTTCAAAGAGCAGCAAGAAAACTAAATCTATAATTGTAATTGGAGCAATCGTCTTAACAATTATTCTGGCATTTGGCGTTGCAACTGCAATAGGTACAGGTCTGCCTTCTTCTCCTACGAAACTTGCAAACTGTACGAGCAAAGTACTTGAATTAGCACAAAAGGGAATAGTTAGGGAAGTAGGAGGGTACTATGGAGCAATATACGAATGTACTCACATGCGTGGTTTGAGTTCAGTATATGGTGAAGCATCTAGTTAGTGCTATTCCAAATATTTGAACAGGAGCTAGCTCTCGATGCCCTAGGCTCCACCTGCCGACTCCCGCAGCTCAAATCATGATTCTATCACAGCTATCTAGAATTCGAGTCTCTACGATGATTTTTCAGATTATAGACTTTTTAATCCAAGGTGGGCATAAGAGACTCTAGAACCCTAGAGATTTTCGCTTTATTCTTGGAAGTCCTTTCAAAGACGATATATCTTCATAAATAAGGAAAAAGGAGAGATGAGAGAGAGTTCAGTTGAACTTAGAGAAACCGATCTGCAATCTATCTAGCCACTAGTCGAATCATGTCAAAATAGGCTAGACTTAACTATATTTGAATTGCTGACAAAGGCTTCAGAAACATTTTCAAAATCAAACCAAATTATATATCCACCGAGGTCGATAACACTTGTGCTGTGGAATCAATGTATTTGAAGAGTGGATTATGATTAATGGAAAGCCCAAGAAAATCATGCATGACAATGGTAAACAATTTACATCCAAAATCCTTAAACTAATATATTCGGGAAGATGCGAGCCTAACCAACTAATAAAAGGGGATAAAGAGAGACTACAGCAACAGAGTCTGCCCTGTCTCAGTTAGTTAATTAACTCCCAAAAAGATATTTTGTTGCAGTTTATTGCACTCTATCGTAGAGCTAATCCGCAAGTAGTCTTTGCGAATAAGCATATTCAGTAGCAGTAACTTGTACTTCCTGTGATAAGAGAAGCTCAGAGATTATCCTCTAAGAGGGTTTTAATGTATTCTAATTTAAATACATGTGCCTTTTTCCAAACGTTTTTACGTACTCTGAAAGGTTAGCTTGGTAATTGAGCATGAAATCCTGTTTATTATCATTTTGGACTTTTTCATTTATTCGCTTTTCCCTCGTAAATTATCAGAATTTCGTGTGAGAGAATTAGGATGATTACTTTTAAAATTGGATCTGGTATTCACTTTATTTATCGAAACCTCTTGGTCTTGCAGTATTCAATCCAATTGTTATTACTAACAGCACCACTATAATGCGATTCGTTTCTCTTGTCCACCAAATACGCTAGAAAATAAGAATACACAAACCTAACATCAGGTTTAACACCGTTCCACCTTTGGACTATCTTAACTTCATTATTTGTCTTGCTGTTAACGGAATTAGGAACTCTTAGCAGATAGTTATTCATTGATACGTTATTGTAGTGATTGTAATCAGCCTTGCCGTCTGATAACCAACGTTCTGCGAACCTTAGAAACTCTTTATTTGGATCTGTACTCCACTTTGTAAACTGGGCAACTCTACCAAGGTCCATTACCTGAAGTGGTTGAATTATATGATATCCTCCAGAACAACTTTCTAATATAGTTGGTTGACTATCAGAGTTGAATCTGTCTTGGATATTCTTTAGGGTCTTAACTAATGCTAGATATAACGCTCGGCCTGACTTGAATTGCGACGCGTCCAAATCTATAAACACGTTATAGAACTTAGGTAGATGGGAACAGCCGAAGCTGATGAAATTATATTTGAAGAAAGAATATGACGCTTTTGATGATGGCTATTAGTATTATCTGAAGTTGATGGGGTATTATCCGGGAAAGTAACAGGCGAGGCTGCTCGAATGACCTTATCGTTGGGGATGGTAATAGGAAGAGTACTACTACTATCTGAGTATGATTCTAGTAGCCAGCAAGCAGATATACAAACATCGAACATTTACCAAACTCACACAAAGATAGGAAGAATTTGAAAATAGTGACACTGGAATAGAGCATTATATCCAGGCAAAGATTCGGTTATTTTCTTTTCTATTATTCTAGTGCTTTATATACATATAGTTTGTGCTTTCGTCGTATCCTAAGTCAGACATAGGTATTACTTTGAAGCCGTTGTCGTGTAGATATTTCATCTCGGCAGCAAACAGATTTATGTTTGTACTAGAAGGATCCAGGCTATTATCTATCGTATGATAAGCAACTATTGGAATAGCATCCACCATACCTTTTTTGTTGTTGAATCCAATTCCACTATTTACTTCTTGTACAAACTTTTGAAATATAACTTGGTCGTTGTGTAGATATGTCTCATCCCAAGAGTTATGACTCTCTTCTCTTATAGAATATCTGTTTGCAAAGGTCAGTGTACCAGTATCATCGTACGTCCTACAGTCAGTTTGCTTACTACCTCCATATCCGTCGCAGTGCAAAAACATCAAAGGAGCAAATCCATTGTCAGCAAAGCCATAATATTTGGATATTGTATCTATCACAGTTGGATTATTCCATACATCACCATATTTTGCTGCAAAGATATTAGGTGAATTAATCCCATGATTTTCCAAGCATTGTTTAGAACCGGCGGTCTCAAAATCCAAAGCATTTGAAGATAAGTTATTTAGATCTATTGCGGTCATACCTTTGGACTCTATGTCCTGTCCATCTTCTTGTAATGCTAATATATCATTCCAACTCAAATGCTGTGTTTGTTTTTCATCGCCAGCATAACCACATGTAATAAAGAAACTTGCCTTAAATCCGTATTGATCCAAAATTGGTTTGGCTGTAGTGAATTGACTTTTCTTAGTATCACCAAAAGTAAGAATTACTACTTTACCGTTGTCGCCAATACTGTTGGTAACACCAGCGGTTTTGTCATTACTATGATTTGGTTTTGTATTTGTGATTGTGTTATCATGATGGTTCTTTTGATTCTGAGTTGCTTTTCCTATAGTAGTTACAAGATTGCCATTGGTGAGATGTTTTTGGCTACTATCAATAGCCAAAATATCAGTAATTGAAAAGCCATTTGGTAATAAAAATAAAAATAAAAATAACAACAAAAAGGAAATTGATAAAACCAGAATAATAGAAGGAGGAATTTTGAAATTACTATTTTTACTGTTGTTCATAAACTTAATTGTATTGTGAGATAGGATCAACTATGTATGACCCTTGGATATCATGTAATTCGTTATTAGTATTTTTCGAAACTCATCTTCTAATTTTCTACAGCTAGCATTCATAGATCGAATCTTAGCCGAAAATCTCTACCTCTTCGATTCTTGTATTCTTTTTCCAAATTGCTAAGGAGGTCAATAGTATGATTATATGTTCGTAAGAATCTATTATCTTCTAAAATCGACATATACATTTCCAGCTTGTCTGGGTCTTCAGTTAGATCTAATTTATGTATTAGCTTGGTAAGAGTGGCTCCTTTGCTGGCAAGAGCTGTCTCAAGTATCTTGACAATTGTATTTGGCCTATGGTCGCTTATCACGAGTCAAACCACAATAAATTACAACAGGGTCTTCTCATAGTTGTCCTACATTCAGGGAATTCCTTTTTCTCCATGATGATCCGGAAGTCATGTATAAATAACACCTTCTCCAATAAAGTTCAACTAGGGACAATTCTATACAGCTTCCCATCTAAGTAACTAAGTATATACAAATATCCATCAGGACCTGTTTCAATGTCAGTTATTCCTTTAAAACCAGAAGCAAAGATTATTCTAGATAGTTCATTCATATTATCTACAACCATATCGTTCAATCCTGATGAGTTAAATTTTAGCCCAGTTCTAGTGTCATTTAGCTGAAAGTAATATAGATTGCCATTATTGATATCACCAACAAATATATTGTTCTTATATTTCTCTCCCAGTTTTGAAGATTTCAAGAATTCTATATCTGTAACTCCAATAGGATGATACCAACTAAATACTGGATCAGAATAATGCGATCCAGGAACACTAATTAAATCCTTTTCTGTCATTTTATTTGCAGAAATGGGTCCCATAATTTTGTGCCATCCACTGTTAAAACCAGGTTTAACCATATCGATTTCATCATACTTGTCCTCTCCATTTTCAGTATCCCATAAAATTCTAGTCACAGGATCAAATGCCATCCCAAAACTATTTCTGATTCCATATGCATAGTAATAAGGCGTCAGTTTTGCATTATTGGAATAGTTATTCTCAGAATATTGTGGTATAAAGGGATTATCCTTAACAGGAGATCCATTGATTGGATTAATCCGTAAAATACCGGACGTACCATTAGATTCTCTTCTGCTATCATGATTTTGTGCAGTTCCATATATAGAATTTAAATCTCCTATTACAGTATAGAGATTATTATCCGGACCAATCACTAATTTCCCACCATCATGATATAATCCTGGTTTTGCAGGTAGAGTAAAAATCAAAGTGGGATTAACAAGATTTTTACCATTCCATTCATATCTGTAGATCTTATTTCGTAAGATGTCCTCACTTTTAGTATTGTTTGTTGGCTCAGTAAAATAAAGAAATGCATAGGTAGTGGTATTATTAGTCTCTCTGGTTTTTGCTGCAGTATTATTATTTACCGCATTTGCTACTTTCTTCGTTGTAAGATCATCCTGATTATAGATTTGCCTATAATCCATATGTTTTAGAATGGCAATTCCAAGCAATCCCAATTCATTTTCATTTTTAACATTCACTTTTAGTACAGGCTCATTTTGCATAATACCATTTGAAATTAGACGCACATGACCAGTATTTTTTTCCAATACTAGGATTTTATTGTCATCTACAAATGACATGCTTGTTGGGTAAGAAAGTCCTTCAGTCACCAATTCTATTTTTAAATCCTTTTTATAGCTGCCTTGCAATGATGGGTCATCTTGCTGCTTTGTAAGAGGCTGCCTATTATGGGACAATCCAAAGAATAGAATAGAAAGCATGAATCCAACTGCAAATGCAATAATAACAACCGATGCCAGAAGAATTACTTGATTTTGATTTATCTTTTGCACCGCATATTCTCGCTCGATGAGAATAGGAATATTTCTATATCATGGTTTCTGCTGACTGACAAATGTAGGCAACACCGATAGGTTCGATAGTGTCCTGTTTTTATTCGCTAATAGGCATTATCAGATAGCAAGAACCTAAATTCAACAAAAAATCAGAATCATTATCTTATAGATTGTCTTAGAAGATTTACTCTTAAACAAAATATATCTCGATTGTTGATTAATAGCTTGAAAGTAGTAACGACTGCGAGAGACAGACAAAATGCTGCGTAGTTATCATATGAAATTAAGGTTATTTCCATATTGTTGTTTAGCCTTGGCCGTCGTCTTTCTACTGACACCCACAAATAGTAGTAGACTTTATTTCCAAAATGCATACGCTGCATATACCAAGGCTGTCCCAATTGCAGGAGGACCTACACTTATCGATCCAAATCTAAAGGCAGAAGTAGTCTTCAAAGGACTTGAAGTCCCTACTAGTATGGCATTTCTAGGTCCAAACGATATTCTGGTATTAGAGAAAAACAAAGGAACCGTAGACAGGATTGTAGACGGAAATATGATAAAACAGCCATTATTGCATGTCAATGTTGCTACAGAAGTAGAGCATGGTATGCTAGGAATTGCTGTAGCTGGGGCCAACAATGGTGGCAGTCTTGCTACTGCTACCACTACTTCTTCTGCCACTAGTGAAAAAAGTAATGATAAACATAATGATGGTAATGATAACACAAAGGATGAACCAGGTAGCGCATCGGTGTTTTTGTATTATACCCAAGGAAACGGTAACCAGGAGCAAAATAAATTGTATAGATATGAATTGGCAAATAATCACCTAACAAATGCCAAACTACTGTTAACTCTACCAGCAGTTTCTCCCAATCTGTCTGGTGAAAATAATAATCATAACGGTGGTAAAGTAGTAATTGGGCCTGACAATAATGTCTACACAGTTATTGGAGACGTAGGGGGTAGAGAAGGACAAGCTCAGAATGTAAAGGATGGTGATGAACTTGATGGGACAAGTGGTATACTCAGGGTTACACAAGATGGAGATGCAGTAGGAAATGGCATTTTTGGTTCAGACGAACCTGCAAGTCTGTATTATGCATATGGCATACGGAATAGTTTTGGTATTGATTTTGATCCTGTAACGCATAAGTTGTGGGATACTGAAAATGGTCCTACATTTGGCGATGAAATTAATCTAGTTAATCCTGGATTTAATAGTGGTTGGTCACAAGTAGCAGGAATATGGAAGGCAGGGACTAATCCTGGGCCTCTTATTGGAGCTGATAATAATAATCCTCCTAATGATTTGGTGACCTTTGGAGGCAAGGGAGTATACAGAGCCCCTGAATTTTCTTGGCTACCAACAATCGGTCCAACAGCACTAAAATTTCTCAATTCAGCGAAACTCGGCTCTCAGTATCAAAATGATATGTTTGTTGGAGACGTCAACACAGGTAATCTTTATTATTTTAAACTCAACCAGAATAGGGATGGATTAGTGCTCACTGGCACTCTAGCAGA
>WNFX01001130.1_pt1 | contig 27273 bp, 21 predicted proteins | sample 5400111 | NCBI WGS metagenome assembly WNFX01 (sample SAMN13153363, study PRJNA577476) | soil metagenome | isolation source: 40 cm soil or saprolite under grassland replicate 1 | place: USA:California | collected 2016-06-15
AGGGGAGAGTGTGACCGGCGTTATGATGCAGCACCTCACTGCCACGCCGCCTGAGCCGCATCTCGTGAACCCGAATCTCCCACCTGCGCTATCGAAGATCCTCCTCAAGGGCCTTGCTAAAAACCCCGTGGAGCGATATCCTGGCGCTGCCGCCATGATGGCAGCGGTTGCAGAAGCGCTCAATATACCGGTGCCTGAAGATTTGAAGCAGGCCGTCTCCGCGATGGAGGATGTCAATTCGTTGGCAGCCCAAACGGTGCTATCCAGCTCATCAGCAGGTATAGCCCCATCTTCATCCGCAGAGGCGACCATTAGCTTACCATCTTCTCCTGATGTCTCCCTCGCTGTACCACCGGATGCTGAAGCAGTCGCAAGCGGGCATGACCTCCCATCCACGCTACCACCGGTGAAGGCAGAGGCCATAAGCGGTCCAATACGCTTGCCGGATTCCGAAGCGCGGCTGGGTGCGCAAGTGGAAAGGGCGGCGGACCAGGCGAGAGAGTCGGCCCAAACGCCCGCCGGAAAAGTGTCGGCTCCAGCAGTGCCCTCAGAGACAGTCCCGCCTGTTGTCTCACAGCCTCCTAAACCCCTGTTTCAGAAACTCCGAGGGCGTATCGCACTCGTTGCTTTGTTGATTGTTGTCCTGATTGGATCTGGGTGGGGCACGTTCTTCCTGCTCACTCATCGTAGTGCGTCCACACCCTCCCCCATAGTCACCAATTCTGTCGTAGGACAGGCGTTCTTCGTCTCGAGTGGGAAGTTGAACCTGATCTCGAACCAGGGAAACAACGATCAATTTCAGATCAACTTACACAACATTCCCGATCCTCACTCCGGCAATAGCTATTATGCCTGGTTGTTACCGGATAAAAGTCAGGTTGAGGCAGCACCTATTTTGCTTGGAAAGGTCGCGGTTAACCAGGGCGTCGTACACTTTTTCTATGGGGGGGATAGCAACCATTCGAATCTCCTGGCGATTACCAGCCGCTTTCTCATCACAGAGGAAAGTGCCAGCATAACGCCAGGCATACCCTCTCCTGATCTCACTGCATGGCGCTACTATGCCGAGCTTCCTCAGACTCCCGCTCCGGGGCAGACCTACAGCCTGCTCGATCATCTCCGTCACTTGCTGGCGAAAGATCCCACGCTCGAAACTCTGCATCTTCATGGGGGATTGGCTATCTGGACCTACAGTAATACGCAAAAGATCCAGGGATGGGCTGGAAGTGCCAGAGACGATTGGAATGCAAAAGACTTTGCCTCGCTGCGCCAGAACATCGTGAAGATCCTGGACTATGTGGATGGAGAAAAACTGGTTGGGCAAGATGTGCCACCAGGCACGCCAATCCTGGCAGATCCCCAAATTGCGCAAGTTGGCTTGCTTCAGTTGAAAGCCAACCAGCAACCACCAGGCTACTTCTATCACATTACTCTCCATTTGAATGGCGTACTTTCCTCGCCTGGAGCTACCCAGTATCAGCGCACCCTGGCGGCTGAAATTAATTCAGGAGTGAATAATGTAAATAGCTGGTTAGGGCAACTGCGTCAGGATGCCGTCCAACTGGTAGACATGGGTGATGCGCACCTTGCTCTCCAGTCGTCTCTTACGCTCCTCAACGATGTAATGACGCAGGCCAATAACGCATACATGGGTCGCAAAGACCCCTCGACAGGCCAGCAGCAGATAGGCGTCTCACAAATCTACCGGAATGTTCAGCTACTGGCTACTTTTGATGTAAGGAGTAAGGAGTAAACTATGCAAGTTGTTCGCTGGCAAGAGGCAACGCTGCCCCAAGAACAAGAACTACGTCGACGTATGCAAAAGCAAGGATTATCTCCTTACGCCTGGTCGAATGGCCCTGGCGATATCTATGCCGTGCACAGCCATAGCTATGAAAAAGTATTATACTGCGTGCGTGGCAACATACGCTTCGTGCTCCCAGATCAACCCGAAACCTCCAGGAATATTGATCTTTCCCCGGGTGATTGCATGATACTCCCTGCAGGCATACGCCACAGCGCATTTGTTGGCTCCCAGGGTGTGACATGCCTGGAAGCTACACGTTAACAAGAACTCTATGATCAGAGCCTGAAATCTACTCTCTACGAAACGTTTTGGAAACGCTCCTTGTGTCATACTCTTACTATGAAACAAATCTAAGGTTTTTATGTTACCTGTTATCAGGAAAAATGAGAAAATGTCAATGTCGCGACCCCTACCCTCACAACCTCTACCTTCACTTGAATATTTGAAAAAAGATGCTTCGATCGCTGAAGGTGTGTGGAGCCCACGCCTCCGGCAGCTCACACTGGGACTCATACTAATCACATTAGGGCCAGCGTTCGAGGGCCTTGCGGTCGCGACAATCCTCCCCAGGATCGTTGCAAACCTTGGAGGACTGAGTTTTTATGGCTGGTCTTTTAGCGCCTATATGCTGGCTACACTTGTAGGCATTATTCTGGCTGGCGATGAAGCCGACCGGCGAGGACCTGCCCTCCCTTTCATTATCGGTGTAGCATTGTTCGTCCTCGGCCTGGTCATGGCGGGCTTTGCCTCCTCAATGATCATGTTCGTCCTTAGCCGGGGCGTTCAAGGTTTTGGAGCTGGGATTATAGTATCGGTCGCCTATGTCTGTATTGGTCGTGGGTATCCGGAAGAGGTCAAGCCTCGTATGCTAGCGGTTCTTTCGAGCGCCTGGGTAGTGCCTGGACTGATAGGTCCTGCGCTTTCAGGAATCATCGCCGATTTTGTTGGTTGGCGCTGGGTCTTCCTGGGTCTGGTCCCGATATTACCTCTTGCAACTGGTCTGGTGCTCCCATCCTTGAGAAAGCTCACTCCTTCTATAACATCTAGATCATGGGATCTTCGTCGTCTCCTGGCTACGGCCGGCCTGGTAATTGGTGCAGGGATGACTTTGACAGGATTACAGGCGCAATCTATCCCTATAGCGATTGCGCTGATTCTCCTGGGGCTGGCCGTAGGTATACCATCGCTACGTCATCTTCTTCCACCCGGTACGTTGAGAGCAAAGGCTGGCATGCCCGCTGCTATCGCGACCATTGGTTTCCTCAGTCTGGCCTACTTCGGGGGTGAAGCTTTTCTGCCACTGACGCTCATCTCAATACGCGGTCAGAGCACCATCCTGGCTGGTATAGCGCTCACCGCTGCTACTCTGGGTTGGACGGCTGGTTCATGGTTGCAGGCGCAATTGGCTCCTCGACAAGGACGACGCCTGCTTGTGTCAGCAGGTCTTGTACTGGTTGCCCTTGGCCTCGCTGGCATCGCCAGTGTGCTTATTCCTGGTGTTCCGGTAGCGGTAGCATCATTGGCCTGGGGAGTTGCCGGGCTTGGCATGGGCCTGTCTTACTCCACGCTCAACCTTGTTGTCCTGGAATCGGCTCCTGTTGACCAGCAAGGTTCGGCGTCGGCATCGATGGAACTCTCTTCTGTGCTCGGAGCAGCTATTGGTACTGGTCTGGGAGGAGTGATCATCGGATTTGCTGCGGCAGCTGGCGGCTCACCGAGTTCAGGGATTACCGTGATAGATATCGTCGTCATTGCTGTAACCGGCCTCGCCATCCTGACCGCCATTAGGTTACCAGGTCGACCGCAACAAGCTTTGTCATAACCACATGATGAACTAGAGCGCTTTTTACTCCTCTATGTTACAATAGTTAATAGGAAAGAAGAGTCATTTACCTCTTTCTCCTATCTCTAAAGAAGGATAGAGGAGGCGCAAAAAAATTAGCGTGCAAAATGAGCGGTACTTGCACCATATCACCGCTAAATCAGCCTTTAGAAATGGTTCCCAGGAACGCCCAAAATTAATACCGCGCAAAATGAGCGCTACTTGCCCCATATTTCTTACCCTTGAACCCCGCTGTGGCACAATCACCTTCCTCCTCGGTCCTTATGATATACTGTCTCTGTAGGTGAGCTTAAAAAGCCCATTTGCGTATGCAGATTATCCAGGAGAAAAGAAGAGAGAGCGACGCATGGGACGACTTGATGGACGTGTTGCCTTTATCACAGGCGCTGGAAGAGGTATCGGAGCGGCAACAGCGCTGCGCATGACTGAAGAGGGAGCACGTGTCGCACTCGCCGACGTGGATACTGAGGGATGTCAACAGGTGGCAGCCGAGATCGACCGCCTTGGATCGGAAGGGCTGGTCCTTCACTGCAACGTAACTGATAGCACTATGGTGCAGGACGCCGTAGACAAAACGGCAAGCCATTTTGGGCAACTGGATATTTTGGTCAACAATGCAGGTGTGGTGTGTGACAACTTGCTCTTCAAGATGTCGGTAGACGATTGGGAAACCGTCATGAACGTGCATCTGAAAGGTGCATTTCTTTGTAGCCGGGCCGCGCAGAAATACATGGTGCAGCAGAAATATGGTCGTATCGTCTCGCTCTCCTCGGCCGCGGCTCTGGGTAATCGTGGACAAGCAAACTACTCAGCTGCAAAGGCAGGCTTACAGGGATTCACACGCACACTCGCCATCGAACTTGGCCCCTTTGGTATTACAGTCAACGCCGTAGCGCCTGGTTTCATTGATACCGAAATGACGCGATCCACCGCACTTCGCCAGGGACTCAATCCTGACGAAGTAATAGCTCAAGCTTCTAAAACGATACCTGTACGCCGTGTCGGACAGCCGCGTGACGTCGCCAACGTGATCTGTTTTCTCTCCTCAGAGGAAGCCAGTTTTGTCAATGGCCAGGTGATTTACGTAGCAGGCGGTCCACGAAGTTAATATTATATATACCGTAAGGGCGCAATTATGCAGCTTAACAAAAATCATTCAAGCACCCGTAGGGGCCGATTTATCGGGCCCACCGCCGATTCATCGGCCCTCGGTGCATTGATCGCTATCCGGATGATTTTGTTCAAAATCATAATCGCACCCACCATCAGTGAGGGAAATCATGCAGCTCCTGGAGCGCCGGCAGGCGATCATCGTTCTTGATTATGGGTCGCAATACAGTCGGCTGATTACTCGCCGGGTGCGAGAATGCCATGTTTACAGTGAACTTGCGCCCGCGCACACCACGCTAGCACAACTTCAGCAAAATACATATCTCGACATCAAGGGCTTCATACTCTCAGGCGGCCCAGCAAGCGTTTATGATGATCAGGCTCCTGCATGTGATCCAGCCATTCTGAAGAGCGGCTTACCCGTTTTGGGTATTTGCTATGGCATGCAGCTACTGGCTCATCAACTTGGTGGACATGTTGCGCCTGCCAGCGGACGGCGCGAGTATGGCCCTGCGACCCTCCAAACACTGATAGATACCACAGGCGACCCACGATACTTCCGCATTTTCGAGGGAATTGGTGCCTCACCCGCGCAGACTAACCCGTTGGATCAACCTCGTTCGGTAAGTCCTTTACGTATCCCAGTATGGATGAGCCATGGTGATAGCGTCGATATGCTTCCACCAGGTTTCACTGTACTGGCTTGCACCGAGAGTAATCCTGTCACTGCTATCGCCAACGTGGAGGGTATCCTGGGACTGCAATTTCATCCCGAAGTCACGCATACCCCGCAAGGAACAGCCATCATTCGCAACTTCCTTTACCGCATCTGCGGCTGCGATCCCACCTGGACGACCGGTTCCGTGATAGAGGAGGCGGTCGAGCAGATTCGGCAGCGCGTAGGAAAGGATGGCAAGGAACGCGTTATCTGCGGACTCTCAGGTGGGGTCGATTCAGCAGTGGCTGCCTTACTCGTACATCGCGCTGTAGGCGACCAGCTTACCTGTATCTTTGTCGATACCGGCTGCTTGCGTGCAGGTGAGCGCGAGCAAGTCGTCGACACGTTCAGTCGCCACCTGCATATCCCACTTGCGGTAGTCGATGCGCGACAGCGTTTCCTGGCGCGACTAGCAGGTGTGATCGATCCTGAGCAGAAGCGTAAAATCATCGGCGAGGAGTTCATTCGCGTCTTTGAGGAAGAGGCTGAGCGGCTGGAAGAGCAGGGAGGCCCGATTGCGTTCCTGGCACAAGGCACACTCTACCCCGACGTTATCGAGAGCACCAGCCACGATACGGCAGCTACCGCCACGCGTATCAAAACGCACCACAATGTTGGCGGCTTGCCCGAAGAAATGGCCCTTAAACTGGTTGAACCCCTACGCATGCTTTTTAAAGATGAAGTGCGCGAGATCGGCTTAGCGCTGGGATTGCCGGAAGACTGGGTATGGCGGCATCCATTTCCTGGTCCCGGCCTTGCCATTCGCGTGATAGGAGCAGTTGACGAGGAACGGCTGGAGATATTGCGGGCTGCTGACGCCATTGTTATAGAAGAGATTCAACACGCGGGAATCTACCGCCAATTGGGACAGGCCTTTGCCGTGCTGACCCCATTACAGAGCGTCGGAGTGATGGGTGATGGTCGCACCTATGCCAATGTAGTCGCAGTACGAGCGGTGACGACAGGCGACTTCATGACGGCCGACTGGGCGCGGCTCTCGCCGGAGTTGCTTGCACGCATTTCCCACCGCATCGTAAATGAAGTGCCAGGGGTCAACCGCGTGGTGTATGACATTACCTCGAAGCCACCTGCAACGATTGAGTGGGAATAAACATGTGCCACTTCTTTTACTGCTTTACGTAGTAACTATTCAGCGGGGGTTTCAAGGGGCCTGCAAGGCCCCTTGGCGGGGTGCGGGGTGCCCCCCGCCTTATCATGCTAGCTAAAACCCACAGGGCATGTGTTGCGTATTAGATAGTGTTAAACGAAGGAGGAACATTCGTGAAATCATACAATCAAACGCAACAAAACAGTCCAATGCAACAAAATAGAGGCAGCTACTATAATCGTCAGGATATAGATAGGCCATCGCAAGGAATGTCCTGGAATTCCAACAGGCAGCGCATTCATCCAAAGCGTATGGATATCTTCCTGCATATATCCAAAACCTGGAAGCTCATTGTAGCGTTAATGACAGATCGGCGTGTACCACTCTGGCGGAAAGCATTCTTTTTCGGCTCCATTGGTGCCTTACTCGTCATCCTTCTCTTCCCCGATATGTTCAATGAGGCAGTTTTGAGTACAGTCCTTCCCCTTGCAGGTACAGTAATCGGCGTCCCACTCGATTTGGGTGTTGATTGGGTGACTTTCGCCCTTGTCGTCGTTACACTGCTCCGCTTCTTCCCCGCTGAACTCGTCGCTGAGCACTACCGGCAAATATTCCGCTAAAAATATTAGTCGCTGCTGTTACTCCCTGAAGGAGAACGTCTGGGTGCTCTCTCAATTTCCGGCACAACAAAGCGATACCCGACGCCTGGCTCGGTGAGTAAGTAGCACGGATTGGCAGGGTCGGGCTCCAGCTTATGGCGTAAACGGTTGATGTAAACGCGCAGATACTCGGCCTCGCCGCCGTATTCAGGTCCCCAGATACTCTGCAACAGCATGCGATGAGTGAGCACCTTGCCAGCGTTGATGATAAGTAGCTTCAGAAAGGCGAACTCTGTTGGCGACAGCCGCACCTCCGCCCCTCGAAGTCGCACGATATGTCCCGTCAGGTCGATCTCGAGCTCACCAAATCGCTTTACGCCACCTGTGGGGGGCATCGCCTCCCATTGGCTACGGCGCAACACAGCACGCACGCGGGCCAGGAGTTCTTCCACCCCAAACGGCTTGGTCAGGTAATCGTCAGCGCCGAGATCGAGCGCTGTGACCTTGTCGCTTTCAGCATCCAGCGCGGTCAATACGATGATGGGCACCGCAGAGTGCTCGCGCACGCGCCGGCAGACTTCAAGGCCGTCCATGCGCGGCATCATGATGTCCAGAATCAGCAGGCGGGGATCTTCCCGTTCCCACAGGGCCATAGCCTCCAACCCATTGCTCGCTTCCAGTACCTCGAAGCCACGTGCGCGCAGGTTCCGGCTTACGAAATCTCGCAGCGCCACTTCATCTTCGGCGAGTAGAATGCGCTTCGCCTTCGTCGTCATACGCACCTCCGTTACTCTGTCGAGAGCTCTGCTGCCATCGTATCAACAGGCACTGCGGCAACTACAGGCGAGACGCTTCCACTCTGATCGGATGAGTGCGAAGCACCGCTAGGATCGTTTCCGACCTGAATAGGAGCGGTAAGCTGTAATGAGAACGAGATAGTGGCTCCCCCTCCGCTGCTCTCCGCCCTGATGGTGCCTCCGTGGGCCTCGATGAAGGCCTTGCAGATGGTCAATCCGAGGCCAGTACCGCCAGAATGCTGCTGGCGGCCATGTCGCGCTCGATAGAAACGCTCAAACACGTGCGGCAGTTCATCGGGGGCGATGCCAGGCCCATTGTCCGAAACTGATACGACAACCACTTCATCCCGCCTTTCAGCAGTGATGCGCACTTCGCCTTCACCATACACCAGCGCGTTGGCGACCAGATTGTGGAGCACAACCTCTATGCGCCCACTGTCTACGTTGACCAGAGGCAGGTCGTCGGGGATTTGTAAAGATATCCTAACATCCGGGTGATTCAGGCGCTCGATGGTCTTCGCCACGAGATCTTGCACCCTGGCAGGCCCGGGCTTGAGGAGGAGCAGCCCGGCTTCCTGGCGCGAGAGGTCGAGCAAGTTGCTTACGAGCTGCGCCAAACGATCGGCTTCGCCGCTGATCGTCTGCAGGAAATGGCGTTGGTCCGCAAGAGGCCATGTCACATCTTGCTGGAGCAGCGTCGAGGCGTGGCCTTTGATCGCCGCCAACGGGGTGCGCAATTCGTGGCCGACCGCTGCCAGCAACGCCGTCTTGAACTCGTCGAGCTCGCGTTCGCGCGTCACATCGCGCAGCAGCAGGCCGCGCCCGATGACCCGCCCTGACTCGTCGACCACATCGAACAGCCGCAAATGGATGGCATGGCGCTGGTCAAATCGCTTGATCTCAACAACCAGCTCCGTGGCTTCGGCCGACTCAGCTTGCACCAGGGCCCGCTCGCAATCCGCAGGATCAACCGCCTTCGTGCGAAGCGCATCGTAGAGCGCGCTGATGGGGCGGCGCTCCAGTGCCTCGCTGGGGAGGCCCAGGATAGCACTTGCTCCCTGGTTGGCATACAACACCATCCCGTCGATGCCCGTCAGCACCAGCCCATCGCTCATACTGCCCATGATCGCCTCCAGCTTCTGCTTCTCCTCGGAGGCCTGCTGATAAAGCCGTTCGTTCTCTCGCGCCACTTCGCGGAGTCGCTCATCGCTTCGCTCATAGAGCACCGCGTGTTCCCAGGCAAGTGTGGCGTAGTTGGCGAACGTCAACAGCAAGTCGATCTCGTTCTGGTTGAAGGTATGGGGCTCGGTACGATGCACCAGCAGAACTACACCTCCCGCATGACGACTGATGATCGGGATCGCCAGCACCGAGCGGAAACCTTCATTGTAGGAGAGCGATGGTATTGGCTGCTCAGGGCCGAGCAGTTTCTGCACCGGCTTGCCATCGCGTAGCGCCTTCACTGCAGACGAACTTACATTCTCAGGATGCAGGGAAAGCGTGTGGTCGTAGCGTTCGCTGTGGCCATCGCTGACCAGCACGCGTAGCACACCGTTCTCGTCAGGCAGGAGCACTGCCGCTGCCTGCACATCCACTAGCCGTCGCACCTCGCGAATTATCTTTCTTACTACCCCGTGTGGTTCAAGCGACCCAACTACTGCGTTCGACGTTTCAAGCAGTGTTCGCAACTCGCCGAGTTTTTTCAGTCCGTCGCGCTCCAGACGTACCAGTGAACGCGCCAGGTAACCAACCTCGTCATCACGGGTGGCGAGTACAGCCGCATCTACTGGCAATGATTGCTCAGAGGTGGGCAGCACCTGATGCTGGATGGCAAGCGTATGGAGAGGGCGAATGACACGCATCAGCAATATTAGCCAGAACAGCAGACCGCCGATGGCGAAGAGCAATGCTGCCGTCAGTAACCAGAGATGGAACTGCGTGACGACAGCCAGCGCCTCATCTGCAGGCCTCTGCACAATGACCGCCCAGCCGGCCTCTGGAACGGGAACAGCGCTGAAAAGCCACTCATGGCCATCTGGTCCCAAACCCAGACGAGAGGCCACATGGCCCTGCAGCGCCTGATCAGCCCCCGGCAGCTCGTTCAGTACCGTCCACAAGATCTGCTCGTGATTGGGCGTGGCAATAAGCTCGCCCCGGTCATCGATGATGCTGATCATGAGTCGCCGGCCCTGGTGGTGCTGCGCTTGTACGACAGTCTTCAAGGGATCACTTAGCTCGACAAGCGAGAAACTGGCCGCTACGATACCTACCAGCTTACCGCTAGGAGTGCGCACAGGTTCAGCGACGATGACGCCCGCATTAAAGGTCGTTTCAGCTGCGACACCCACGTCGAAGATCGGGCCGGTGGCCGTGCGGGCCCGCTGAACGATATCGGGTGGCGAGAATTCCGCGACCCCTAACCCGGCTCCACCCTGCGGCCAGGGCCAGGAGGCACTCAGAACGCCCACAGGGTCGAGCCAGTAGACCTGATCCACATCGCTGCGAGAGGCCTGGAAAGTATGGAAGATGTTCGCCTTCGCGACGGGCGTACCAGCCTGTACCGCAAGCTTGCTTAGCGCGACGAGCGAGTTCTCGGCGTCGCGTAGATGGAGGCTGGTCTCGAGCGCGATCTCCTGTGCCAGCGCCTGGTCTGATGCCTGGGCGTCATTTCGCAGTTGCTGCTCGACCACAGCGTTGACTCCCACACCTCCGGTCAGCACGACGATGACAAACAGTAGATACACGCTCAGCAATTGGACCAGGAGAGATCGACGCATGAAATGCAGCATGGCCAGTACTCCTCAGCGAGTTCTGTCGAGTGATCCGTCTAAACTATACCTGACCTCCAACGAATGACAATGGGGCACTCTGGCGCGCTATGCGACGAGCCAGATCTATTACATCTCGTCTTGCCTTGAACAAAATACCCATCCATCCAATATCACGTTCTGTACCGAGGTGCTGATACACGTGCATTATACCACTATGGCTGTCCAAATCGTACCTCGACTGTAGTCAACTCATCCTGAGCACAGATGATGACATAGTTCCACTCCACTCCCAGCTCCACCTCATTCTCGTTCACGTGCTCGCTGGACAAGACGACTCGGGCGCAAGCTTGAAGGCCGGCGCCCGAGCTTTCATAGTAGGGATATTAGCTTGCGTTGTTCGTGAACTCGTTGGTGTACGTCATGCTGAGATCGATCTGCTTGCCCTGTACAGACTTATTAGTCTGCTTCTCCGTGCTGAGAACAAACTGGGGACCTCCATCAGGCATCTTCCCGTCCGGGCTGAAGATGGCCACTTGATTCTTCAATGCTGTCACATAGAGGTCCTTATTGTTGGCGTAGTAGTCGGGTGGCATCATGGCCGCAATCTGATCCGGCGTATGCGTTTGTATCCACTTCAGGGTTTTGACGTAGGCATTCACCAACTTCTGGACGACGTCTCTGTGGCTGTTGACGTAGCTATTTTGCATGAAGACGCAGATGAAAGGGTATGGCCCGCCGAGCGCCGCCTGAGTCGATTGCGGGGTGCGCAGGTCGGCCAGGACTTTGCCTACACCGCTTGATAAGAGACGCGAGATCGTCGGCTCGGTGGTCATGCCTGCATCGATTTTGCCCTGCTGCATCGCCGCGATGAACGTGTCACCGGCTCCGACAGGGATAAAATGCACCTGGTCGGCCGAAATTCCCACATTGTGCAGCAGGATGGTCGTCAGGGTTTGCGTGCCTGAACCAAGCTCAGTGACGCCCAGGTTCTTGCCTATGAGATCTTTAGGTGACTGGATCTGGCCTGCCTCCTTGGCTGACACCATTTCAGCTTCTCCCGGTGCGATACCCAACTGCACTACGCTCTCCATTTGCTTGCCGGCTGCTTGCAGCTCGATGGTATGGTTGTAAGACCCCGAGCCCGCATCCACCTGATTCGCAAGGACTTCATCCTCAGCAGACTGCCCGGATGCCTCGTCAATCAGCGTAACATTGAGACCTTCTTTAGTGAAGTATCCGAGCCGCTGGGCGAGCTCATTCGGTAAATAGATCTGCTTGTTGAGCCCACCAACCATGATCTTGAGGGGTATTGGTCCGCTTCCGCTGCTACCAGTGTTACTGCCACCGCACGCGCTCAGAATGAGCACGAAGATGACACTACCTACCAACAAAAGCCGTCGATTCCATGAGTTCATTTGTCTTCTCCTTTCCTGTCTTGGATGGTCACCTGCGTGACCAGCTATTGCCGCCAGCCGATCCCATTGATGGGACACGGTATTTCAACTGGGATGGCAACTCTCATCGTCTGTTATACCGCTACTTTGCTCTACCCTCCTTTTGGTACCCCGCCTAGATGGTCACGTCGCTGACGGTATTAGGCCGCCACCTGATCAGGCGGTTTTCCAGCGCTGTGATCAGCGACTCCGAAAGCAACGCCACCACCGCCAGGATGAACATCGCCGCGAAGACGCCATTCGCATTGAAGGTGGCCCCCGCGTTCTGGATCATCAGACCGATGCCCTGGGTCGAGCCCAGGAACTCGCCGACCACCGCGCCGACCAGTGCAAAGCTAAAGCTGGTGTGCAGGCTGGCAAAGATCCACGATAGGGCTGAAGGGATGACCACACTGGTGGAGAGTTGGCGCTGGCTCGCCCCCAGGATGCGTGCGTTCGCCATCAGGTTACGGTCGACCTCGCGCACCCCTTGAAAGGCGTTAAAAAACACGATGAAGAAGACCAATACGGCTGCAAGCGCCACTTTGGATTGGATCCCCAGACCTAGCCCGATGACGAAAATGGGGCCGAGCACGACTCGCGGGATCGAATTGGCTGCTTTGATGTAGATGCCCAGCACGTCCGCCAGGAACCGGTTGCGTCCAAGCACCACGCCACAGATGACCCCGAACACCACACCGATCACGAAGCCGAGGATGGCCTCCTCTAACGTGACAGCAATTTGCTCCCACAGCGGTCCCTGCGCTGTCCCCTCCGTCACCCACGTGACGATCTGCTGTAAGATACCAGAAGGTTGACCCCAAAAGAACGGGTCGATCACTGGGGTGCTGGCGCCGGGGAGTTTCCAACTGGTGAAGAGCTGCCAGCCGCCGATGATAACGATCAGCAGCAGGATGCGCAGGCTGTTGATCAGGATGCGCCGGCGACGGAGAGCAGCTCTGGCCGCTGGCACTCCTGTGCTCTCAGGAGCGGTGAGAGTCTCATGAGACTCGTTGCTTAGTACGTTCATAGCTAATCATCACCTCGTTGCGGAGATCTTCCCAGATTTCATGATACAGTTGGACGAAACGCGGCTCGAAGCGGATTTCCTCCACCTTGCGTGGACGCGGCAGATCGATGGTATAGATGCCCTTGACAGTACCTGGCCCAACCGTGAGGACACACACCCGGTCGGCCAGGGAGATGGCCTCCTCCAGGTCGTGGGTGACGAAGACGACAGAGGCTTTGAGGGAGGACCACATGTTAAGCAGTTCATCTTCCATCAAGGTCCGCGTCTGCACGTCGAGCGCGCTGAACGGCTCGTCCATCAGCAGGATTTGCGGTTCGTTGATAAAGGTCTGTGCCAGTGCCACACGCTTACGCATGCCGCCAGAGAGTTGGTGCGGATAGTGTTGCTCGAAGCCTGCCAGCCCGACACGCGCAATCCAATCGCGGGCGCGCCCCAGCGCCTCGGCTTTTCGTTGACCGCGGAAGGATGGACCCGTGGCAACGTTATTGAGCACATTCTTCCAGGGGAAGACGGCATCCGACTGGAAGACATAGCCAATGCGTGGGTCAATGCCCTGCACGGGCTCTCCCATCACCTGCACTGAGCCTTCGCTGGGTCGCTCGAGACCAGAGATGAGACCCAGGGTGGTGGATTTGCCGCAGCCGGTCGGACCGACTACTGCGCAGAACTCGCCAGGCGCAACGGTGAGGGTAACGTCCCGGATCGCCGTGTAGACCTGGCCCGTAGGCGTCAGGAACCGCTTGGTGACGTCCCATAATGCGATGGCAGACGTGGCCGGGCTCGACACGTTTTGCGTACTAGTTGCTGATTCTGTCATAGGTAAAGCGGTCGAACTCCTTTCTCGGATGGTCTGCTGGTAAACACGAAGTGTTACCAGTTCGAACCTTTCCTCATGAGCAGGTTGTGCGTACGAATCTGTGAGTCGTCTCAGTCACAGGGCTAGTGAACCGTGCCATGAGCCTATGATGACAGTGTAGACGATTGGGCATAAACGGCGCATAAACGTGGCCTACTCCGTCATAAATAGCGCGTAAATATTCGTACCCACATTCCACACGGCTATTCTTGACACGCTCCAAAACTCACCTTTGTTTTTCTTGGAAAGCATGTCCCCAGGCAGGGAGCAGGAAGTGAGAGCGGTAATCAGATGAACTATCGTGATCTAGCGCCGCAACAGCAAATCCTCCCGCCTGAAGGCTGTCCCTAGGGCAGGAGGACTATAGGTACTGTACGAGTGTGAGACAAGGGGTGAGCAGTTTGAGGGCTTGTTCACCCATAGGTCCTAATTCTTTCTCGTAAGACCGCGATTACTGAATAGTATGCTATCATTCGATGGTTCAAATTATAAAATGCTTATACTAGAGTTTGATGCTGCTTACTCAAAGACGCACCGTCTGCTATAGTAGTACTATGCTCTCTTCTAGTATGATCTGGATAGAAGGAGGGAAAAACGATGCTAAAACGCACTCATAGAGCAATTTGTCACAAACCAGCCTGGTTCTTTCTGCCGCTGTTAAGTGCATTGGTGCTGCTCGCCGCCTGTGGGAGTAGCACCACTACAACACCCACGATCACTCCTACTCCTAGCGTAGGCAACACCACGCCTACGCCCACACCTGCGCCACCCACACCTACTCGCACTTCAGCTGAGAAGCAAGTGGTCAACATGCTGGGGAACACCTTCAGCCCGGCTACGCTGACAATCCCTGTGGGGAGTACTGTGACCTGGAAGAATAAGTCCTCGATAGCTCATACCGTAACGAGTAGCAAGTTTGATAGTGGAAACCTTCTGCCTAGTGGCACATTTAGTTTCACCTTTAAGACACCTGGCACATTTCAATACGTTTGCAATTATCACCCATTTATGCAAGGCACGATCGTCGTGACGTAAATTAAGCACGAACTAATGCTGGTCTTAGTGTGGGTTCTTGGTGCTTGCGCAGCGCATCGAACTGCTCATCGGAGTCGTCGTGGTTGTGCTGCTGGCGGGCGAAGGATGACTCTTGGACCGCGCTCTCTCCAATGAAAGCGCGCATGCCATACTTACGCAAAAATGCCGGTCAGCCCCTTGATCAACAACGCAATACCAAAGAACCCGAGCACCACTACATTGACCATGCGTTGATTGCGATTCAACCACTCCCTCATTGATTTCATGGCGGCATCACTGTGCTCACCCATCACCAGAAAGACAATGATGGGGATCAGCAACGTCCATATCATAATCAGGCCGAGCACTAACACGGAGATGATGTTTTCAGCAGTTGACAGAGCGCCAGCCGTAATTATTGCTGCACCAATGACCAGGAGCCCGATGAAGCGAAGTTGGGCCACCGATAGCAGGAAGCCCGCCACTAACAACTTAACTGCTCCCATCTTATCGAGCATCACCATGATCTTTGGTGGGGGCGCGTCCGGATCATCCTCACCAAAGAACGTTTTCACGGCGAAGATAAGTAACACCACACCGATCAACGAACTGACGACTGCCGTAACTGTGCCGCTTTTTCCCGAGTTAGACGTGGAGATTCGCCCGGCTAGAGCGAGCAGCACAAAACCCCAAAGGATGTATGCAATGTACTTGCCCACGATAAACGCGATGGACTTGATCAACCCATTGGTTGTACTTAGAAAGAGGATGACCACGCCGATCATTACCGGGGCGATTGATCCGAGGGCAAGCGGCAGTAATTGAAGTAAAACAGTTCCCATTTTTTAAATCCTCCATGAAGCTAGATGCCCCAGACATCCACCAGGTAGCGATCCTCTGCGGTCAACTCATCCAGCCACTGGTTCGCCTCCTGCTCACTTTTGCCCGTTTTTTCCTGATACAGGGAAGCAAAAGCTTTTCTCACGTCTGGAGCCATCTTGCTGGCATCCCCACAGATGTACACGATGGCCCCCTGCTGGATCAGTTGCCAGACTTCCTCCCTGCCCTCCTGAATCTTATCCTGCACATAGGCCTTCTTCCCATCGAGGCGGGAAAAGGCGACAGACAAGTTTGTGACCCCTTGTTCGGCGAAAGCCTCTAATTCGTCTTCATAGATGTAATCTTGCTGCGGATTGCGGCAGCCAAAGAACAGCAGCGATTTTCCTATCGGTTTCCCTTGCGCTTTAAGCGCCGCTCGCTCCTGGAGGAACCCTCTAAAGGGCGCCAGTCCTGTCCCGGGACCAATCATGATCAGTGGGATGCTTGCATCCTCTGGGAGCCTGAAGCGCGATTTGGTATCTTGCACAAACGCGTACACCACATCGCCAGGTTCCCGCTGACTCAAGTAGGTCGAACACACGCCCTCATATGTTCCATGGCCCGATTTGGCCCGACCACGTACTACGCCCACGGTAATACTGCAGCGGTCTTTCTCTACTAAAGGCGAAGAGGAAATGGAAAAGTACCGCAGGCGCAGGGGGGAGAGCAGTTCCAGGTAGACACTAAACGGCATGGTACATGAAGGGAACTCTTCCAGCATGTCGATGAGTGATTTTCTTTTTGCCAGGACCTCTCGCCTGTAGGTGGCCTGACTCGCCTCGTCATCCCCCGACAGCTCGACCAGTTTCGTCTTCTCTGCCGGATCCCCTGTGTACTCGACCATCCGTTTGATCTGTGTGCGCGTGGCCGGCTCCTGCAGTTCGACGTACTCTGCGAGTAAGTCGAAGACCCTGATGGGTTCACCTATGGGCATCTGCGTGCGCCGGGTGTCGGTTTTATGCAGGCGGACCTGGCTCTCCTTGTCAAAATGGAAGTGTGCCGCGACGCGCTTAACCTGGGCGTAGCAGTTACGAGCCAGCACGCCAAGATGGTCTCCCGTCTGGTAGCTTACGCCTTCCGGCAAGGCCACCTCAAGATGCCGCGTCGAACGCTCAGACGAATGCGGGCCATCCTTGCGGTGCAGTTCACGCACCTCGAGGACCTTCATACTCCTGGCCCCAACGGAGGCCACAAACGGATCGAGGGCCTCGACTCCACTGAGTGTCTCGATCTCGTACAACTGGCCTGCTGCAGACGGGATTTTTCCCGCGAGATCCAGGGAGAAGACCCTGGCAAGCTCGTTCCACAAGGGTTGGTACCACGCCTGGAATGCGCTATCAAAATCCCCAGCCGCATCGCCTTCGCCTCGTGGATAGATTCGCTTTGCCCCATGCTGCTCCAGCTGGCTATCGACCAGGCGCGGAATGGCCTGGAAAGTTGCGGTCCATTCATGATTGCCACAGCCAAACACCGTATAGTTGACTCCTTTGAACGCGTCAGCCGCCAACCCTTTTTCTGTGAGCCAGTGACAAAATTTGCCGGCATTATCAGGCGGTGTGCCATTGTAGGAAGCCGTCACAACCACTACCGCTCCCTCTTTGGGCAACTGATGCACGTAGTCATCCAGCGGCGCAGTAGCACTGGTAAATCCTCTGGCTTTGCCATCAGCCGCTATCTGTTCGGCAATGTCTTCGGAGGTGCCCAGGTTGGAGCCGTACAGGACGAGTAGCGGCGTATGATGCGCTTTGACGGCTATCGTTGGCGCTGGCTCAGGTTTGATCTCGGCAAGATGTGTGGCCATAACCTCTGGCACACGCTGCACGACATCCGTTCGTTTCCTGACCTGGATCTTGAAGCCCGCGGGTTTGATCGTTGCCCGCTCTTCGATTTTGAGTTTATAATGCTGGAAATCGATGAGTTGGAAGCGCTGTAAGATCATGCCTAAGACGAGTGTAGCCTCTTGCAAAGCAAACGTCCGCCCTATACAGGCGCGTTGTCCTGTGCCAAAGGGTTTAAAGGCATTGGCCGGTAGAGCTAGTTCGACCTCCGGCTTGAAATGATCAGGGTTGAATTGTTCGGCATCCTCTCCCCATATGCTCGGATCACGGTGTAGGATGGGGGACAGCACCATCAGTTGTTGATCTTTGGTGATTTTGTATTTGCCACCAATAACGGTCTCATCTGCATAACAGTGCCGGCTAAACCCAGGAGCGGTAGGCCATAAGCGCAGCGATTCCTTGAGGATCTGGGAGATATACTGTAACTGGTGGACCTGTGCGTAGGTCGGCAGAATCTTCGTGTCTGTACCCAGTACGCGATCCACTTCTTCATAGGCTTTGGCCGTCACCGAGGGATGCTTTAAAAGGAAATACAGGGCGAATGAAAGCAATCCGCTTGTTGTTTCATGCCCGGCGAATAAGAACGTGATGCACTGATAGCGGATATTGGTATCATCGAGCTTCTCGCCGGTCTCTTTATCGATGCCAGTCAGCATAAATCCGAGCAGGTCTTTTTTGTCCGCCGCATGCTCTCCCATTTCTTCGCGATCTTTGATCATGTGATCGATCATTTCATTCATGAACTCCCGATTCGCTTCCCGTTGGCGCTGCTTGCGAATCATGAGCCGGTCTTGTACCGGTAGGCGTCGCAGGCGCTCCTGGTTCTCCTCCAGATTGTTCATCATTGCTTCCACAAAGGGATGAAGCGTGTCGCGGTAGAAGGAATTGAAGCGATAATCAAAACCGCATAAGCCAATCGTATCCAGGGTTAAGCGGGTCATATCCTCCGTCACATAGATCTCTTCATCGGGGTTGAGGCGTTCCCATTTGCCCATCAGTTGCTCGGCAATGTCGACCATCTTGGGCAGGTAGTCCTGCATGGCGCGCATGCTAAAGTAGGGCAACAAGATGCTATGTGCTTTACGCCAGTTGGGTTCCTGCGTATACGCTGTAAAGAGCCCATCACCAACAGTTTCTCTCGCAATTTCGATGACGTTTCCAATAGCTTTATCAAAACGACTGTCGTCACAGAGTTCGTCGACCAACGGAAAGCCCGAGACCACAGTTAACGACGGTTTCCCTGGGAAAGTGAGCTGATAGATCGGACCGTATTCCCGTGCCATCTCCATGAGATCGAGAATTGGGGAATCGCCCATCACATCGGGTAGGTTTCCGAGGATGAACTTTCCTGGGGGCTGTGGAATAGGTTCAAGTTGAGCAGGGGTAGGTTGATCTGCCATGAGAAACTCCTCCTACAAAAAGTGATAAGCGTTAAATGGACAGGTTTTTCCGCCACAAAATCAGTGTTCTGCTTTTGCCTGAACGAGCCTACGAATGACCGGCGGCACGAAATCGAACTGAGGGAAAATGTTGCGAAGCACTACAAACTGGTAAAGCTGAGTTACCATAGCAAGTATAAACTGAGGTAAACTACTTGTCAAGAGCAGCGCGATATAATATAGAGTCTGTAGAGAACTCTGGATATGGCTGGCTGCCGATTATTACGCCGATTATTACAAATAATCTGAATTCACACGTAGATTATAATAGATGAGTCGGTACTTGTCAAAAGACATTATTGTCTGAGCAGGGCTATAATGAACTTTAAGCAGCGATAAGCATCGTAAGGAGGATCATATGTCATCACAGCAAATTCGTTCGTTTCTCCCACGCATTGTTGTACCCATCTTACTCCTGCTGGCTATTGTCAGTGATCCTGCATCTGGCCCGGCTAACGCAAACACACTCTCTCAGTCAACACCTGTACTCAATGAGAAACTAACACCTGCACTCAATGGGGCTGATTTCAAGCCAGATGTGATCTACCAGGTGGTACTCGACCGCTTTTTCGATGGCGACCCGTCAAATAATGATCCTCCTGGTGATAAAGGGCTCTTCGATCCTACTAAAACCAATTGGAAAAAATACTGGGGTGGTGACCTGGCAGGTCTCACGCAAAAGATTCCTTATATTGCTGGGATGGGAGTTACCGCTATCTGGATTTCACCGCCCGTCGAGAATGTACATAAGCTGGTGAATGGCACCGACGCAGGCTATCATGGCTACTGGGCGCGTGATTTCTACCACATCGACCCACATCTTGGTACCTGGGCCGATTTTGATAGGCTTGTTGCCGCCGCCCATGCAAGTGGTATCAAAATCATTGTCGACTTTGCAGCCAATCACTCCAATCCTAATGATACTGGCGAATTTGGCAGCATTTATAAGAACGGTGTCTACCAGTCGACGTACAACAATGATCCCAACAACTGGTTTCACCACAATGGCTCTTCGACCAATCCGAATGATCAGTATAATTCCGAATACTTCAATCTCTTCGACCTTGCCGATTTGGCACAGGAAAATCCCATTGTCGATAGTTATTTGAAAGGTGCCATGCAGGTATTCCTGAGTCATCATGTTGATGGTTTCCGTTTGGATGCGGTGGGAAATATGCCAGGCCCAACCGGTGGCTGGCTCCGTACATTAAATGACACTATTACATCGCAGGGGCCTCACTATGCTGTTGGAGAATGGGGGGGGCTGACTGGCCCGAATGATCCGAGGTATGGTTTTGCCGTGCGCTTCGCCAACCAAAGTGGTAACGCCATCCTGAATTACCCGGCCTATTTTGCCCTGGATGATGTCTATGCGCAGGGTCATTCCGTCAAGGAACTGGATAGCATATTGAGCCAGGAGGAACATGACTTTACCTCGTTGAATGATCAGCCAAACTTCCTCGACAATCACGATGTTTCGCGCTTCCTGACACTCAACCACAGTAAAGATGCGCTTCACGAAGGGTTGGCTGTCACTCTGACCGCTCCTGGTATTCCCATCGTTTACTATGGTACGGAACAGTACTTGCATAATGATACGAACGGTGGTGGTGACCCCTATAATCGCTTGATGATGAGCAGTTTTGATACCACAACAACGGCCTATACCCTGATCAAACGCCTTGCTGCTTTGCGCCAGATCAATCCAGCACTCGCTTATGGCACATATCAGCAGCGCTGGATCAACAATGATGTCTTCATCTTTGAACGCCAGTTCTACAATGACGTTGTGCTGATTGCCGTGAACAAAAGTGCTACCACCGGCTATAACATCACAGGACTGAAGACGAATCTACCCGGAGGCAATTATAATGATTACCTGCATGGGTTGCTCACCGGTGGAACTGGCATTGCTCTCAATGTAGGCAGAAGTGGAGCGGTAAGTCCATTGACGCTTGGCAAAAATCAAGTTGCTGTCTGGCAGCACACGGCTTCTGAACCCGTAATTCCCGAAATTGGCAGTGTGGGACCTGAACTGACCCATCCTGGTGATCAACTGGTCATTGACGGGCGGGGCTTTGGGAGCACTTCAGCTACCGTCGAAATAGGCAGAACAAAGGCGACCGTAACCAGTTGGACGCAGCACTCTATCACGGTTACTGTTCCTCAAATCGCAGGGGCACAATATGATGTCAAAGTGTGTCTTGCTGGAGCAAGAGGTACCTGTAGCAACATCTATAAAACCAATATTGACAATGGTAAACAGATCCCTGTCACCTTCACCGTTCACAAAGTGCCACCAACAGCTCCTGGTGACAATGCCTTTATCACCGGCGGCGCCTCTGAATTGGGAAACTGGAGCACGACCACTACGACCGCTATTGGCCCCATGATGGATCCAAACAATCCTACATGGTTCCTCATGGTGAGTGTTCCTGCCTGCAAGACAGTATCTTTTAAGTTCATCATCATCCATGTCGATGGCAGTGTGAAGTGGGAAGGCGGCAGCAACCATACCTATACGGTGCCCTGTAGTGGCACCAGTTCTACCAGCTATGTCTGGCAACCATGAAAGGAGAACAGATGAAGGGTGAAAACGGCCAACCAGAGCCAATGCTCGAATTTGAGATTCTAGCGCGTGGTCTCTATCGGCCAGATCAGCTTGATATTGCTTATGATCCTTCATTACGCATGCCTACCACCCCTGCCATACAAGCATGGATTGATGCCCTCTGGGAACAGAAGTTAGCGCTGGCGCGTGAAAAAGGGATTCCACTCTTCGATGCCCCTTTATTCCGGCTGATACAAGCTGAATCGAAATCTGATGGAAGGTTGAGCGTGGTGCTGGGAGATACAGGTTACAAGGAATATGTAACGACGCGCGTCCCTGAGTTTGCGCGGGGACGAAAACGCGAAGAATTGGGCAATGCCCTTTCAGTCTGCTCTGTAGTGGAGACGAGCGACGGCTATATTTTACTCGATAAGCGACAGGGAGTAGACGTTTACGTTGGCCGCTACCATGTAATCGGCGGCTATTTTGAACGCGACCGTGATAGCACGTGCTCTGAAAGACCTGACCCGTTTGGCGCGATTAACCGCGAGATACGCGAGGAGACGGGCATTCAGTCTGCGGATATCAAAGAGCAGTACTGCTTGGGTATAGTATACGACGTTGCGACACCGCATGGGGAAATGTGTTTTCTAACTCGTCTCAACATTCCCTTGACAGAGGTGCATGAAAGGGAACCTGAGGAGGACGAGATTAAACAGTTGGTCTCACTCTTCGTGACAAAAGAAAGTTTGCGGGCATTTGTGTTAAAGAATCATGGCAATATTTCGGCAACAGGTGAGCCGAATCTGTTGATGTATGGTGCAGTAAGATTTGGGGAAGAGTGGTTGGAGGAGGTAATGAGACTATTGTAGTTTGAGGAGTTGCACCTGGGCGACCCTCGCGGTCGCACAAATAACTCGCTGTGTATTGGAGCGCTCGCAACAAGAGCTCCATTGCCATTATATTCTAAACCGCCCTTCCCCCCGTCACCTCCAACACAATTCCGGAAACATAATTCGAGAGCGGTGAGGCCAGAAACAGCACCGGGCCAGCCGCCTCTTCGGGAGTTCCAGGCCTTCCCAACGGAATGAGCAGCGGAGCCATCTGGCGCATTTGATCGGGCACACCAAGCTGGATTTCCTCTCCACCGCGCTGCACCTTCTCGGCTGTCTCTTTCGCTGCTGTCAAGCGCGTCTCGATGAAGCCGTAGCAGACACAATTGACCTGTACGTTGTAGCGGCCCCACTCCTTTGCCAGCGTCTTCGTCAGGCCTGTTATCCCCGCCTTCGCCGTAGAGTAATTCACCTGCCCTGCGTTTCCATAAACGCCCGATACCGAGGATACATTCACTACTTTGCGTGGGTTGGCGCGGCCATTGGCAGCTTGCTCTTTCTTAGCCGCTTCGCGAATAAAATTAGAGGCCTCGCGCAGGATACGAAATGGTGCAGTCGTATGCACATCGATCATCGCGTACCATTGTTTATCGGTCATATTTTGAATCACCGCGTCCCAGGTGTAACCCGCGTTGTTGACGATAATGTCGAAACCTCCAAAGTTGTCGAGTGTCGCTTTGATCAATTGAGTGGGAAATGCAGGATCGGTCACATCGCCAGCTACCACAATCGCCTTACCACCAGCATTGCGGATAGCAGCGGCCGTTTCCTCCGCCGGAGCGGGATCGAGGTCGCTTACCACAACTGATGCACCTTCTGCGCCGAACATTTTAGCGGTGGCTGCACCGATACCCCGTCCCGAGCCGGTCAAAATAGCAACTTTGCCGTCAATCATGCCCATAATACACCTCCAGCGGTTATGCTACGAACGGCGTGGTAGCGCCGCTACAAACGTCCCTGTGACCTTCACATCGCCATTCTGATCGGATGCCTGCACCTTCCCTGCGATCCGCCCCTCACCATCAGCTTCGTACTTTTCGCTGATCGTACCTGTGCAGGTGATTACGTCATCAAGGTGAGTCATCCCTTTAAAACGAGCATCAAATTTACGTAGCGCTGTTGGCCCGACATAATCACTCAGCATATGTCCCACGAAGCCCATAATCAGCATGCCATGAGCGATAATGCCGCCTAGCCCGATCAACTCTCCAATCTTAGGATCGGTATGTAGAGGATTGAAGTCACCAGATGCGCCTGCATATCTCACTAATTGCAGGTGTGAAACAGGCGATTTCACCAGCTTTGGGATGGCATCCCCAACCTGCACATCTTCATAATAGAGCTTTGCAGGAATCTCGGCATTAGTAGTCATGTATTTATCTCCTTCATGTAAGAGTAGATCAAAGGGTAGTCGCCGCGCATTGTTATTTACTCACGCGCAATGATGACTTGCCGGACTCTCAGTACAGGCGTCCCATGCTGGTTGGTATAGTCTATCTCAATGGTGAGGATGTCCATGGAGGAACCCCCCTGTCCCTGGCGGGATTTGGCGTCGACCAGCTTCATCACCCCTGTAAGCGTATCGCCGGGGTAGATTGGCGCGAGATACTCATAATCTTCTTCACCGTGCAAGACACGCATCAAGTTGATGCCAAGGCCGGAAAGTTGGCCGACCATTTTTCTATTGCCCCAAAATGTGAATGTGGTTGGTGAGGTAGGGTAGAGTGGCACATCGGGGTAGCCAGCAGCTTGAGCCTCTTCCTGGCTCTGGTAAATAGGGTTATCATCACCGATGGCAAGAGCTAATTCGCGTATTTTGCCCCGTTCGACTTCGATAGTAAATGGGGGAAAGCTCGTGCCAACCTTGCTTTTATCGAACATACGGAAACTCCTTGACTGTTCAATCCTCTGCTTTGATACTCAAGATGGCTCTGTCGTAAGCATAGTATCTGGTTTAGAGGATGGGATTGTCAAGGGCGCATAACTACCTCTTTGTTTTATAATGTATACCCTTGCAAGTAATATCTAGGGCGCGTATGCTAGGTAATAATTCCGATACGAACTTGAGGCAGGGACAATGAGAGGTCTTGAGCGAATTATTTGTCTTGAAAAGGATAACATGAGAAGGCAGAACTCATCATCAACAAACATTATATTCTTGTGCTGCCTGCTTGTGATCTTCAGCGGCTGCTCTTCGTTATTCTCTGGTGTGAGCGGCAGTAGTTACCAGCCAACTCCCGTAATCAAATCGATGCCAACGCCAACTCCTACTGCTACCTTTCCACTAACGGACAGCGAGCTGGCGCATAATATCGTGCAAGGCATGAGCCTGGATCAAAAACTCGGACAGATGGTCATCGTCGAATTCTACGGCCCAACGCTGAATTCCGACCTTATCCAGATGATTCAGAGCAACCGTGTCAGTGGAGTATTGATTGAGAATAAAAATGGCAATGCCAAGACGCGCGATCAACTCATCGCTCTCAACAAAGCGATGCAGGGACAGGCCCATATTCCGCTCTTTATTACGACCGACTTTGAAGGTGGTGTCGTGAACGAACTACGCCTCATAACGGGCGAACGTCCTTCTGAAGCTAGCATTAGCGCAACAGGTAATCCGCAGGTGGCTTATAATGCAGGACATAGAGACGCAGCAGATCTGACAGCACTGGGACTAAATGTTAACTTCATGCCGATCGTCGATGTGTTAACAAATCCCAACAATCCGGGCTTACCGATGCGTACCTTTGGCTCTGATCCTACACTGGTAACCAATATGGGGCGTGCCTATCTCAAAGGTTTGACGGATGGGGGAGTGGTTGGCTGCCTCAAACACTTTCCCGGCCTGGGCAGCGCAAGCATCGATCCTCATTTTTCGCTGCCCCATATGGACCGCAGCCTTGCTACTCTAAATGCCGTCGATTTTGTACCCTATCGGACACTCATTAATGAGGGCATCGTTCCAATGGTGATGGTCACACATATCCTCAATCCTCAGCTTGATCCTAGCTTGCCAACTTCGCTATCACCTAACGTTGTGACAAAGCTGTTGCGTCAACAACTCAATTTCAAGGGAGTTATTATCAGCGATACGCTCTGGATGGGTGGTGTGAGCAACACCTACAGTCTTCCACGGGCCGCGGTGCTGGCTGTAAAGGCAGGAACAGATTTGTTGCTTGGCCCACGCGGACTGGTCGATACGCAGAATATGATTTTCGGATTGCACCAGGCTGTGATGAATGGGCAAATCTCCGTTGACCAGATCAATGCTTCGGTACAGCGTATTTTGGAGTTAAAGCTACATTATAAGATTCTGACTCGCGATAAAGCTTTGCAGTTGATAGATAGGTGACTTGCCGTTTGCTAAGGGTTGAGAAAAAAGTGGAACGCTCACTCTCTACTTTGCTCTTTGAAATCTCAACCCTTAGCAAAGGGTACATTACTTTCGCACTCCTTGCGTTGCTATACGCATGCAACCTATGGTATCCTAAGAGACATACTCGCAATGGATCGGGGAGCACCCTCACCCTCCGGACTCGGATCCCGGGGGTTCCGGTCACTTCCCGAGAGAGGGAGGTGAGGGTACATCTTGAGGATGCCTAGCCCGGATGAAACCACGGAGCGCTTACTCCTGGTAGTGCAGGAAACCAACGTTGGCTTATGGGACTGGAACCTTGTCACCAATGAGGTCTACCTCTCCCCACGCTGGAAGGAGATGCTCGGCTTTACAGATGCCGAGATTCCCAACAGCTATGATGCGTGGCGCGAGCGTGTCCATCCAGAGGACCTGCCATCTGTGCTGGCTACCTTGCAGCGCCACCTCGATGGGCACATACCCTTCTATCAGGTCGAGTACCGACTGTGCCACAAAGATGGCAGCTACCGCTGGATATTCTCGTACGGCGGCTCGTTGCGGGATGCCAGCGGCACCCCTGTGCGTGCGTTTGGCTGGCATACGGACATCACCGAGCGCAAGCAGGCAGAAGCGCAACGCCTGCGCTGGATGGCCTTACGTGCGGAAGTCAGTCAGGCACTTACCGAACGAAGTTCCTTAACCACCATGGTACAGCGCTGCTGCCAGGCGCTTGAGGATCACTTGCAAGTGGAGTGGGCTTTCATCTGGCTCCTGAACCAGGGAGAGTATGCGCTGGATCTGCGGGTCAGTAGCACGCACGATCCAGCGCTCCTCGAAGAACAACGCCGCGACCCAGCCGTCACCTTCATCCTTGGGCGCATCGCCTGGGAGCGTCAGCCCTATCTCACCAATGATGTACCCAACGATTCATACCTGGGCACCACCGACTGGGTCAAGCGTGCGTGCCTCACCGCTTTCGCAGGCTATCCCCTCCTCGTAGAGGAGCATGTCGTTGGGGTCATGGCGCTGTTCTCCCGCGAATGCTTAACCACAGAGACCCTCGAACTGCTGGCGTTGTTGGCGAACGCCATCGCCCAGGGCATTGGACGTAAGCGAGCGGAGGAAGCCCTTGAAGAGCGCGTGCAGCAACGGACGCGTGAACTCGAGCTGTTGCTGGAGATCTGTCACGCCGCACCTTCCACCAGCAACCTGCCCGCCTTGCTCAACAGCCT
>WNFX01002352.1_pt1 | contig 27228 bp, 26 predicted proteins | sample 5400111 | NCBI WGS metagenome assembly WNFX01 (sample SAMN13153363, study PRJNA577476) | soil metagenome | isolation source: 40 cm soil or saprolite under grassland replicate 1 | place: USA:California | collected 2016-06-15
CTCACAATGGCGGCACGCGCCCCTGCCGCGACGGTGTGGGCGGTGGACGTGAACGCGCGCGCGCTCGAGCTCTGCAGGCACAACGCGCAGCGGGCGGGAATACGAAACGTACGGGTGGCCACCGCCGCCGAGGTGCCCGCCCACCTCGCCTTCGCCGCGATCTGGTCGAATCCGCCGGTCCACGTCGGCAAGACCGCGCTGCACGAGCTGCTCGCCCGCTGGCTTGCGCGGCTGGCCCCCGACGGCGCCGCGCACCTGGTCGCGCACCGCTATCTCGGCGCCGACTCGCTGCATCGCTGGCTGGCCGACCAGGGCTGGCAGGTCACGCGGGTCAGGTCGCGGTCTGGCTACCGGGTTTTGCGGGTGAGTTATCCAGAACGGCTCCCGCCCGCTGGCGTCGGGCAGGCGAGGTGACGCGATGAGCGGCGACGGGCCGCCCGAGCGTGGTCGCCAGCTGCGGCCCACTGAGGTGAAAAGGCTGAACCGGCAGTGGCGCCGGCAGACCCATGCCCGCCTCGCGGTGCTGCTCGACTCGGTGACCCAGCCGTTCAACGTGGGGTCGATCATCCGGTCCGCGGCGGCGTTCGGGGTCGAGCGCATGTGGCTGGCAGGCAACACCGCGCCTCCAGATCACCGTTCGGCACGCAAGGTCAGCCTTGGCGCCGAGCGGTTCGTCATCTTCGACCAGGAGCCGTCCGCCGGGGCGGCGGCCAAAGCCGCAGCCGCCGCAGGCTTCCAGGTCGTCGCGGTGGAACTGGCGGGCGGCGCGGTGCCGCTGCACGAAGCGCCGCTTGACGGGGATGTGTGCCTGGCGCTCGGCAATGAGGATCACGGCTGCTCGCCCGCGCTTCTTGCCGCGGCCAGCGCTGTGGCCTACATACCGCAAGTGGGCAGGGTCGGGTCGCTGAACGCGGCGGTGGCTGCGGCGATCGCGCTCGCCGAGGCCCGGCGGCGTGAGTGGATCGGCTGGCCGACAGGCCACCACCACGGTGCGCCTGATGGCCCGGACCGGGCGCAATGAGGCGCATGAGGGCATGGGGGCACCCGGGCGTGGCCGGGCTTTGGACGCGGGATTGGGCCGCTGATGCGGCAGGGGCCGCCCCGGCGCGGCATACTCGACGGCATGCCGTCTGGCTTCCTTGACCAGCGAGGCCCGCTGGCGTTCGCCCACCGGGGCGGCGCTGCCCACGCGCCGGAGAACTCCTGGCCCGCGTTCGAGCGCGCGGTCGGCCTCGGCTATCGCTATCTCGAGACGGACGTGCAGGCCACGCTGGACGGCGCGCTGCTCGCTTTTCATGATCGCACGCTTGACCGGATGACCGACCGGACGGGGCGGATCGCGCGGCTGGCCTACCGCGAGGTCGCCGCTGCCCGCATCGAGGGGACGGAGCGCATCCCGCTGGCTGAGGACCTGCTTGCCGCGTGGCCCATGGCGCGGTTCAACATCGACATCAAAGACGAACACGCCATCGCGCCCCTTGTCCGGGTGCTGCGACGTACCGGCACATGGGACCGGGTGTGCGTCACTTCGTTTTCTTCGCGGCGCCTGTCCGCCTTCAGGCGCGCCGCGGACCGGCGGGTTTGCACAGCGCTATCCCCGCTCGGGCTGGCCGCGGTGCGCTCCTGCGCGTGGGCGGGCAGCCTGTCCGCCCGGCTCGCGCAGGTGGGCGTGCAATGCGCGCAGATACCGGTCCGCCTCGCGACCCCGGCGTTCCTGAGTCAGTTGCGCGAGGTGGGATTGCAGATCCATGTGTGGACCGTCAACGAGCCAGCGGTCATGCGGCGCCTGCTCGACCGCAACGTGGACGGAATCATGAGCGACGACATCGTGGCGTTGCGGGACGTGCTCACCGAGCGCGACCAGTGGTGGCAGCCTTAGCCCGGTGTCTGCGGCGCCGCCGGCCGCGCGATGACCGTGCAGGACCCGATGGCATCGGTGTACCACCGCTGTTCCTTCTCGAGTCGGCGGGTCGCCAGTCTCGAATCGGCGGCCGCAGTCTCGAATCGGCGGCCGCAGTCTCGAACCGCGCGCCGCAATGGCCGCGGTCGGCGCGGTTGGAAGTAGGGCAGAGCGGGAATCTTGTCCGGGTACAGCAGCGTTGGTATTAGCGAGGACGACGCGCCTGGGAGGCAATCACTTATGGCCGAACGCGCACTTCGTGGCACACGTCTCGGAGCGACGAGTTACGAGAACGATCGCAATACCGACCTCGCCCCGCGCCAGGAGGTCTCTTTCGACTGCCCGAACGGTCATCACTTTTCCGTCCCGTTCGCGGCCGAGGCTGAGATCCCGACGACCTGGGAGTGCCGCGTGTGCGGAGCCACCGCGCTGACGGTGACCGGCGACCTTCCTACGCCGAAGAAGGCCAAGGCGCCCCGCACCCACTGGGACATGCTGCTGGAGCGGCGGTCGATCGAGGATCTTGAGGAGGTTCTCGCTGAGCGGCTCGCGCTCATCCGGGCCGGCCGCGCGGGCACCCAAACCGAGCCGGGCAAGACACAGCGGCTCAAGAGCGCGTGACCACCGGCTCTTGAGCGCGTAAGCACGGGCTCAACAGCGCAATCACCCGCCAGGACCCCGGTCGCTTTCCCGGATGACCTCTCCCTGGATGGTCTTTCCCGTCTGCTTTTCCTCCGCCTCCGTGCGGCCCGGCCGCCTCACGCGCGGGCCTGTGGCGGCTTGCCTGCGAAGGATGAGGGCGCCGAGCATGCGGCGAACCGCCGGCCGGGTCAGCGGCGCCACGGTGGCCAGCCCAATTGCATCGGTCACAAAACCGGGGAAAGCGATCAGCGCTCCGCCGACGAAGATCAATGCGGCGTCACCGAGTTCACGGTCTGGCAGGGCGCCGCTTTCCACCGCCTGGCGGAGCGCTAGCCAGGCGCGCCTGCCCTGGTTTCGCACCAACCACAGGCCCGCGAGGGTGGACGCGACAAGCGCGGCGACCGTCCATGCCACCCCGATCAGATGAGCGATCACGATGATCACGTAAATCTCGGCGGCGGCGAGGAGAATCAGCGCCAGAAAGAGCAGGCTCAGCATGTTTCCATCATGGGTCAGCGATGGGGGTGCTTGCGCAGCCGCGCCGCGATTCCCCACTGGGTGACCCGCCAGAGCGCCTCCCGCACGATGGCGTTGTTCATCTTGCTCGCGCCGCGGGTGCGCTCCACGAACGTTATCGGGACCTCCACCACCTTCAGCCCGGCCTGAACCGCCCGCAGGGCCAGGTCGATCTGGAAGCAGTACCCCTCCGACTCCACGTTGCTCAGCCCGACTTTGCGCAGCGTGGTCGCCCGATAGGCGCGAAAACCCGCGGTCGCGTCGTGCAACGGCATGCCCAGCATTACCCGCGCATAGGTGTTCCCGCCCCGGGAGAGGATCTCGCGAGACTTCGGCCAGTTCATGACCTTTCCGCCGGGCACCCATCGCGAGCCGATCACGAGATCGGCCTCGGTGAGCGCGCTGAGCAGGCGGGGCAGTTCCTCCGGCTGGTGCGAGCCGTCCGCGTCCATCTCCACCATGGCGTCGTAACCGCGATCGAGCGCCCACCGAAATCCCGCGATGTAGGCGGCGCCCAGGCCGGTCTTGGCCTCGCGGTGTAGCACGTGGATGCGGTCGTCAGCCGAGGCGAGTTCGTCGGCGATGCCGCCGGTTCCGTCCGGGCTGTTGTCGTCCACCACGAGCAGGCCAGCGCCGGGCACTGCCGTACGTACCCGAGCCGTGATCGGGCCGATGTTGTCCCGTTCGTTGTAGGTGGGAATGATCACGGCGACACGGCCGGTGAACGGGTCTTGTGCTGTCATACTTCCTGCCTTCGCCTGCTGCCGTCGGGCGTGGCGAGCAGCCAGACCCCCGCTGCCGCCGCGCCGATCCCGGCCGCCGCGAGGATCCACTCCGGCAGCTCACCGAGCCGGTCGGCCAGCGTGATGGCGGCCGAGGCGCGCACCTGCCGCACCAGGATCGCCCGGCTGAACTGCCTGGACTGGCTGAGCACGCGCCCGTCTGAGGTGATGATCGCGCTAATCCCGCTGGTCGCCGCGACGAGCACCGGCCGCGCGTGCTCGACGGCCCGCAGCCGTGACACGGCGAGCTGTTGCGCGGGCTGGTCGGTGCGGCCAAAATCCGCGTTGTTCGTCTGCACGACGATCACGCGGCCACCGTGGGTGACCGCGTCCCGCACGATAGCGTCATAGGTCACCTCGAAGCAGATCACGTCACCGATTGTGACGGGCCCGAGCCGCAGCACCCCGGGCCGGTGTCCTGCCACCTGGTCATAGGGCACGAGCGCGAATCGCTTGATGAACGTGGTCAGGACCGGGCGCAGCGGTACATACTCGCCAAACGGCACCGGGTGCCGCTTGACGTAGGAGGTGCCCGCGCCCGTGGTCGGCGACCAGACGATGCCGCGGTTCGCCAGGTGCTTGCCGTCTGCCGTGTGGGTCATCGCCCCTACCAGCGTCGGCACGCCCACGTCGCCAACCGCCGAATTGATCAGCGCGTAGGCGACGGGGTCCCGGTATGGATCGATGTCACTGGAGTTCTCCGGGAGGATGACCAGGTCCGGGCGGGGCAGTCGGCCAGCGCGGGCGAGCGCGGCGAGCCTGTGCACGGCGGCGACGTGGTTGTGCAGAACGGTTGCCCGCTGGCCGAGGAAGCCGAGCCCGAGCCGCGGCACATTGCCCTGCACGACCGCCACCGTGACCACTCGCCCGTTGGCCTGCGGCAGCGGGATCGCCGGCCCGATCGCGGCGAGCCCGGCGACTGCGGCGGCGGCCGTGAGCCGCACCCCGGCTGTCCGCGCCTGGCCCGGCCGCGAGCGGCCGGCAAGCGCGGCGAGCAGGCCACCGGCCAGGGCGACGGCGAACGTGAGCATCGGTGCGCCGCCGACCGCCGCATACCTGGTGAAGGGCGAGGCTGCCTGGCTGAACGCGAGGCGTCCCCAGGTGAACCCGCCGACGGGAAGCCGTTCGCGGGCGGCTTCTTCCGCCACCCATAGGCAAGCCGTCCACAACGGCGCGAACCGAAGCCGCCTGACGGCGGCGATGCCCGCGCCAAGCGGTGCGAGGTAAAGGGCCTCGACCACGCCAAGCACGAGCCACGCGTCTGGGCCTATCACATGCAGCCAGAAGAGCAGCACCACGAAGAACACGGCGCCGAAGACAAAGCCGAGCGCCGCCCCGCGGCGCAGGGGCCGCCGCGCCGGCTGCCAAATCGCGATCGTGATCAAGGCGACGGCAGCGGGTGCGGCCGGCCACCAGCCCGTCGGCGGGAACGCCAGGGTCAGCAGAAGGCCGGCCCCGACGGCTGCCGCCGCCGGCCATGCGCGCAGCGCCAGCCGCACGCGGCGGGCTCGGGCGGGACCCCGCGCGCCCTCGGCGCCGCTGCTCGCTGCCGGACCGGCCGGCGCCGGCGCTTTGGCTTCCACGCAGGAACGCTACCTGCTCCATGGGTCGCATGGCGCCGCGCCGCGACCGGGTTTTCTCTGCCGTGACCGTCGCACGGGTGAGCCTTGCCCGCCTGCCACCCGGTCAGGCTTGTGCGGCGCGGGCGGGAAAAGGGTCCGGACGTCCCTTCGGACCGGAACGCGTCCCGTCGGCAACGAACTCGCGTTCCGTTGTCTACTGGGCGCCCAGACCCTTTCCTGGTCCAACCCCCCGCCCGGCCGGAACCGCGGCACACCCCGTCTCCACGTGCCGCATCTGGCGAGACGACGGTGCGGCGGACAGGCCCGTCGGTGCAGTACGCGCGTAGCCGGGGCGGCCGACCCGGCCGGTTTCTCCGGTGCCGGACTGGGCAGCAACTTACCGCCTCAAGCACATGGGCGGCGGACGCGGCCGCCCCGGTGCCTGCCGCGGGGCCGGCGCGGCACACGACTTTGGCCTCGAATGCCAGCTCGCGGCTGCGCCGCCCGGTGCGCACCACGGTCGCGCTCGCCTCGATCACGTCGCCAGCGCGGACGGGCGCGCGGAACTGCACGTCAGAATAGGAAGCGAGCAGCCCTTCGTCGCCGTCCATGCGGACGCACGCCTCGGTGGCCACGTCGCCGAACAAGCCGAGAACGTACGCGCCGTCCACCAGGTTGCCGCCGTAATGGGCGTGACTGTACGGCACGTACCTGCGATGTGTGACGCGCAGGCCGTCGTGGGTCATCGCGGCGCCGCCTCCTCAGCGCTGCCCGCCGCGGCGGGGGCGGCCAGGGCATGCACGAGGTAGCTCGCCACCTCGCGCGGCGTGGTGCCGCGGCCGAAGATCCGGTCCACGCCGAGCTCGCCGGTGGCCGAGGGATCGAACCGCGGCCCGCCGACGACGAGCAGCGGCCTTTTAGTCCCGAACGGCTGCGCGAACGCCTCCGCCAGCGCCCGGGCGCCGGACAGGTGGGCGTCTCGCTGTGTCACCACCTGGCTGACAAGCACCGCGTCGGCATTCTCCCCGGCCGCGGTGGCGACAAGCTCCGTGACGCTTACCTGCGCACCGAGGTTGAGCACGCGCATCTCCCTGTAGTACTCCAGGCCCTTCTCCCCCGCGTGTCCCTTGACGTTGAGAATCGCGTCGATCCCGACGGTGTGCGCGTCGGTGCCGATGCACGCTCCGACAACGATGAGCTTCCGGCCGAGCGCGGCGCGGATGCGCAGGTTGATCTCGTGCGGCGAAAGCAGCGGATACTCGCGCTCGACCACGGTCACGGCCGACGTGTCGACAAGGTGACGCACGGGCCCGTAGACGATGAAGAACGTGAACTCAGGGCCCACGGCCTTGGTGTGCACGACCATCGCCTGGTCCATGCCCATCTTCGCGGCGAGCTGCAGGGCCGCGCCTTGCGCCCGCGCCAGCTCCGCGGCGTCGCGCGCGGGCACCGGCAAGGTGAACGAGAGCTGCACCCGCCCGTCCCCCGTGGTGTCGCCGTACGGCCGGATCACTGTCACCGAACCTCACCCTTCCATGGCAGCCTGGGGACAACCGGGGAGTTTTCCACAGATCTCACATCGCCCCTTCCGCGCCCTCTTGACAACCTGCCAAGATCGTCAGTAGGGCAGCGCCCCCAGGGCGGGTGGGTCTTGGGTAGGAAAGCCGCGGGAGGGCGGCGCGGGGCGGGCGCGGTGTCGTGATCATGACACTGGCGTGGGCGTGCCACGCTGCGGCAGCCGCTCAGGCGCCTCGAGAAACGCGGCTGCGGGGTTGAAGTACCCGTCCGCGCGAGCGACCACGCCGTCCATGCCCTTCCCGCCGTCGGGCGGCCGCTTGGTCACGCCGAACGTGCCCTCAGCGATTGCCGTCAGCATCCCCTGCGCGCCGATCGTGCGCAGCAGCTCGACCGCTTCGCCGAGCACCTGATGGGCGCGGCGGGTCACCAGCGAGCCCGCCGCCGGGCGGAACTGCTCGCCAAGCAGGCCCGCCGCGCGCCGGACGTAGCTCACGTTCTCCAGCGCGAGGTCGCGGTCGGACAGGAACGGCGTGTGGATTCCCTCGGTCATCATGCCGACCAGCAGGATCGACTGGCCAGTCATCAGCCCGCACAGGTTGAAGAAAGCGTCAAGCAGGTAACCGGCGAAGACGTTTCCGGTCATGTGCTTGGTCGGCGGCATGTACTTCAGCGGCGCGTTCGGGAACAGCTCGCGGACGAGCTGCGCGTGCGCGAGTTCGAGCAGGAAGGAGTCTGGAATCGCCGGGTTGATCTCGAACGCGTGGCCGAGGCCGAGCTGTTCGTCGGCGAGCCCCGCCTCCTTGGCGAAGTACTCATTCAGCAGTTGGCTCACCACGACCGTGTGCGCGGCGTCGACCGCGTCGGCCGTGGTGAGGTAGTTGTCCTCGCCCGTGTTGATGACGATCCCGGCGCGGGCGTGGATCTGGCGGGAGAACCGCTGGTCGATAAAGGTCCGGCGGGGGTTGATGTCACGGAAGATGATGCCGTACATGCAGTCGTTCAGCATCATGTCCAGCCGCTCCAGCCCCGCCAGGGCCGCTATCTCGGGCATGCACAGGCCGGAGGCGTAATTGGTCAGCCGCACGTAGCGGCCGAGCTCGCGCGACACGTCGTCAAGCGCCGCGCGCATCAGCCGGAAGTTCTGCTGCGTGGCGTAGGTTCCCGCGTACCCCTCGCGGGTCGCGCCCTCTGGCACGTAGTCGAGCAGCGACTGGCCGGTCGAGCGGATGACCGCGATCACGTCGGCGCCCTCACGCGCGGCCGCTTGCGCCTGCGGAATGTCCTCGTGGATGTCACCGGTGGCAACGATCAGATAGATCCACGGCATGGGCGGATCAGCGGTTTCGCGTATGACCGCCGCGCGCTCGGCGCGGCGCGTGTCGATCCTTCCGATGCCCGCGCCGACCGCGCGCCGCGCCGCGGCCCTCGCCGCGCCCGCGGCCTGCCCCGCTGGGACGCGGAAGCGCGCCGCTCCCGCAGCCGCCGCCCTCGCCAGCGCCCGAAGGTCCGGGTAACCACCACCGCGCAGCGCGTCCCAGACCGGCAGGGCGACACCGTGGGCGAGCCCGGTCTGCTCGCGCACCGCGTCGGTGAGATGGTTGACCCACGGCATGCCGTCGCCGTCCGCGCCCTCCAAGCCGCCCAGGCGCAGCACCGCGCGCTCAACCGACACCGTGGTGTGGGTGCGGGCGAGGTCGACGATGGGCCGACCGACCAGTTCCGCGAGCCTGCGGGCCTCGCCCACGACGGTCGGATCGAGACCGAGCTTGGCAGTCACCTGCGGCGTCATCGCATCACCCGCCTGGAGAAGATCGCCCGTACCGCGGGCTCGCTCCGTAGCAGGTCGAGGGCGAGTTCCGCATGGCCTGGAGCGTAGCCGTTGCCGATCAGCATCGTGACGTCCGCGGCGAGGCCCTCGGCGCCGAGCGCCGCGGCCGTGAACGAGGTTGCCATCGAAAAGAAGATCACCGTGCCGCCCTGAGCCGTGGCGAGGATGGCACCGCCCTCGCAGCCGGGCACGTCTACGCAGACTACCGTGACGTCGGCGGGCCCGCCGGCGGCGACGACCGCGGGGCCGAGCGTCACCGGGTCGCGCGCGTCCGCGATCACGATCTCGTCGGCGATCCGCCCGGCGGTTCGCGCCTGCGCTTGGCGGAGCAGACTCGCTTCGGCCTCGTCAGGCACGACCCCGATGACCCGCGCCGCGCCCGCGGAGCGCGCGGCGGCTGCGGCGAGGCTGCCGCTTTTCCCCGACGCGCCGATGACCGCGACCACGGGCGCCGCGCCCGCGTCGGCCGCTCCGCGGCCGACGCGGTTGACCCGGCCGACGCGGCCGACTCCGGCGGGAGCGGCGGCGTGCGAGGCAACCACGCGCCGGGTCAGCGCGGGCGCCCCGCAGACGTCGAACACCGCGAGCGCGAGCGGGACCGGCAGGTCATCCGGCAGGGCCGCCGCGATCGAGCGGCCGAACAGGATCGCGTGCCCGGCGCACGGCACCTGCTCGGACCTGCCGTCCCAGCGCGCGAGCCCGTCGCTGATCGCCAGCGGGGTGAGGGTGAGCGAAACGAGCGTCGCCACCCGGTCGCCAGGGTTCAGCCGCAGCGGCGACGCGGGCCCCGCCTCCTCCACCACGCCGACAAGCATGCCGCCCGACCCGGTGACCGGATTGTGCATCTTGCCCCGGGCCGCGATGATCTCAAGGACCGCCGCCCTGATCTTCGCCGGGTCGCCGCGGTGCTCCTGGTGAAGCTGCCGGTAGGACGCCGCGTCCAGGTTGAGCCGCTCGACGCGGACCCGGACCTCGTCCGGCCGGATGCGGGGGTCAGGATCGAGCCGGAGGGCGGCCTGCGGCAGCACCCCCGCGGGCTCGAGCACGCGGTGCAGGCCGAGGGGCGAACCGCGATCAGCGGACGACTGGCCGCGCTCAGCGGTCGGCTGTGTGGATCTCACCCTCCCATCCTTCCCGGTGCGCCTCGTTCTTCCCGGCGAGCCTCGTTCAAGCCTTGACACCTCTCCCCCATCCTTGTCCTGCGGCGGCGCATCTTGACCACATCGTGATCAGGAGAATTTTTCGTTGCGAACTATTATGACGATAGGTTCTTTCGTTACCTACGGATAATACGGGGTATCGTCCGGCATCTGCCGTCTCGCACCCGAGGGAGGCCCTGATGATCGAGCAGCCGTACATCTACCGGCGCGTGGAGCTGGCTGAGCCCGACTGGCAGCGGTTTCCCGGCTGGGCGGATGTCAGCCCCGCGGAGTGGCAGTCGGCACAGTGGCAGCGCGCGCACTGCGTGAAGAACAGCCGTCAGCTTCGCAACGTCATGGGCGACGCGCTCGAGGACCGCTTCTATGCCGATCTCGAACGCGACCAGCGGGAGCGCGCCACCATGTCCATGCTGGTGCCGCCGCAGATGGTGAACACCATGGCACCGGGCGCGACGCCGGGTTCTGCCGGGTTCACTGACGCGTTCTACGCCGACCCGGTGCGCCGGTACATGATCCCGGTGTTCACCGACCGGCGAGAAGACTGGCCATCGCATCCGTACGCGCAGCGCGACTCGCTGCACGAAGCGGAGATGTGGGCGGTCGAGGGCCTCACCCATCGCTACCCGACCAAGGTCCTCGCCGAGGTGCTGCCGACCTGCCCGCAATACTGCGGGCACTGCACCCGGATGGATCTTGTCGGCAATCCCACCGCGGTGACGGACAAGCACAAGTTCACCCTCGCCCGGCCTGACCGCCTCGGCGCGATGCTCGACTACCTGCGGAACTCGCCGAGCGTGCGGGACGTGGTGGTCTCTGGCGGCGACGTGGCGAACCTTCCCTGGCCGCGGCTGGAAGAATTCGTCAGCGCTTTGCTCGACATCGACAACATCCGTGATGTCCGGCTGGCCACCAAGGCGCTGATGGGCCTGCCGCAGCACTGGCTGCAAGATGACGTCCGGTCGGGCATGGAGCGGCTCGCCGCCAAGTCGCGCGAGCGGGGCGCGAGCATCGCCATCCACACCCATGTGAACGCCGCCCAGTCGATCACGCCGCTGGTCGCCCGGGCGGCCGGCGCCATGCTGGAGACGGGCATCCGCGACGTCCGCAACCAGGGCGTGCTGCTGCGCGGCGTCAACGACAGCCCCGCGGCGCTGCTCGACCTGTGCTTCGCGCTGCTCGACGGCGCCCAGATCATGCCGTACTACTTCTACATGTGCGACATGATCCCCGGCAGCGAGCACTGGCGGCTGACGTTGTCCGAGGCGCAGTTCCTGCAGCACCAGATCATGGGCTACCTGCCCGGCTTCGCGACGCCGCGGATCGTCTGCGATGTGCCGTATGTTGGCAAGCGGTGGGTGCACCAGGTGGCGCGTTATGACGCCGAGCTTGGCATCTCCTATTGGACGAAGAACTACCGCACCGCGGTGGAGGCGGCGGACCCGCTCGCGCTGGGCCGCGAGTACCCGTACTACGACCCGATTTACATGCTGCCCGAGCAGGGCCAGCAGTGGTGGCGGGCGCGCGGCCGGCCGGACGGCCAGCAGGTGCCCGGGGAGGCGGTTTCCGCCCGCGTGTGAGCGCCGCAGGTATGACCCGGATGCCCAGGGAGGCGATGACGTGTTGTCCGCGTTCGGCCAGCTTGCCTTGGACGCGGCGGTCGAAGGCGCCAAGGTGGTCAGCTCCAGCCACGGTGAGTTCGCGGTGGCGACGAAGGCCTCTAAGCGCGACCTGGTGACCGACGTCGACCACGCCGCCGAGCGTGCGATTGTCGCGTTCCTGCGCAAGCGGCGGCCGGCCGATGAGATCCTCGCCGAAGAAAGCGGCGAGCACGACGGCAGCACCCGCGTCCGCTGGTTCATCGACCCGCTCGACGGGACGATGAACTTCGTCCACCACCGGCCCGAGTTCGCCGTCGCGGTGGCCGCGGAGGTAGACGGCACGACCCAGGCGGGCGCCGTGGTGCGACCGGCCTATGGCGACTGGCTCGCCGCTGACACCGAAGGCGCCGCGGGCAGCAATGCGGCAGCGGCCGTGTCCGATGTGCGGCGCCTCGACGAAGCCCTGATCGCGGTGGGCGTGGGGCTGTTCGGCGACAGCCGCATGGCGAGTTTCCGCCTGCTGGAGCGGCTGCTGCCGGAGGTGCGAGATTTCCGCCGCATCGGCTCCGCGTCGTGTGAGCTGTTCGGGGTCGCCACCGGCTCGCTCGACGCATATGTCGGCATCGGGACCGAGCCGTGGGACCTGGCGCCCGGCTGGGCGCTTGTGGCTGCGGCGGGGGGCCGTTGCCTGCAGCTCACCACCGTCAGCGGCAGGCGCGCGTACGTGCTCGGCGCCCCGGCGATCACCGACGGCCTCGCCGGGCTCGTTCAGCGCTACGCATGATCACCCGGGCCCGCGATACGCACGGTAATGTCACCATGCGCGATAGTTGACATCCAAGGCGTAACAGGAATGAACTCATCGGGTGGTCCGCACAACCAAGCCCGCGCGGCGGCCAGAGCCAAGGCGTACGAGGGCTGCGCAACCACCGGGCCCGGCGCCGGCCGCGCTGCCGCCGGGACTGCTTCGGCCCACTCGGCGTGGACGCAGATCGAGCGGCGCCTCAGGGGCGGCGGGGAGCGGCCGTCATAACGGCACCGCTCACAAGCTCCCGCTCTGGGGGGCGCAGCGCGATAGGCGCGCGCTTCGCGCTTGGTACACCGGCGCCGAGTTACCGCTGTTCGGGCTGCCGGCCGATTGGGCCGGGCGCCGCTGCCCGGGGCAGCGCGCGGGTCGGCAGGTGATCCGCCGCGCGGGGCCGTTCGGGATGTTCGTGCGCCCAAGCGGCCCACTCTGGGTGGCCGCGCTCGGCCTCACCCACATCGCAGGCGATGGCGGGCTGTTGCACGTCGGGTCTCGCCGGGTGACCAACTATCAGGTCCTCGAAGCCATGGCAGTTGGCAACTTCTTCCGGCGGCTGGCCTGGCCGTTGCTTGAGGAGTCCGGCCATGAGGCGTTCGAGGAGGAGGTCATCGCCCGGCGCCGTCAGTTCAGGTCGGGGCAGCTCATGTGGCGCCATGTCGTGATCCCGGTGGACGCCTACGCGGTGAACTTCCGGGTCCTCGCGGTCGGCGCGCAGTGGGTGGGGCTGGCCACGATCGGCTCAATCTGCGTTCAGCTCGACGCGCGGCAGTTCCCCGTCGGGCGCGTGCGGCTGGTCCGCATCAGCGACCCCAGACCGTATCTGACCGCCCGTTAGCTCCCCTCCGCGGCGCCGCTCGTTGGCGCCCTGTTAGCTCCCCGCGTTCAGCGCCCTCCGTCAGCGCCATCATGCCGCCACCGGAATTGGCCATAGGCGCGGCCGCAGCGGGCACAATGGAAGCGACGGTGTGCGGTTGCAGTAGTCCTCTGTGCCGCGAGGGGCCGCCGGATGTGACCGAACGGCTGATTGAGAGGTGCGGCCGATGCCGTTGCGCCGTCGCGCGGTCGTGCTGACGACGGTCTCCGCACTGACGGTGGTCACCGCCCTGGTCGTCGTCACGATCCTGGTCCTGGTCAACCGCGCCGCGCCGGCCAAGCCGGCCACCTCGGCCACCGCGACCCCGGCCGCGCCGCCCACCTCCGCGGCGCCCGCCGGTCCGCTGAGATCTCCATTCACCGGGGAGCGGGTGAACAGGCTCGGCCCAGTGCTCGTCGTCAAGATTGACAACGTCGTGGACGCCAGACCGCCGACCGGGCTGACCCGCGCCGACGTCGTCTACCTGCTGCCCGTTGAAGGTGGTCTGAGCCGCATCTTCGCGGTCTTCTCCTCGCATTTCCCGCACGTGATCGGGCCGGTGCGCAGCACCAGGGAGGACGACCTCGAACTGCTCCGCCAGTTCGGGCGGCCGGCCTTCGCGTATTCCGGCGCGCAGAGCCACCTGCTGCCCTATATCCACCGGGCGAGGATTGTGGACCTCTACGCCGGTTTGGTCGGCGGCTACTTCCGCGACCCGAACCGGTTCATACCGCACAACCTTTACGCGAACGCGCGGCTGCTGCTCGCCGAGGCCCATCGCGCAAGCAGGGCGCGCGACATCGGCTTCAGGTTCGGCCGGCCACCTCCGGGCGGGCGGCGGATCCGATCGCTGCATGTCGCCTATCCTGCCGCGTCGTTCGGGTTCCGCTGGTCGGCGCACAGGGCGCGCTGGCTGGTCTCGATGGACGGCGCTGCGGAGATGAGCACAGAAGGCGGCCAGCTCGGCGCCCCCACGGTGGTGATCCAGTACACCAAGGTGAGCACGTCGAGATTCCTCGAACGGGGCTCGCGACCGCCGTTCGCGGTGAGCACCGGTTCTGGAACCGCGCTCGTGCTGCGGGGCGGGAAGGTCTACCGGGTCCGCTGGTCCCGCCCGCACGCTGACGGCGGCACCACGTTCACGACGCCGGCTGGCCGCCGGATGACATTCGCGCGCGGCCAGGTGTGGGTCGTCCTGATAGCCGCGCACTGAGTGCGCCGATCCCGTCCAACCCCGCTCGGCGCGGCGGCCCGATGCGGCATGGGCTACTTTCAGAGCGTGAGCCGACACCATGAGCAGATCACCCCGCAGCTCAACGACTACATGGCCGCGCACAGCGAGCCGCCTGACGCAGTCCTGCTCGAGCTGGCCGACGAGACGGCGCGGCGCTTTCCCGACATCAGCGGCATGCAGATTGGGCCGGAACAGGGCACGTTCATGACCTTGCTCACGCGCCTGACGGCCGCCCGCAGCGCGGTTGAGGTAGGCACCTTCACTGGCTATTCGTCGATCTGCCTCGCCCGCGGTGTGGGCGAGCAGGGCAGGCTGCTCTGCTGTGACGTGAGCGAGGAATGGACCTCGGTGGCGAGGCGCTACTGGCAGAAGGCGGGGGTGGCCGACCGCATTGAGCTGCGGCTCGGCCCAGCACTCGACACGCTGCGGGCCTTGCCGCCAGGCCCGTTGTTCGATCTCGCGTTCATCGACGCGGACAAGCCGGGATACGTCGGCTACTGGGAGGAGATCCTGCCGCGCACGCGACCGGGCGGCGCGATCCTCGTGGACAACACGCTGTCGCACGGCAGGGTCATCGACGAGTCCAACCAGGATCCGAACGTGGTGGCCATCCGCGAGTTCAACGATCACGTCATCGGCGATGAGCGAGCTACCGTGGTGCTGCTGCCCATGGGCGACGGGCTCACTCTCGCTTGGCGGAAGTGACCGCTCACAAGTCGGGTTCCGTGCCGGGCGCCGGTGTTTCACCGTGCGCCTCGAACACCCCCGCGCCAGCCGCGGATTCCTCCTCGGCCGCATCGCCGACCACGGCCCACGCGGTCTTCTGCCCGCCAGAAACGCCGAAGTGTCCCCAGCGGGTCGCCAGATGGTCGACGATCAGCAGGCCACGGCCGCTCTCGTCGTCCTCGGCGACCGACCGGCGCGGCGCGGGCACCGACTGAGGTGCCGAGGCAGCCGGGCCGTGATCAGTCACCTCGATCCGCACGCTCTGCGGAGTCGCGGCGACGGTGACGTGAATGGCCCCGCCGTCCCCCGATGCCGTGTGGCGGATGGTGTTGGTCACGTACTCGGACGCGATAAGTTCGGCGTCGCCCGCCAGCGGGTGGTCAGCGAGGAACGCGCGCACGAACGTGCGCGCCACTGGCACCATTGAGGGCGTCCCGGGAATTGAGATCGTCCAGCTCCAGCGATCCACGAGGGCAAACCTCCGGCCAAAGATCGATCACTGCGCGTGAAGCTGTGACCACAACGTATCGCTGTGGTCACAGCTTGTCATGGGAATCGGGGACAATGGCTGCGACCCGCAGCACCTGCCCAGGGAGGTTGCTATCCGATGGGCGCCTCGACCGATCCGGTCTATCTCCGAGTCCTCGACGATCTGCGCGCGCAGATCCGCGAAGGCGTCCTGGCTCCGGGTGCCCGCGTGCCATCCCGGGCTGCGATCATGACCCGCTACGGGGTCGGCGAAACCGCCGCCAAGCATGCGCTTGCGGTGCTGGCCACCGAAGGGCTCATCGAGCCACGGCCAGGTTCTGGCTCATATGTGCGCCACCCCCCGGTGATCAGGCGCCTGGATCATGACAGGCAGCAGATCCCCGGTTCGCCGTTCGGGCTGGACGAGTCCGCCCTCCCAGCGGCGCGCGAGCAAGCGCAGGCACGGCGGCTCTCCTGGGAGCATCACTCAGAACGAGCGGGCGCGCCGCCGCAGATCGCGCGGCGCCTGAAGATTCAGCCGGACGACCGGGTCATGCGTACAAAGTATGTGCTCCGCGCCGACGGATGCCCGGTCCAGATGGCGACAAGCTACGAGCCCATGGAGATCACCGCGGGCAGCCCGGTGCTGCTTCCCGAGGAGGGACCGCTCGCGGGGCGCGGTGTGCCCACTCGCATGGGTGCTATCGGTATCAGGGTGGACCAGGTCGTTGAAGACATCTCTACCCGGCCGCCGCTCTCGGCGGAGGCCACCACGTTGGCGATCCCGTCGGGAACGCCGGTCCTGCACGTTGAGCGGACACACCTGGCCGGTGATCGGCCGGTCGAGACCTGCGACATCGTGATCCCCGCCGACCAGTACCGGCTGCGGTACCGCGTCCCGGCGCAGCCGCAGCGCTGACTCCACTGGGCCGTCGTCGTTGCCGCGGATAGTGCCGCCCAACCACGCGCGCAGGGCGGCGCCCGGATCGAACACATGCTCGAAATGCTAGGACGAGAACCTCGCCTGCCCAAGCCGACATGCCGAGGCGGGCGCTGATTTCCCGCCAACCGCGCGTATCTTCAACAGGACGCCACTGCGCCGATCATCGCTGGCCACACCGGACATGGTGCGGCGCAATGGACAGCCGAGATCGGTGACCGGAGGCGCTTCGTGCCAGGAAACGGCCTGTTCGGTCGACTGTTTGGCAGCCCGGCGGTGGACCGGGAGATCGGCGAACACGCCTGGCTGCAGGCGCTGCTTGATGCCGAACGGTCGCTCGCGGCGGCACAAGCGCGGGCCGGCCTGATCCCGGCGGCCGCCGCGGCGGCGATAGCGGAGTGCTGTTCGGCCGACCGGTTCGACGCCGCGAACCTCGGCGGCCAGGCCCTTGCCACGGGCAATCCGGTGGTCCCGCTCGTCCGCGAGCTGCGCGCGATCGCGCCAGCGCAGGCGGAGCAGTACGTCCATCTCGGCGCGACCAGCCAGGACATCCTGGACACCGCGATGATGCTGGTGACCTGGCGGGCGCTCGGCCCGCTCACCGAGGACCTGTGGTCGGCCGCCGGGCGGTGCGCTGAACTCGCCGCCGAGCACGCCGGGACCGTGATGGCCGGCCGCACGCTGCTGCAGCAGGCCCTGCCGATCACGTTCGGGCTCAAATGCGCCGGATGGCTCGTCGCGCTGGACGAGGCCGCGAACGCACTCGCTGCCATCCGGGCGAGCCGCCTGGCCGTCCAGCTTGGCGGTGCGGCAGGCACACTCGCGTCGCTCGGCGAGGGCGGGCACGCCGCGCTCGGGCTGCTGGCCGAGGAGTTGCCGCTCGCCGAACCCGTCCTGCCCTGGCACACCAACCGCACGCGGGTGGCCGAAGTCGGCTGCGCGCTCGGCGTCGCGTCCGGCGCGCTCGCCAAGATCGCTCTTGACGTGCTGCTGCTCGCCCAAACCGAGGTCGCCGAGGCGCGCGCGGCTGGCGATCGCGGTCGCGGCGGCTCGTCCACGCTCCCGCACAAACAGAACCCGGTCGACGCGGTGCTCATCGCCTCAGCAGGCAAACGCGTCCCCGGCCTGGTCGCCACGCTGCTCGCGGTCATGCCACAGGAGCATGAGCGGGCCGCCGGCGGCTGGCACGCAGAATGGGACACGCTGACCGAGATTGTGCGGCTCACCGGCGGCGCCGCGGCACACGCCAGACAGATGCTGGCCAGCCTGCGCGTTGATGTGGCGAGGATGGGCGGCAACGTCGGCATGACCGATGGGATGATCATGGCTGAGAGCGTGGTGGCGCGGCTTGCCCCGGCGTTCGGCCGCGGCGCCGCGCAGGACCTGCTCACCAGGGTCTGCGCGGACGCGGCCAAGAGCGGGCGGCCGGTCCGCGAGGCGCTGCTGGCCGAGCGCGACATCGCGCGGCACCTGTCCGCCAGCGACCTGGACGCCGCGCTCGACCCCGGGTCCTATCTCGGTTCCGCGGCGCGGTTCATCGACCGGGCGCTCGCCAGCCACGCCCGGGACAGGCAGCGCCACCAGGCGCCGGCGGAACGCGACGACGATGACCGCGGCCCGGCTTAACTACGAGCTTGCGGGCGAGCCCGGCGCGCCGCCGCTGCTGCTCGTTGGCTCGCTCGGCACGTCGTTGCGCATGTGGGCGCCGCAGATGGACGCCGCGCTCGCCCATTTTCGCGTGCTGCGCGCCGAGTGCCGTGGTCATGGCGGCTCCGAGGTGCCGCCCGGGCCTTACGCCGTTGACGAGCTCGCTCGTGATGTGCTTGCCCTGCTGGACTCGCTGGGCATCGCCGCGGTGTCCTACTGCGGCCTGTCCCTGGGCGGCATGATCGGGATGTGGCTCGCGGCGCGCGCCCCCGACCGCATCGGCCGTCTCGCCTTGTGCTGCACGTCGGCGTGGCTGCCGCCCGCCGAAGCGTGGATCAGCCGGGCCGCCGCCGTGCGCGAGTACGGCACAGCCTCGATACGCGACCAGGTCGTTGACCGGTGGTTCACCGCCGCCTTCCGCGAACGTGACCCTGCCACCGTCCGCTGGGCCGCCGAGATGCTGGCCGCCACGCCAGCCGAAGGCTACGCCGGCTGCTGCGAGGCCATCGCCGCGCTCGACCTGCGGCCGGCGCTGCCCGCGATTGCCGCACCGACGCTGGTGATCGCCGGCGCCGCGGACCCGGCCACGCCATCCGCTCACGGCGCGGCGATCGCCGCCGGGATCCCCGGCGCCCGGCTGAGCCTCGTGCAGGCGGCGCACCTGGCCAACATCGAGGCGGCGCCGGCGGTCAACGACCTGCTGATGCGCCACCTCATCGGCTAAGCGCCGCACCGAGGCAAGCGTTGTGGAGATTTTTTCCTAACGGCTGCCGCTGGGGATCCTCGCCACCGCGGCAGGCGGTCCCGCCGTCGCGCGCTCTGGCCTATCTTGCGGGCCTATTCGACTACGCCGCGTGGCCCCATAACCGGCTCTTCGAAGTTAACCGGGGTCGTGTTTTCGGCCGGTCACCAAGCGTGATGTTGTTGTTGTTGCGTTCTGTGCCCGCCGGGCGGTGCGAGTGCAGGCGATGCGGGCGCGCCTGCGCTGGTTTGCCGGGTTGCGAAAGGAATATGCCATGCGGGCTTCCAGTTTCGCGACCCGGTTCAGGGCTTCCGACCTGGCGTTGCTCACGCCGGTTAGCACCGCGCAGACGATCTCGTCGTCCCAGCGGGAGATCGTGCGGGCCAGGGTGATCAGCTCGGGGATGTCGTCGTGCTGCGCGCACCAGTCGTAGAAGGAGGCGAGCAGGCCGCGGACGTCCCGTTCGCAGGGGGTGGAGCCGGTGACGCGGGCCCGCGGGTTCAGCACGTCGCGGAGCTTTTCTTTGCCGATCCACGCGGCCAGGATCTCCTGGCCGTGCCGGTCACCGCCGAGGGTGTCCATGACCTTGGCGAACTGTTCCGGCCGCAGGTGCTCCAGGTTGCGCACCGGCAGGCTCTTGACCCCGTACTCGGGGTCCCCGGACCGGCCCCGGCGGCCGTACCTGGCCCGCACCACCCGCCGCCGCGCGTCCCCGGTGGCCTTGACCGCCAGCTGGACGACATGGAACAGGTCAACGGCGACCTGCGCGCCTGGCAGCATCCGGCGCACCGCCGAGGCGTAGATGCTGCACATGTCAATCGCCACCACCTGGACGGCGTCTCGCCAGGCCGGGGGCGCCTGGGCCAGCCGGTACGCGGCGTCATCGGCGGTGCGGCCCTCCACCTGGCCCAGCAGCGCCTGATCGCCGGAGAGGTCGAAGAAACACGTGTGCCACCTATCCGCCAGGAGGGTGTACTCGCCGCTGCCCTCGTCATAGGCAAAGCGGGGCCGCCCGCGCCGGTGCTCATCGATCCCCAGATGCGCCACCAGGGACAGCGGGCGGGCCAGCACCGGATCGGCGAGGTCAGCGAACGCGGCGTGCGCCACCGGCCGCGACAGCCCGCATTCGCGGGCCGCCTGCGCCACCGTGCGCCCCTCATCGGCGACCAGGCCGGCCGCGTGCCCGCGCAGCCGGGTGGTGACCCGGCAGCGCGGCGGGACGGCCGGCAGCGACTCGGTGAAGCTCTTGCGCTCGCATGAGACCGACCGGCACTCCCACCGCCGCTTCACCCACACCACCGCGATCTGCCCCCGGCCGTGGCGAAGATCCGCCGGGTGCGTCGTCACATACCCCTTGACGTGCGCGGATACCGTCCCGCACCCGGGGCACGCCGCCGCGCCCAGATCATCGGTCACCACCCATACCGTCCGGCCGCCGCCGGCCCCGGCATCCACCTCCGCGACCGCTGTGCCCTCCAGCGCGAACAGCCGCGTCGCCATATCCTGGCCCAAGTGCCCGTGGCTCTCTAGTGATCACGTTTCTCTGGAAAGAACCATGATCTTGAGGGCTGCGGGCACACTGACGGACCGACACGCCCCGATTGGCGGACGGCGCCTCGCTTGCCGGGGGCGCTCCGGAGACTCCAGGCTGATCACACTCAGTCACGAGATGGCCCCACTACCCGGCTCACGTTCGAAGACCCGGCCCGGAACGCTCGCGCATTTCTGCGCCGGGCTTCTCGGCCTGCCCGTCCACCCCGATGACGATGCCGCTGCCGCCCGCGCTCAACGACAGTGATCGCCGCGATCACGCCGAGGGTCAGCCCCGGCCTGGTGCATCCGCTCGTGGACGAACAGATCGCTTCCTCGCGCCAGACCGCGCAACCGGCGGGGGCTCATCACTGTCTCAGGTAGTGATGACTCAGCGACCGGAGGCAGGGCGATGGCCACGAGAAAGGCGGCCGCTCGTTGCGGCCGGACGGCGGCGGCCGGCGCCTGCATCGGCGCCCTGGTGGCCGGCTGCGGCGCCGCGGCCCAGCGCGGGACCGCGTCCCGGGCCGCTCACCCGACGGTGTCTTCGCTGGCGGCGCCCGCCGCGCCAGCATCATCCCGGGAGCTCACCGAGCTGATCGATCTGTCGCAGCGGCTGGGCCTGGTCGGGCTTGGCGCCGGGCCGCAGGCCGGCGGCTCGGCGCGGCTGGTGGCAAGCTCCGACTTCGGCCGCTCGTTCACCGCCATCAGCCCGCGGACCGGCGCCTGGACCGTCACCGACGACGTGTTCTTCCTCAACCGCAAGGATGGCTGGTTCGCCGTCTTCAACGTGAACACCCTGCGGGAGACCCTCTACCGCACCAGGGACGGCGGCCATAGCTGGCAGGCCTTCTCCGCTCCCTCACATAACGTGGCCGCGGGCGCGGTGGACACCGTTCAGTTCCTCACCCCCTCCGAAGGCTGGCTGACCCAGACCATGCCTACCGCGCCACGGGAGGGCCTGTTCATGACCAGGGACGGTGGCAGGAGCTGGCACTTCATGGCCAGCGGCCCCCTGGGCCGGCTGCCAGCGCTCGGGCCGGTGGAGTTCGAGCCGGGCGGGCACATCGGCTGGCTGGGCGGCGGCATGTTCAGCAAGGCGCTGTACCGCACCAGCGACCAAGGGCGGGCCTGGCACCGGGCCGCGATCCCCGCGCCGGCCGGCTCCTGGTTCGGGCTGCCGGCGCTGCTCGGCGGCACGGTGCTGGAACCCGTCGTCGCCGGCAGCCCGCACGAACTGCGGCTGTACCGCAGCACCAACGGCGGCGCGCGGTGGTCGCTGGTCTCCACGCTGCCCGCCGTGGCGGTCAGGCCCGGTACCTGTGGCCCGGCCCTGCCGTCGGCCAGCTTCCCGTCCCGGACGGTGGCATGGGCCGCGGCGGCGCACGGACGCCGCACAGTCGTGTACCGCACCACCGACCAGGGCAGGCACTGGACCGCCATCACGGTCCCGGGGACCACACCAGCAGACACCTGCCAGGCGCCGCAACTCCAGGCACTTGACGCTACCCACGCCTGGCTGCTGACCAGGGGCAGCGGCCGCATCTACGCGACCAGCGACGGCGGCAAGATCTGGCGTCGCATTGACACCGCGGCGCTGGCCGCGGGCTGAGCAACCAGCACCGCAGGCCGCGGGGCCCGCGCAGCATCCGCCAGGCCGGCGGCCACAAAACCACAGCACCGCGCCGTCACCGTCAGTCACGAGTGATAGCAGTCCCCCGGTTAATTTCGAAGACCCCCATAACCCCCACGGCCAGCGAGAACTCGTCGCCGTCCTAGACCGTGCACGCAAGTCCATCGCCAAGGCCAATAGCGCCCCAGCGCGCGGTGCAACAAGTGCGACCTGAGAGCTTCTCTACGCTTGACCGCGCGCATAGGGCGCTCCTGATAGCCCAGGTGGTCTTGCAAGAGAAACGGGCACCAGGAAAGGTGGGGATCCAGCGCCACGGCACCCGAGCGCCGTATGTCACATCCACTCCGTTCTGATTACCGTTAAGACTGGCTCGGGCGGAGCTGTCCTGATCGGACAGCGCTGACGAGACGACGCGCTACTCCTCCATACTCCTCAGGGCTAGATACGTTCATTCCCACAACATCTCTTAAAGACTCGGGCTCACTGCTGTTGCCTTCGGGTGTGTCCTGCGAAGTTTCCTCACGGAGTCGCACTGGGATGATGGGAACCTTCAACCCACGGGCTAGTTTCAGCTCCCTCGCGAGCCAATCTTGATCAACATGGTCGGCATCCGGCTTGCTAAGGAGAACGAGCAGCACATCACTATGGCGCAGCTCGTCTTGCAAAGCCTCAATCCAGTTCTGGCCAGGCATCAGATCCTGTGAAGGATCACTAACACGTACACGGTTGACTCGCTCCAAGGCAGCGCGGAGACGCTCGGCCTCGCTTCGTTGGGCGCGAGAGTGTGAGAGCAGAATGCGCACCTCACGCTCACTAGCGCGAGAAAGCGATAGAGCGAACCCAGACGCAAGGAGACCGAGAAGCACTGCTCCACCGGAGGCCAGTACCGCAGCGGCGGTCCCGCCGCGCACGGTCACGAGACCGATGAGGCCAATGGCTGAGCCACCCGCAACCACAATAGTCACGGCTCCAGGAAGCAACCAGGGTTGGACTTGGTGCCTCATGTGGGGCCTCCTCTGATTGCCAGAATCCATACTACGAGCAGGGGAAGCGCACCTAACATTGCCGGGCCAATGATACCCATCGCGGTTCGCAGCTCACCTTTGGGATCTCGGCCGAAACGCTCCACGGCTGCCGCAAGAGCGAACAGCAAGATCGTGAATAGAAATCCCGCGACGAGATAACTCGCGTAGTCGGCGTCAGCACTCTGAGAGATAGCAGCGAGGTGGGAAGCCTTGACCTGTCCCCCGGCGTCAAGCGGTTTGTGGGCTAACAGCTTGATGAGCTGACTATCACTTGTCACGACGGCATGGATCCGTTCAACCGCAAGCCCGAGCAGGCTGACGATCGCGAGTACGGTCATGTCCAGACCTACGGCAATGGCGTTAAGTTAAGCTTACGTTGGTGTAAGATCGCCTGTGTGGCGAGGCCAGGGCAGCAGGTGGTCGCCGGTGACCGGCTGGCGGACCGGATCGGGGTCGGCGTGCTGGCGAAAGTGTTCACCCCCGAGCTGGTCGACCGGGTCGTCGACCAGGCGGGCGTGCGCGAGCAGCGCAAGCGAACGCTCCCGGCCCGGGTCGTCGTGTACTACCTGCTGGTGATGGTGCTGTTCTTCCAGTCCGGCTACGGCGAGGTGTGGAACAGGCTGGTCGCGGGCCTGGACTGGGCGCGGCGGTTCCGGGCCCGGATGCTGCTGGGCATGCAGCCCACGCCGGCGGCGATCACCCTGGCGCGGCGGCGGCTGGGCTGGCAGGTGATGGAACGGCTGCTGGAGGAGACCGCCGGGCCGCTGGCCGGCCAGGAGGACGGGCCGGCGTTCGTGTCCGGGATGCGGCTGGCCGCCATCGATGGGATGTGCCTGGATGTGGCGGACACGAGCGAGAACGCCGCCGAGTTCGGCTACCCGGGCAATGACGCCGGACGGGGGCCGTTCCCGCAGATCCGGGTCGTGGGCATCGGGGAATGCGGCACCCGGGCGGTCCTGGGCGCGGCGACCTCGCCGCTGGCGACCGGGGAGCAGGCCCTGGCCCGCCAGTTGCTGGGCAAGCTGCAGCCCGGTGACCTCCTGACCGCCGACCGGAACTTCCTGTCGCACGGCCTGCTCGCCGAGGTGCTCGCGGCCGGGGCGCACGTGCTGTGGCGCGCGAAGTCCGATGTGGACCTGCCGGTCCTGGAGGTCCTGCCCGACGGGACGTGGCTGTCGCGGATCGCAGACCCGGCCGCCTCCCGGCGCATGCGCCGCAGGGGCGCCGATCCCCGCGACATCCCCGGGATCACCGTCAGGGTGATCGAGTACACGGTGACCTCCGAGGACGGCGCCGAGACGTCGGAGACCTTCACCCTGGTCACCGACATCCTCGATCCCGGGCTGCTGTCCGCAGAGCAGGCCGCCGCGGCGTACGCCTCCCGCTGGCAGCTGGAGACCTGCTTCGATGAGCTGGAAACCTCGATCCGCGGCGGCGCGGCCGTGGTGCTGCGGTCGAAGTCCCCGCCGATGATCCGCCAGGAGATCTACGCCATGCTCTGCTGCTACCAAGCGATCCGCATCCTGATCAGCCGCGCCGCCGGCGACGCCGCGATCGATCCCCGCCGCGTCTCCTTCACCAGGGCCCGCGACGGCGTCCGCGCCCGGATCAGCGGCCCAGGTTCCTTTTCCCCCTGACGACCTCGACGATCTCGCCGCCGACCTGGCCTTCGAGATCACCTGCAAACGCAACCTCGTCCCCGGGCGGCCAGGCCGCCGCTACGCCCGCGAAACCAAGCGGCCAGGCGGCCGGTACTGCCAGTTCCGCCTTAACTTAATGCCATTGGCGCTTGGCCTGGCCGTCACCGTTGGTCAGATGAGGTTCTCGGGGCGTTGTGGTGGCTTGTTGTCCAGGCAGCAGCGGACGAAGTCCTGGATGACGGGGTCGGTGTCGGCGGCGGGCGGCAGGGGTCACAGCGGCGGTCTGCCTGGCCGGGCAGCGGGCCGGGATTGGCCCGGTTTACGCGCACCGGCTGCGGCATTCGGCGGCGACCGGAATGCTGCGCGCCGGGGCGCCGCTGACCGAGATCGGGCAGGTGCTGCGGCACAGCCAGCTGGCATCCACCGCGAGGTAGCCGGCCAGCGCCTGGCGCTGCGGGCGCTGGCCCGGCCCTGCCAGGCGGTGCCGCATGAGCCCGCTGCGCCAGGCGCTGGCCGGCTACCTCGCGGTCCGGCGGTCCCTCGGTTACGGGCTGGCCCGGCCGGAGAAGCTGCTGGGCCAGTTCATCACCTACCTGGAAGATGCCGGGGCGGAGACCGTGACCACCCGGCTCGCGCTGGCGTGGGCGACGCTGCCCGGCGGGAACCAAAGCTGGCACGCGCTGCGGCTCCAAGCAGTCCGCGGGTTCGCCTGCTGGCTGCACACCATCGACCCAGCAGCCGAGGTGCCGCCGGCCGGCCTCCTCCCATGGAGGCCCTGCCGGGCCACCAAATGCGGCAGCCCAACTCCCCGGCCTGGCCCAGTACATGGCACGGTGACCTTAGGGAGCCGCACGGCTCCGCCTGGGTGTATCTTCGCCGGGCCGCGCCGCCTGGGGTCGAGTGCGGGAGACTGAAACGGCGAACAAGGCCCGGGAGGATCGCTGATGAGGATCGACCTGCACGCCGCGGCCGAGACCGCGGAGCAGTTGCTCGCCGAACTGCACAAACTCGATGGCGTCGAGACCGACGAGGCTCCGACCCGCGCGGCGCGGCGGCAACGGGTCGAGCTCACAAGGAGGCTCCTGCACCTGGCCCATCTTGGCGACCGCTGCCGCGTGCAGGTGATGGACACCTACTTCGCCTACAAAGAGGGATCTGATCCGGTCGAAGAACCGTGGAGCGGCGCCAAGGATGAATGATGACACCGCCGTGCTGCTTTTCGACGTTGTAGAGCGGCTCGAACGTAACATCCGGACCCGTGACTGCCCGGCCATCGTCGCGCTGCAGGGAGAGAGCAAGCTCGTGCTCAGCGACTTCGACTATCTGCGCGACCAGGCCACGGCCGCAGCTTTCGAACGGCGCGCTGCTGTCAAGGCGCGGGAAGTCGCCGTCGTGCGGTGGGTCTTCGCCGTCCCGCAGATCTGGAGGATTACTCCCAACGAAGTGTCCGCTCGCGCAGTGTCCAATCACCCGCTCCGTGAAGGCGAGGAGGAAGCTATTACCTGGATGGCCTACGATCGCGGCGACGGCGTGGACTACGGGAGGGTCGCATACACGCGCCGTCCTAGCGGCGAACCTGTCTTTGCCGAGCCCCAGGTGCTAACCATCGGAGTCCGGCCAGCGGAAAGTACGCCGGGATACACACTGCTCCGTGCTCTCATGGACGATCACAACGGGACAACGGGGACGTAGCCGCCTCCTGCGTCGTTGGCCATTAGCTGGAGACCAGTAGCAGATCTCACGTGTAGAGGCATACGCCAGGGCGCGGAACCCCGAGCGCATCGCGGGTACCGCTAGTCAACACTTTGGTTCGCTCTCGAACTAGAGTTCGATTCACCGTAATACTAGGCACTATGCCGTCCGATCCATCGTCTCGGCCTGCGCGAGCTCCCCGCCTGGGGATGGCGCCCGGCGGAGGGGCGGAACTGCCGGTCCACCCGGCACGCGCCGCGGTGATGGTCTGGTGCGGTACCCCGTCTGCGTGGCGACCCGGGATCGTGCTGGTATGGCGGCGGCGTCAGAACGGCTGGGAGATGTTGCTGCGCTACCGGCACCGGCCAGACGAAGACCGCGAACGCTGGGCAGTGTTCGATCCGGAGGTTGTGATTCCCGTCACGGTCGCGCCCGCCGATCTGCACTGGTGGCTTCCCGAGGCGCGGGACGGTACGGAGTTCTGATCCGAGCCGCCCCCGGCCCCAGCGGGCCAGAGTATCGACCACCTCACCTTGGCGGAACGGCGTGCGGCACGCGGTGACGACCCAGAGCACCACTTCATCGGAGCCCATCAACGGCTCGCCGCGTTCCGCCATCCGTCGGCGGTCTCACCAGACGCCGACATCGCCGCCACGTAGCTGCAGCGATGCAGCATGGCGCGGCGCGGTCACGCCATCGGGGTTCACGCCGAAGGACTATCCTCCACCAGTCACCACAGATATAGCGCGAGGGCGTTTTCTACCCAAAAGTCTACCCAGAAGGGTCA